>Ga0268276_1004146_pt1 | contig 10466 bp, 11 predicted proteins | sample saktaG_4_FD_190145 | JGI IMG/M metagenome (GOLD analysis project Ga0268276, IMG submission 190145) | Saline water microbial communities from Sakinaw Lake, British Columbia, Canada - sak_2010_1_5_45m | ecosystem: Environmental > Aquatic > Non-marine Saline and Alkaline > Saline ...
CTGAATTCGAAACCAACAAAACATCCTGTCTGGCGTCCGTAATAACAACCGCCGAAACGCTCATACCCGGCTTTACTCTGTCATCCTGAGTGTCAAAAACAATCTTAACATTATAGGTCACCACTCCCTGACTGACGGTTCCTATGGCGTCTATTTCTCCCACTTCTCCGGTAATGTTTAAATCTTCAATGGCGTCAAAAGTAAGATTAACCTTTTGCCCTACTTTTATATTTGCGATATCAATTTCGTTGAGAGATATCTCCGCTATCTTCTGTTTTGTCATAAAAGTGGCAATAGCCGAACCCGAAGATACCGTGTCTCCTTTTTTAACATTAATTTCGGTAGCTACTCCGGCAAAAGGAGCATAAACAAGGTAATTTTCCAACTTCTCTTTGGCATCAGCTAAAGCATCCTCTTTCTGCTGGACCGCCAATTCCTGAGATTGAATATCCAGATCAGCGTTGTCTATGGCGTCCTTGTCATTTTCAATAGTTTTCTGGATATTCAGCAAGCTTAAGAGGTGGCTGTTGGTCTTGCTGGTGTAACCGCTCAAGGAGGAAAGATGGGTAGAAGCCAAAGTCTGGGGAGTCATGTTGTGGTCAGTCAGCTCATCCTGATAAAACTGAATAAGATTATTCATGCTCTTTATCGCTTCGGCTATTAATCTGTCTGTGCCATAAGTCTGTTCTATCAAATCCTCAACAACTCCGGTTCCTGAATACCTGTTTGCCGATTTATAATCCTCGAAGTTCTGGTCGTAGGCTCTCTTGGCCGCCGTGTACTTTTCATAAACGTCATCCCTGTATTGATAAGAAGCCCTCTCGTTATATGTTGCTGCAGCATTGGCATAATAATCTATATTCCATTGGGAAGGAGAAAAATTTGTTCCGAAAACCATGCTCTGAAGCCCGGTCATAATCGAAGGCAGTTCAAGAAAAACGTTGGAAACCGTGTTGAACCCGTCTTCATAGTCTTTGGCTAAATCGTCCATGGCAGCCTGCCTGTTCTTGGGAACGGCAAGGCCTTCTGGCCCCTTTAATTTTTCCAAAGAAAGCTGGGCGCTTACCAAGCTTGATTCAGCGTCCCTTATTGATTTCTGGGCGTCATCAGAGTCTATCTGGACAAGAAGAGTTCCTTTGCCAACTTCTACGCCATCCACCTTTCTGGCATAAATCACTTCTCCTGAAGCTTTGGCTTTCAAATCTATCTGGTTCAAAGCTGAAACCTGACCGCTGCCAGAAACCGAAGAGGTAATAGTCCCTTTTTCAACTGTGGAAACGATATAGCGGGTGGCGCCGTCATTACTGGCCACCTTTTTATAGACAAGGAATCCCGTCCCTATTAAAACTATAACCACGATTCCTGTGATTATTTTATGTTCAATTATCTTTTTAAAAAATTCCTGCAACATATTATTTGTTGGGCCTGTTATTTGAATTAGGAGGCAGGAATGACATAGGAGAAGGAATAACCCTTATAAGCTTTGCCTCAATCTGACCCGAATCGTTTGGGGAGCCGATAACGACTATAAAATCCCCTACCTTCAGAATCTCGGGTTTTATCTGCTTCCTGAGCTTTTCAATAACAGTATCGTCTTTCAGCAGTATTATATTTTCCGTATTATCACGGCCTTTGATAACGAAACTGTTATCGTCTATCTTTATTATCTCGCCGAAAGAACCGTGTCCTTCGATAAGGTCTCCGGCCGGAAATTCTCTCCAGCCGACAACGAATCCCTGTTTGGGTCCGCCGAAATTCTGGTGATAACTTTCCGCCCAGCGGTAGGAAAACTCCGCTTTCCTTGTGCCTACCCAAACTCCCAAGCCAAAAGCCAGGACCAAGATTATTAAGCAGGCCAAGCCGACGATGACCCATTTTAAGGTGTCTTTATTTAACGTTTTGTTTCGATTGTTTTCTTCCATATTTTTTTATTAAATTAATTATTTAAGCTGTTTTTAAATTATGACCCAGGTATTTGAATAGAAATTGTTTCCTATAAAGGAATAATCTTAGAGTGAAAACGGCCAGTATGATATTAAGCGTGAACAGGATTATGCCGGCTATAGGCAGGGATTCGAGAAGAGCCAAGCCAAAATCCTTTCCAAAAATCATAAAGTTGGAAAGGTTATTGAAAGCGGCTGAAACGAAATAGAGGATACCCGAATTTCTTATCTGCTCTGCAAGAACGGTCCAGGAAAAAGGCACGGCCGCAATCGAAACGATTAAAAGAGAGAAGAAGCTGAAAAGCAATCTTCTTTTGTTCTGCAGCTCCTGCTCTTTTTTTATGGCCAAGATTATCCTATCAAAAAGACCCGCCGAAGGTTCTGCGGGACTGAAATGGTCTAATTTTTTATATTCTTTGCGCATAAGTCCCTATTACTAATACGATTAGGACTTATGTTTTGGTGCGTTAATAATTTGAGACAAATTGCCTTAAAAGAATCAATCCTCTTCTGTGCCGGCTTTTCACCGTGTTTATGGATTCTCCCAATATCTTTGATATTTCCCTGAAATTGAAACAATCCTTGTAATACATTGATAAAACCAAGCGATATTTAACGGACAACTTATCCATCTCCGACATGAGTACTTTATTAAGATCCGTCTGTTCTGACAGCTTATCCTGTAGCAGGGATTTATCCCTGATATTATCAGCGAAATCCTTGCTGTTTTCAAGATCAGAGAAAAGCACGGGCTTTTTCTTTTTAAGAAAATCCAAGGAAGCATTTCTGGCAATGGCATAAATCCAGGGTTTAAAATCTTTCTGCCTGTTAAATTTCCTGATATTTTTCCAGGCTTTTACGAATACTTCTTGCGTTATGTCCTCTGCGTTCTGGGAATCCTTAACATATTTGTATGCAAAACCGTATATCTGTTTCAGATAACGCTTAATCAAAACCTCCAGCGACTTCTCGTCGCCTTTCAGATACTCCGATATTAATTGCCGGTCAGAATGTTTTTCCATAATATCTCGCGTGTATATATTAGCACAAAACCGTTTAAACGGTAAGGTGACAAAATAAAAAATCCCGGAGCCCTATAAAAGCTCAAGGATTATCGCCAGAATATTAATGTTAAACCGCTACTGAAATCCCACCTGCAGATTAAACCGGACGCGATAAAAAAAATGAAAGCACCCAGAAGAAGAAAGCCGATTATTACAATAAGCCAAATTAAATTCTCCTTAAATCCACTCACGACAGTATCCCTCCTTAATAAAGTCATGTTTTGATTTTTCCGGATATAACGCACCACTCCCGCCATGTAAATCTTTTCTCTCTGCCACAAACTCTGCACTTTGCCTTCGGCCCTGTGATACGATTTCCTTCACCGTCTACCCCGTCCCAGGAGCCAGTTTCTTCCCAGAGATGGTATGTTAAAAGTATAAGATACAACGCGAGAAGAATAACGCCCCCTGCGGCTATAAAAATTCCAGATAATATTAAAGTACTGCTCATCTCTAAACCTCCAATATCTTATTTCGGCGTACTTTACATAAAGCTACCACTTCTCACAAAAAAAGCAACCGCTTTGCTGCCGAGGACAGATTGTTGAGGCCTGGCCTCAACAGACACCTTATTCTTCCGGCTCTATCTCTTTTTTTATCTCCTCAAACTCGTTTTCAATCTCTTTCAGCCTTCCTTTGCTCTCCTTGATCAAAGAAACTGCTTCCTTTACTTTCTTTAATCCCTCTTCAACGTCAATCTCCTCCTGATTATCAAACCATTCGGTAATCTCAGAAAGCTTCTTGAGATTGCTGTTTAAATTTTTTGAATCCTGTTTATCTTTAGCCATATTTTTGTTGTTTAACGTTTTTAACTTCTGAAGAGATTATACCGTCTATAACCCTGACGTCCATATTTTCACCGATTTTAGCATCCCCTGCTCTTCTGATTATCTTCCCGTTGTGTCTGGCAATACTGTATCCCAGATGAAGCTGACGCTCAGGATTATTAAGAAAAATAGATTTTTCCGCCTGAATAACCTTTTGATTAACTTTGGATAACAGAATCCCAAACCCGGAAAAAGATCTATCTAAAGAATCTCTAAGTCTGATTTTAGCATTTAACAAGGCATTTTTGAAATTACTGAGGGAAATCCTTAATTCATTTTCAACTTCTTTGTAATTATCAAAAATCGTCTCATAACGACCAATAATATCTCTTTCATATCTCTCTAACAGCGAAAGAGCCTGTTCCCAGGATTCGTTAAGCAGATTGGCAACGGCAGTAGGAGTGGACTCTGAAGCGTCTGCTGCCAAAGCCACCAAAGGCTCATCTTTATCGTGGCCTATACCGGCTATGACAGGAACCGGAAAGTCTGACACTTCCCTTACCAGCAATTCGTTATTAAAAGGCATCAAAGATTCCAAAGATCCTCCTCCCCTGATTATAACAAGGACGTCTATATCTGTTTTTCTGAATGTCTTTATCGAGGCCAGTAAATCCCTGACCGCTTCCTGGCCTTCTACCCTGGAATCAATCATCTTGATCTTAAAACCGAACTTGCCGATATTATTAAGGAAATCGGCGATAACTGCTCCCTGTTTGGAAGTTATAACCCCTATCTTCTGGGGATATCTGGGGATGGGCCGTTTCTTTTCTTTGGCAAAGGTTCCTTCTTTCTCCAGTTTCTTCTTTAACTCATCATATTGCTTCTTTAACTCTCCTTCCCCGGCCAGCTCAATAGTTTCGGCTATAAAAGACAATCTTCCTGAAGGAGGATATATCTCGGGATAGCCCGAAGCCATAATCTTCATTCCCTCCTGCAGTTTCACCCCGTATAACTGGTATCTCGATTTCCAGATTATACAGTTCATCATGCTTTGGTCCTTTTCGTCCTTTAAAGTGAAATAGACGTGGCCAGTCGGACCGGCTTTAGCTTCCCCGACTTCTCCGATAATCTTAGCTTTTGAGCTTTTTAACCCAATGTTAAGCAAGGAGATAAACTCCGAGACTGAGAATATTTTATCAATAGGCAGTTCCATATTAGAAATTAGTTATTGACGCTAATCACCGAAATGATATAATTAGAGTATCATTAGGAAGGATCGCGCTTCGCGGTCCTTTCATTTTTTATTGTTTTTAGCTCCAAATTTTCAAATTATCTATATTTTAGATTAGATATTGACAAGATGCCTTGACAAAGCTATTATAGCAGTAGAAGTATGCAATAATAGCTTATAAGATGCTGCGATGTTCCCTCGGAGCATCCGAGACTTAAGTCGCAGACAAACCATCCTATAAGACGCTACTTCTAAATAAGGATCTCAATTATTTTAATTGGGGTTTTTATTTTTATATCTATCTTCCCAATAATTTTTGAATAATTCCCTGCCTCCACCCAATAAATTATTCTTTAAAATTTGATAGCATTCCCCTCCAAGTTTTTTATTTTCCAAAAACCAAGCTAAAGCGCCAGAGATCCAGTCCGCAATTTGAATATTAGCGTTTTTGGTAGAATCTATCATTCCAATTTGTATCACAGTTCCGCTCGGCAATTTGGGCAGTAAACGAGCTGTCAAAATTTCTTTAAATTTTGATCTACTAATCCCTTTGAGATTTCTTTGGTCGCAGAACACTCTGAATTCATTGTCCGTTGTGGGTAAATACATTTCTAACGTTTCGCCAATAATATTTGTGTACAAAATACCACTCTGGATTTTTTCCTTCTTTCTATAATCCTCTGGAATATTTTTCTTCAGCAAATACGAATAACGTATCCTAACATCTAAATTAGAAATAAATTTAAATGTTTTTAACCGTAGCTTGTCGCTGATTTTAATCTCAGAAAATTTAATCTCCGGCTGACTACGAAGCTTCTTGGGAAATTTCAATCTTTGCCAAGATTTAAATTGCTTTTCTGTCCTTCTAGGGTTGCCCACGGTAAAAGAGCCTATTATAAAATACTCTTCATTGTTATTTTTAACAAATTGCCCGCTCTCGTCTAAAAATATATACGGCATATTTTTACTCTATTCGCTTTAAGTATTTCTTCCCCTTTAATTTATTAGGAAGAAGATCTTCTTTGGTATATCTTTCATAACCCTGGCCATATCCCAATTCTTTCATAAGCTTTGTTTCCGGATTCCTGATTATAAAAGGAACGGGAAGGTTGCCGTGCTTCTTTACGTCTTCTGTGGCAGCCATATATGCGTTATAGGCGCTTCTGTCTTTCTTGCATTGGCAAAGATAAGCTACTCCGTGGGCCAGGTTAATACCGCACTCAGGCAGGCCGATGGTTTCCACCGCCCTGAATACGTCGTTAGCCACAACTAAAGCCGTAGGCTGAGCTAAACCGATATCTTCTGAAGCGAATACAACCATTCTCCTGGCTATGAACTTTGGATCTTCCCCTGCATCTATCATCCTGGCCAGATAATACAGGGCGGCATCAGGCTGGCCCGCCCTCATGCTTTTAATGAAAGCCGAAATGGTATTATAGTGCTCTTCCCCGGCCTTGTCATACCTCAGAAATTTTGACTGCAAAGTATTTTTTAAGCTGTCTATCGTGATTTTCTTGTAAAGCTCGTAAGTGTTTTCAAGCATGGTAATGGCCTGCCTGGCATCTCCGTTTGCCATATTAATGAGCCAATCCCTGGCTTTCTTATCCATTTCGAACCCGGTTCTTTTAATAATAGCTTCCATGTCTTTGTCAGAGAGCTCATTCAAAACAAAAACTCTGCAACGGGAAAGCAGAGGCGGGATCACCTCAAAGCTGGGGTTTTCCGTGGTAGCTCCAATAAGAGTTATTTCCCCTTTTTCCACAAAGGGAAGCAGATAATCCTGCTGGGATTTATTGAAACGATGAATTTCATCCAGAAATAAAACCTTGGGATATTTATTGGTATCTTCATCAACAATTCTCTTGATATCAGCCTTCCCGGCAGAAACGGCAGATAATTCATAAAGCTTGGCATTCAAACTGTTGGCATATATCTTGCCCAAAGTTGTTTTGCCAGAACCAGGCGGTCCCCATAAGACAAAAGAAAACAGATGCTTCTGCTTTATGGCAATATTCAAAGGTTTTCCTTCTCCGACCAGGTGATCCTGACCTTCAAATTCTTTCAAAGTCTTTGGCCTAATTTTTGAAGCTAGAGGTTCCATGGGTTCACTCTACCAAAAAACCGCCTCTGTGGCGATTTCAACGGCTCCGTATAGAAAACTACTAAAATTTTCTCATTTGAATCCGAGATATTTTTTAAAAGCTAAATATTCTGTTCCGCTGAAAAAATCTTTTTTTCTGAATTTGTATGTCTTAGGATCTATCCATTCGTAACCAAAATGTTCAAACGAAAGTTTAATCTTGCCAGACAGATATCTCGCCTCGTAAACAGTAATCAAGATGTAGATTCTTTTTAATTTGGAATATCTCCAATTTTGGAAAGCAAAATTGCCCAATTTATATTTTACTCCTTTCCCTACTTCTTCCTGTATTTCTCGACCAAGTATCCTTTCAAATGGAGTGTTTCCTTCTCCCTTATCGGCTCGACCTCCTGGCAGATCTAAAGCGTGGTGATGATCTTTGCCTGCGACCCTTAGAAACAACACTTTATTCTTTTTTCTCAAAAGGATTTTAAACGCGACGTGAAATACCCCGTAATCTTTCTTCATATTCCCATCCTATCAAAAAACCGCCTCTGTGGCGACTTGTTGAGATTGATCCTCAACAGACCTTTAAACTATAATCCCTTACTCTAATTGTTTTTATTATTACAATATTATTATTTTTTAAAAAACTTCTTTTTTCTTCATGCAATTGGTTTTCCCCCAATAATCTATCCAACCCGCCTTGATTAACGTAATCTTTAAAATATCTAAAATGGCCTCTTCCGGCGAGATATTCCACGGATTTAATTAAATAAGAATAAAGATTATTAGGCATAGGTATCTTAAAATCAATAAAAATCAGAGAGCCGTCCTTTTTTATAACCCTTTTCATTTCAGAGATTATTTTATCCCTGACGCTTCTTTCTTTCTCATGCAAAGCAAGGGAAATGGAAACATAATCAAAAAAACCATCCTTAAACGGTAATTTCGCGGCGTCAGCTATCCGGAAAGAAACATTCTTGCCTTTCCTCTTGTCGTTCTCGGCCACGTAAATCATCTTAGGGTCTAAATCAATCCCATAAGCCACAGCTCCTTTTTCAGCATAATAAAAAACCTGGTCGCCTGTCCCGCAACAGATATCTAAAACTTTATCACCGGCTTTCATACCGGCAAAGTTCGGGACAAACACCCTGATATCTCTCATCAAAGGGTCTATGAGCGTTGAGTAATTAAAAAACAGCATAATTACGTTATTCTATCAAAAAACCGCCCTTTCGGCGACCTGTTGAGGTCGATCCTCAACAATTAATTATAAAGATAAAAATAAAAAGCCGCTAATTCCTCTGGAAGAATCAACGGATTTATCCTAATTTATACTGCGGGTTTTATCCCTACAATCTTCCTGAAATCTTCTGTTTTGTCTTTCCCATGATGATCTATTATTTCAAGACTCAGAGAGCCGCATGAAGGAGAAACCGTCTTATGATTGAACTTGATGCGCTTGCCGATTATTAGCGCTTCTTCCCATTCCTCGTAAGAGACAATTCTTGTTTCTCCGCAGGCTTTACAGGTCCATCTATAATAAGGAGCCTGAGGGGTTCTTTCTTCTTTTATCCTTCTAAAAAACGGCTTTTGGAAAATAATCTGAACTGCTGCTACCGATTCGCGAAGGGTAATCTCAATTTTAGAACCGACCTCAATCTTATCCCATTCGCTCACAAGACACATCGCGTCCAGGCAGCTGATAAAATGCTTTTTACCTTCCTGGTCGACAATCTTCATGGCCGGGAAACCATTAACATGCTCCGGCCATTTCCGTAAAATCTGCTTAATCACAATAACCTTTTTTCTTTCTCTAAATTTAATATCATAATCGCTCATTACTCTCCTCCGTAAAAGTATTCTTGATATTAATAGCTGAAATCAGCTTAATCAATTTAATAAAAAAGTCAAGCCATTTACGCTCACAAGTTATGCAACATAAAATATTTTTAACTCTATGATTTTCATATTCTTTCTCTCACCCTACCCCCGTTTCATACAAAATTCAACCTATCTCTCCGCAAAATCACATATATCCCTGAAGTCGCAAAAAGCACACTGCCTCCCTGGAGTCGCCTTAAAACTACTGCTCTTTATCTCCTCTATCTCCTGTATTATCTTTTCTTTCAACTCTCCTATCTCTTTCTCGCTTCCCAGAAAAGACGCCTTCTTCCCCTCATTCAAATAATAATAAACCAATTCACGTGGCTTTAATTTAAAAATCTCCTCAGCCGCTATCTGATAAATCAACAGTTGTTCCTTATCGCTTGAATCTAATTTCTCTTTCGCGCTCCCCGTCTTGTAATCAATAATAACCACTCCCGACTCTGCCTCATCTATCCTGTCTATCACCCCAAACAAAGTATGTTCTCCTATCTTTAAATTGAAAGGCATTTCCAAAGCAAAAGCATTGTTAATCTTCAAAACCCGGGGAGGATTCTTAGCGAACTCCTCATAAAACTCCTTAACTATCTTTTTGCCAAGCTTGTAATACTCTTCCTTCTGATTTTTATTCTCATACCAGTCTTCTATCCAATTCTTCTCGTAAATCTCCATCAAATCAGATAAACCAAAAGAATCTTTACCGGCCTTTCCCCCGAACCCGAATAGATCGCTTTGTTTACCAACTCCTTCGTTAACATGCTTCAGAAAAGCATAAAAAGTATTATGCATGGTTTTCCCGAAAGAAAAGACCGCCTTTCCTCTGACAGGAACCTTAAGTATAAACCCAAACTTATACTGCAAAGGACATTTCTCAAAAGCAGCCAGTTGGGAAAAGGAAAAATGCTTAGGCAGATATTTAGTATCTCTCTTGCTGGCAGAAACCTTGCTAAAATCAGGTTTCTTGGCAAGCAAACCGTTCTTTAAAGCCCCGGGAGCAAGCTTATCTACATACCCCATTTCAATCAGAAACCGGGATAATCTTTTTTTACGGGCCAAACCGTAATCTTCAGCTGAAGTAAAATAAAGTTCTTTTTTAGCCCGGGTCATAGCTACATAGCAAATCCTCCTTTCCTCCTGCAAATGAACGTCTCCTTTGGGCTTAATATCCTTAATCAAGTCTTCAGGAAGTTCAATCAGATCTTTCCTATCAATGGTAGGGAATCTCTTGTCCACCATGTTTACCAAAAACACGTATTTGAATTCCAAACCCTTAGCTCCGTGAATAGTCATAATCTTTATCATGTCCGGGCCCTGCTCAGGATCAAACTCAAGCTTTCCCTCCTCCCCCGACTCTATCTCCAAGGTAATCTCCTCCATAAAATTCTTCAGAGACGGCTCCAAAACAGTTTCTTCAAAATTCTTTATCCTTTTGTAAAATTGATCAAGAATATCCAGTTGTTCCTTATCTTCTTTATCAGCCAGATATTTCAG
>Ga0268276_1004149_pt1 | contig 10446 bp, 12 predicted proteins | sample saktaG_4_FD_190145 | JGI IMG/M metagenome (GOLD analysis project Ga0268276, IMG submission 190145) | Saline water microbial communities from Sakinaw Lake, British Columbia, Canada - sak_2010_1_5_45m | ecosystem: Environmental > Aquatic > Non-marine Saline and Alkaline > Saline ...
TACCTCTTGCTCCAAGAGCCCCCACAATTTCTCTGCGAAATTGTTTATTAACTCGCAATCTATTAGCCATTACCATACTAAGATTACCGCTCAAGTCATTTATATACTTTTAGGAAAACCCTTCCCGGAGTTAGAACTTTAGAATTTTCAGCAATCTTGTATGCCATAATTAAAGTATCAAATGCTTCTTGGTTATTTTCACAATAAAGTTGTATCCACCCTTGGTCTCTTTCGCTAATAGTATCACTTTGATCATTCCAAATGTTTAGCGGCCCTGATAGTGCTCTATTTGCTACTGCCATTACTGCAGGAAATCTTGATCCGGAGATTATTGGAATAATTTCATGCATTAAAGCTAATCCTTGTGAAGCAGTTGCTGTGAAACTTCTTACTCCAGTTGCATAAGCACCATATAGTGCACTTGCTGCAGAGTGTTCGCTTTCAACGTAAATTATTTTTGCATTAAGTTCGCCATTATTAACAAATTCACTTAATCTTTCAGGAATTAAAGTACTTGGAGTAATTGGATACATTGGAAGTACCTTTGGTCTGCACATCTTTACAGCGTGCGCCATTACATCCGAACCTGAAATAACTTTCTTTTCTGCCATAAAAATCACATTAACATTTTACAAATTAATTATTCTTCTCAACTCAATTTACTTTTCCTCAATCTTGTGACTTATGCATTTTACGGGGCATACTTTTTCACAAAGTAAGCATCCTTTGCAGTAAGTGTAATTTATTCTAAATGAACCATCTTCCGCCTTAAATATTGCTGCATCAGGGCAAGTCATCCAGCATTGTCCGCATTTAATGCATTTTGTTGAATCAATCATTGGAATGTAAGTTCTCCAATCCCCAGTTTTGTATTTTTTTGTTGAACCAGGTTCAAGTATTACTGCCCCAATGTTTAATGGAATTCCGCTGGCAGTAATTTTAGTCGAATCTTTCTTTTCAACGATTTCTTTTTTTTCTTTTGTCATAAAAATCATTTTTCCTTTACTTTAGTTTTGCCCTTAATCTCATTTTGCAATTAAATCCTCAATTAATCTCAGTACTGCAAAGTTTGGTGTGCCCGGCACATATTTTTCTCCGGAAATGGATATTGAATGTTCGCAATCTTTGTCAGAAATTTCACTATATCTTACAGTGGCTATATTGTTATTCACAGGAATAACTTTCCCAAATATTTTTCTAGTGGGAATTAAATGCACTGTGAGAGAAGGAACTTTTCCATCAAAAATATTTAAGGTCCCATCTATCAGAACATGACTTTCCCCAACCGGAACCACTCCATGAATTTTAGAAGTTGCATAATCTTCACTTTCAACAACTTTGGGTCCACTTAGTTTTTCTGCCAAAGAAAATAGTTTTTGTTTGTTAAGTAATGGCTTTCCATTTAATCCGCTTTCTAAAGTAATTGTTTTTCCCATCAGCGGAGAAGCAGTCACTGTCACCCTGCATTGCACTCCTCTTATTAACAAATCTAAAGTAGAGTCACGCAGCTCAAATGTTTTCAATCTTTTACCTAAAGACGTCCAATCAACTTTCATCGAACCTGCCAATTCTCCCAAAAAAGGCAATTCGGTTTTTTGTATTGGTTCTTTCCTAAAACGAGACTTCATTCTCTGCATAATTGATAATCTGCTTGCAAAAGCCCCTTTTTGTCTTACTGCCAAATTCATAAAAATCATTTTTCCTTTACCGCATTTTCATAAACTTCTCTTATTGCTAAAATATTTTTTTCTACCATTGGACCTTTTGAGCCCATTTGTAATGCAATTGCTTCTTCTAAAGATTTTAAACTAACTTCTCCAGTGATTCCAGCAAATGCCCCAAGTGCAGCAATATTTACAAATGGTTTTCCAATTACTTTTAGTGCAATACTTGTAATATCAACGCATTTTATTTTTGCCTGCACCACGTTTGGCGCTTTTGTATCTAACCCCAAGGATTCAGATTGTTTGTTTGAATTAACAATAATAGTTCCAGTAATTTTTTCAGTTAATCCTTTTAGTAATGTTGGATCAAGTACGATTGCATAATCTGCTTCATAAACTTGTTCTCTTAGTGTAATTGGTTTTGAATCAATTCTACAATAACTTCTAACAGGTGCTCCAGTTCTTTCTACTCCAAAGTTAGGAAATGCTAAGGAAGCTTTACCATCTTTAAACGCAGCTATCGCTAAGACTTGAGAGCTAGTAACCGCTCCTTGTCCCCCTCTTCCTAGTACAATTATTTGTTTCATATTTATGCTCACCGATAAAGGCACTTTCTTCTAGAACTATTTTGTTTATTTTAGAGTTTAAATAACTGCTGATACGTACAATTGACGAAGAAATTAAGTTAAAGGTTAACTAAACTTAAGCAACTTATCCCAAAAGTTGCTTAAATTTAACCGCTAATTTTCCATTCAAGTAATCCATTGCTTCTTGTTTGAAAGCTGCATCACTTTGTGCAACTGGTTTGTAAGTTTTTATTAGTTCCCCAAGATCGCGTGGTTTTTCTTTTAACCCTTCAGCAAACAAGACAGTAGTTAGATTTACTATTCCTTTGTCTCCTGCTTGTAACCCAGCAACTAACTTATGCTGCCATTCAACTTGGTATTTTACAAACTTGTGCATATGCGTTGGAATTTTACTCAAATCTGAAAAAGCAGCTACTCTTTTTTCAGATTCTTTTAGTATTGCTTCTACTGCTAAGTATCTAAGTGCAGCAGGATTGTGCGCAACATCTCTTTTTATTGCTTCTGCTTTCCAATCCGCTCGTTCGCCCATAAACATTGATCTTCTAAATCCAATGTAAGCTCCATTTGCTTCAAAGAATTTATCAGCGAAAGCAATTCCATCCCTTTCTAAATTTTTACCTACTTCACTAAGTGCCGGAAGGGAACCATGTTTTCCCATTGCTTCAGCTATTACTCGTGCGGATTTTGAACCATATCTTTTTTCAAATAAGGGTTGCATATATCTTGCCCCTTTTGTTTCGTGAGTTTCAATATTTTGTTCTTTTTGTTTCATTGAGTCAGCAGCATCTCTAAATCTATCATGTGCAAGTCCACCAATTCTTGCTCTGGCTTGTTTTTTTAGCCCGCCACCCATAGTCTTAACATATTCTCCAGCATAAAGTGAAACTCTTTGCACGTGACCTAAATTATGTGCACTAGTAAGTTCTCCTTTTTGCCCCATTTGAGTAAATGCTGCACGCATATATCTTTTTGCAACAGCTTCTCTTTTTCTCCAAACAGTAGCTGTTTTATTAGAAGTTATTCCCAAAGTTCTTTTTTGTGCTTTTCTTTTGTTCATTACTGCTTTTGAAACCATTTTTAGTTCACTCCCTTTATTGCGATTCCAACTAATATTGGAGTAATATTATTGCTCTTCCATTCTTTTTCAATATTTGCTTTAATACTCTTATCAAAGCTTATTCCTATTCCGCAATCTCCTCCGCCCGCTCCAGAGAATTTGCCTACTCCACCTAATTTATCAACAATGTCTGCAAGTACTCCGAGTTCTTTTGTTTCTAAATTGTTTTGTGAACCATCGCTTAATGCTTTTAATTGAACTCTATTTTCTTTAAGTAATGAAATTATTTCTTTTTCGTTTTTCTTTTGTATTGCAGTAATTAATTTTTCAGTTATTCCTTTTATGTTTGCAATTATTTTGTCATATTCTGCTTTCTTTTCTGTTTTGAAAGTGTTTAGTTTCAAAATTAGTTCTTTTGTACTTGCACTATATCCCACAAATCCAATACTTAAATTAAAGTTTGCAGGAAGTTCTAAAGGCTCTGCCCTAAATAATGGCCAAATTTGTTCCACTATTTCTTTTATTCCTTTTTTTTCTTCAAATTGCTTTGTTACCCATTTCATATCTGGTTTTTGATAAACTAAAGTTCCACCGTAAGTTGATGCAGCTACATCAAATGAGGATCCAATTTTTCCTTGTGCTAAAAAGTGTGCAATGCACCCTAGTTTGAATATGTGTTCTTTTGCTTTTAGTGAACTAATTTCTTCGCCGTGGTAAGCAAGTACTGCAGCTACAGTTGCTGCAACTATTGCTGCACTTGAACCAAATCCAACTTTTGCTTTTTTTCCATTTCCAAGATCATAAACCGTATCTTCTGAATTTGTTTCTAAAATAAAATTCTTTGTCTTAATTCCTTTTCCTTGTAAATATTTTAGTGCTGCTTCTACTGATTTTGCAACAAAAATTAGTTTCTCTTTAGTAGCATCATCGCATTTTAATGTGATTGAGTCAGTGAACTCTGCTTCGACATTATTAATTCCAAATCCAGGCGCATTAAACATTAATTTTGCAGAATCTTTTACTTCTGCACTTACTCTTTGATCTATTGCCATTACTACACAGGGTATTCCATCTTCAAGAACACTCCATTCTCCGCTTAGCATTAATTTTCCTGGCGCAGTTACCTTCATAGAATCACCCATATTAAAAGCAGGAGGCATAATACTTAAAAAGTGGTTTAGGGCCTGCTCAAAAGTCACTCTAAATCGCTTACAGAGTCTAAAATAAAATCAGCTTTTATTTCTTTTAACTCTTCTTCAGTAGCATTCCCAGTCAACACGCCGCAAGTCATAATCCCAGCTTTTTTACCAGCCACTATCCCAGCCACTGAATCATCAACAATTAAGGCTTCACTTTGTTTAGTACCAAATTGTTCCACAATATAATTAATTCTTGCAGGATCTGGTTTTTCAGCAAGTTCACAAGAATCGTCAAACACTAAATCAAAGTATTTTTTCAAATCAAATCTTTCAAGCAAATAGTTTGTTTGTTTGGGATTTGCATTTGTCAAAAGAACAAGTTTTGTTCCATTTTGTTTTAATTGTGAAAGGGTTTCTTTTGTTCCAGGAAACAAATATTGTAGTTCAAATAAATACGCTGGATCTTGACGAAGTTTTTTGTATTCATTAACAATTGTTTCAATTTGTTTTTCATCAACAGAAGTTTCGTTTCTTCTCAAAAGTTCTTTAACAAAATCTTTTGCAGAATGAAACTCAGGTTTTGAACGAAGAGAATAAAGATACTCCACATCAATTGAAAGTTTTATTCCTTTGGAGCAAATAGAATTTTCAACTATTTTCGCTTGTCTTGTAGTGTGTTTGACAAGTGTTCCTTCCAAGTCAAACACTACTAGCTTAAACAAATTTCTCGCCTCAGAAAAGATGTCCTTTTACTTCTCTTGGCCCCATTCCAGGTTTGCATTCTATTATGTCGTGAACAAAATCAAGTTTTTTGATTTCTTTTTTAATTGCTTTCACATCTTTTTCTAAACAAATTATTTTTACTTGTGGTCCGCCATCCATTGTGAAGTAGCATTTCATTCCTTCATCTTGTAATTCAAGTACTCTATGCATTACTTCAAGAGTTCCAGGCGCCCAGTAGATTACGGGAGGAGTTGTTGTTATTGCACAAGCATGCATTAGTAAACAATTTTTTTGAGCTAATTGCCCTAGTGCTTCAAAGTTTTTGTCTTTAATTAATTGGACCATTGCTTGTGCGTCTTTTTCCGCGGTAGTGTACCATGTTTCAAAGATTGGTGAAGTTTTTACACTTTGAGCCATTCCTGCTCTTGATTTTATTTTCTTCGCGTTTTTTGAAACAACACAACCAAGTATTCTAAATTCTGGCCAGTGTTCTTTTGGCGCGATTTGTTCAGCGAATGAATCAAGTCCATCAACAGCACTTCCTCTATGCCAAATAGCAAATCCATCAATTAAACTTCGACTTGCACTCCCTGAACCCATTCTGGAAATTATACTTAATTCTTTTGTGCTTAAGTTAAGCCCAGCTGCTTTTGCTGAAGCGAATGTTAATGCTGCAAGTCCTGAGGCAGAAGAAGCAAATCCAGCTGCTGTTGGAAAGTCATTTTTTGACATTACTTTTGCTTTCAAATCAATTTTTGCTTTTCCGCGAATAATATCAAGTTGTTCTTTTACTTCTTTAAATTCATCAGTGGTTTCTTCAAAATTTTTTCCATCTAAAACAAAAACATCAGTTTTGTATTTCTTATCAAATTCAACAGTGGTAGTAGTTTCTAGTCCTTCAAGAGTAACGCTCGTAGAACTATTCCAAGGAGTTTTTAGACTAGCATCCTTTTTCCCCCAGTATTTTGTCAGAGCTATGTTTGCATTTGCTTTTACAGTTACCTTCATCAAACCACCTTAAATTAATCTTAAATGAGATGTTTTAACTATTTTACTATTGCCTTAATTATTGCCCCACAATCTTTTGGAACATATGCAACGGGAATACTTTGTTTTTTTGCTTCAGTTTCAAATACTTTTCGTTTCTCTCCCCACATAGCAAGGATCGTTTTTGCACCGGCTTCTTTTGCAAAAATTAATTGCTTTAGTGCATCATCAATTAAAACCACTTGAGAAATTACCGCATTTTCTTTTTCAGCTAGTTCTTTTAACAAATTTTCTTTTGTCTCACTGTGAAGTTCAGTAAGTACTTTCTCAGGAGGAAAATTTATTTTAAAATAGTCAAGTAGAACCAAAACAGTGTGTCGAGGTTTTGTTGTGACAATATACACTGAATAGTTTTTTGCCAACTCATTTATTGTTTCAATTATTCCTTGAAAGAGGGATTGCATATCAAACCATTCTTTTTTATCAGCCATGTTTTTTCGCGTTTGAAAGAATTTTTCAGCAAATTCTTTTCCAGGCACTTTATTTTGAACCGCGTGTATATCAAATTGAGCTTGGGTTAGAATTGAGAAATCCAAAGACGAATTTTCGTCAATCATTTTTATCAAAGTATAATTTGTTTCCGCATTTAGAGAAAATGCTCTTCCTCGCGCATACTGTTTTGCATTTTTATAATTTACAACATTTTTTCCAGTCATTTCATTATAAGTTTTTGCTGAAATAAAATAGCTTTCGTACGCGGTATCAATTATTACTCCGTCAAAGTCAAAAGCTATTACTAGTTTACTAGATTGATCCATAATCTCAACAAAGGCATTAATTCGCTTTTATTTTAACTGCAATAAATCCTTTTCCTATTAATGAAGCTAGTACTTTGTCCTGTTGTTTATCTCCTTCACACAAAATTAACACTTTTCCTTCGTATCCTGTTATTTTTGCTCCAAGTGCCCCTTCATAGTTTGAGATTTTTATTATTTGATCAGTATCTTTGTTTGCTAATTTGTTTTCAGCGAGTAATGAATGGTTTTGGTTCATTAATTTTCCTAGTTCTACAACACCAGCATATTTCATTTCGTTTTTTGATTTTGTAACAATTTTTTTAACATCAGAAACCCAATTCTTTAGTGAATCAGGTGAAACATGTTTATCAACCAATTTTTCAGTGTTCGCTAAAACAAAAAATAGTGCTTTGCCTGGATGAAATGGTCTTGGTTTAACCTCCTTGGAATCATCTATTTGAACAAATGAATCATACGCAGCAGTTGCTAAGTGTATTTTATCTTCGCTCGCAAAAAACTTGCTTGCTTTCATTGCTTTGTCAAATGCATCGTCAGTTTTCCAAGTAGTGATTGATAATTGATTTACGGCTTTTGCAACGGCAACACAAACACAGGATTCATATCCGGGCGTTTTAACAGTTGCATTTCCAGAAATTGTTAATTTATACCCTTTTTTTGGAACATCTAGCTCTGATGCAAAAATTTCATCAATTATTTTTGATTCTAATTTATCTTTTCCTTCAGATTTTTTATATTTCTCTTTAGATATTTGATTATCAATTTCAACATCTTCAAGTTCTTTTTTCTTTTCCACTTTTGCTTCAACATACTCTGTAGCAGGAAAAGCAACTATTGGCCCGCCCACTTCGTTAAAGTATTCTCCAAACAATATTATTGCAGGACTTGCTTTTGCGTTCATCTTTTCAGCCATAGTTGTTTTTCTCCAAAAATATTTTTTTATTAATTTAATTTTACTCTTTTAATAATTTATTTTTTCAATTCAACCGATTTGTGTTTTTGTTGCAGCATACCCTGCTTGTTCAATTGCTTTTGCAACACGATCTTGTAGTTCTTTTCCAGGTGTAAGTGCAATCATCATTCCGCCCCTTCCAGTTCCAGTTAATTTTGCACCAAATGCTCCTGCATTTTTAGCAGTTGCAACTAGTTCGTCAAGTTCTTTACAAGAAACGGTAATATCTTGTAGTAACTTGTGATTTTTATCCATTAGTTCTCCAATTTTTTTCAAATCATAACTTTTTAGTGCTTGTATTCCCTCTTGTTCTAATTTTTCATACTCAGCAAATATTTTAGACATTTTTTCTGGATCAGCATCTTTTAACTTTTTAACATCCCCAACAACTTCTTTTGTTAGTGCAGTCTTTCCTGAATTTCCCAGAACTATTTCAATTGGTTTTTTTATTTTAATTACTTCAATCTTATTTTCTCCCCCAGTTAAATTTTTCTTGAATAATAAAAATCCACCATAAGTTGCAGCAGTATTATCTATTCCGCTTGGAGTGCCTGACCCGGCAGTTTCTCCTTCGTAAGCAGCTTTGTTTATTTGCACATCATCAAGTCCAAGTTTGTATTCTTCGTTTACTGCGCGTGCTATTGCAACTGCACATGATGCACTTGCTCCCACTCCACTTGCAGCGTATAAATCTCCGCCAAGTGTGATTTGTACTCTATCTTTTACTTGTAAAAATTCAAGTACTCTTGAAATTAAAGCAGAATATTCTCCTTTTTTTTCTTCTTTGTATCCTGGTGTTGCTGGCCTATTGTCAATTAAATCATACTTCTCGCCCTTTAGGGTTTCGCCTGGAACTATTTTCACTTCAGCAGTAGTAATTTGTCTAAAAGCACAAGGAATTCCTTCAAGCCCATAAACAACGAAGTGTTCTCCAAATAGAATAGTTTTTCCATACCCTTTACCAGAACCAACCACAAAATCACCTAATAGTATTAGAATAAAGAAGACTTAAAAAGACAATTTGATGGTTAGGATGGTTTTTAAAGGGTTTATTTTTTGTTCATTATCATTAACCAAGTATTGTTTCCAGTATTCAACTTTCCAGGTTCGGCTCCAGGAAACATTGTTCTTTCAACTTCAAATCCGTGTGTTGCAGCTGCACGAGACATTGAACTTGGGGTTCTATAAGCTCTATTTCTATAAGGTAATGGCCCTGAGACTCGCTCATAGCTTATTGGTTTACCTTCAGCAGTTAACTTTGGTAACAACCCTTGCGCTTGCATTTGTTTAGTTTTCTCTCTTTCACTCTCAGCCCATGTTGCATTTTTTTTCAGCCACTCAAATGAATTAAATTTTCTAGATGAATTCATATCTTGAATAAATTTATTAGTTACAGATTCTGGATATTTTAAAGTATTTCTGAACCAAAAATTCATAAAAGAGGTATAAGCATCAAAGTGACTTATTTTTTGACCACTTTCAGTAAACCCTATTGGAACTTTTTTTAATGCAGCAGGCCTAACAGTCGGCCTCATTGATTCCGCGCTTCCCCAATCCCAATTAACAAATGATCCGCCAGGTTTAAGCAATTTGTTAATACTTCGCAGGTAAGGATTTAGATCTGTAGCAAAATTAATTGTTGCCGCACCAGCGGTAACAAAATCAACTTTTCCAGCAAGCTTTCTAAATTCATCTAAAAATAACTTTTCTTTGTATTCATGTAATGGCCGCTTCATCTCTTTGAAAGCTACTGCAGCGCTATAAAAACTAGCAGGAATAACTTTAATATTTTTTCTTGGGATCCCAAGTTTAACAAGGTCTACAACCGCATTTTCCTTTACTACTTTTCCAGCTACATCAACTAAAATAAGTTTTAACTTTTGTTTTTGTTCAGCAGATAATTTATCCACAACAGCCCCAATTGTTGACCCTGAAAATGTACCAATATCCAAAATAGTTCTTTCTCTTACAGGACCTGATAATTTACTTGAAATAACTTCCCCAACTTTTGCATTATAAATAGTGGGCATTCTTTTTGAACCATCCTTCGCAAAAGGGGAAGCTGCTGCCAAAATATCATCAATATAACTTTTCGGAGCTCGTTTCCAAAACTTTGCCCCTTTAATTCCTCTTTCTCTAACTCCTTCACGTATCGCTTGATCAAGACCTTGTTTAAGTTCAGGATGCTCCACAACAAGTTTTGCAACTCCTGGTTGTTTTAGAATTTCTTCTTTTAATTGATTCATATTTACAAATCTAAATACTCTTTCTGCAGGAAGCTTAGACAATTCATGAAACATTTGATAATAGGGATACCCCTTCATCTGACCACGTTGTGAATTAGGGTGAAACATTCTCTGTATTGGCTTTGGAGTTTCGCTTGGAAGAATCCTTTTACCTCTTGCTCCAAGAGCCCCCACAATTTCTCTGCGAAATTGTTTATTAACTCGCAATCTATTAGCCATTACCATACTAAGATTACCGCTCAAGTCATTTATATACTTTTAGGAAAACCCTTCCCG
>Ga0268276_1004153_pt1 | contig 10433 bp, 8 predicted proteins | sample saktaG_4_FD_190145 | JGI IMG/M metagenome (GOLD analysis project Ga0268276, IMG submission 190145) | Saline water microbial communities from Sakinaw Lake, British Columbia, Canada - sak_2010_1_5_45m | ecosystem: Environmental > Aquatic > Non-marine Saline and Alkaline > Saline ...
AAAGAAAAGTATGCTGAATGCTTCCGTAATCTATGCTGAGCATACGGAAAATTACTTCGCTCTGAACGAGTTCGTTATCGATCGCGGACGCGCTATGAAAATGATCAAGATCGATACCTTTGTGGACGACGATTACCTGAACTCCTACCGCGCGGACGGTTTGATCGTCTCCACCCCGACCGGTTCTACGGCTTATTCGCTGGCGGCCGGCGGACCGATTATCGTGCCGCACCTGGATGTAATCATCATCAGCCCCATCTGTTCCCACAGCCTGTCGGCGCGGCCGGTAGTGATTTCGGGGGATCAGAAAATCTGTATCAACTGCCAGGGATTCAGTGAAGACGTTTCGCTGGTCGGCGATGGGCAGATCCGGGTTCATCTGGATAAAGCCCGGCGCGTGGAAATCCGGCGCGCGGATTTCAAACTGCATATCATCCGCTTCGAAGGCGATTCTTTCTTCCAGACCTTGCGGACCAAAATGGGCTGGGGACACGACATCCGCGGCAACTAGGAAAATATAGATCTGAAAATGTTTCTATTTTGTTGAATGATTTTAATAGCGACGATGATGTTATCAGGTGATATCAACAGAATATGTATTGATTTCTATAATATTACGCTTAAATTCAAGATAATTAATCAATATTTATGAGGCAGATTATGGATAAGATACATTTAAAAAAAGTAAATTTTAGATATGAGACGGGACCAGAACACAGGACATTTTATGCAAACGGTGCATTTGGTGGTATTACTGGGAAGGGTGATGTAAGAATAGGTTTTTTTATTGAAATGCCGATGCTACCGAAGGAAGAATTTTATGAAGTGACAGAAGACTCAGACCTAAAAAAAATCCCAATTGACGAAGAACAAAAGATTCATGTTAGGGAAATACAATCTACAATAGTCATGTCTATTGAAAATGCAAGGAGTATAAACACTTGGCTTAATGAGAAACTTTCTTCTTGGGATCAGATTCAATCCGAATTAAAGACAAAAATGTTAAAAAAATAGAAAAAAGGCTAAATATGGATATTTCTAGCGATTCAAATATTACTTTTAACTTTTATAATTCTGCAGAGATATCAGAAGCAAAATCGGTAGCGCTTTTAAATCTTGATGATTTTGTCGATACTCCGATGGAACAAGTTATTAATGATCAAAATAACGAAATGCATGATATGTGTCATGAGGCCTATTCAATACATTTAGGAGATGGAGATTCTGATTATAGTATGAATCATTCGTATGAAAATGATTTCTTAAATCGTATTTTATCGAATATCGGATATGGCAGAATAGAATTGGCAAGAGAACAAGTCTCCCAGATGGCTAATGCATTTTCTGACAACGAGGCTGAAAAACTAAAGAATATGATAAAACCTCCTGTTATTCAGAGAAAGAAAATTGAACATAAGAATGATATATCTCCCGAAGTCAATTGGATAAAAAGGAATTCAGACAAGTATAAAAATAAATGGATCGCACTAAGTAGTGACAATTTAATTGCTGTGGGCAATAACAGAAAGAAGCTATTTGAAAAAATTAAGAAAAAGAACATCAATAGTGATATTTTAATTCATTATATCTACTGAAATTGTACAACCTTAATACAACAGATGGCAATATATGGAACACTGGAAATGCTAGATATCTGCATAGCTGTAACGATGAATCAGGCAATAAAATAAATATTGGGGTGAGGATTAAACTCAATGCGAGAGGAAATATTATTGAATCTGCATTCCTTGATACTGGTTGTAGATATGTTGTGATAAGTAAAGGAATTTGTGAAAATTACGATATTGCTGTGTGTGAGGATTATCCAATACGAATGAGCACTCGACTCGGAGATTTTAGTGGTTTTATTAACAGATTCCCCATTTATTTTATTGCAGATAATGGTGATTCACTCGAAGTAGAATCGACATGTTTCATCAGCGAGGATTGGCCTGGCCCAATAATGATTGGATGGTTAGGCTGTCTTGAAAGAATGAAATTCGCGATTGATCCAAGCTGCAACTTATTTTTATTTGCTGGTATATAAAGTGTGATTCAATCACCGTCTTGTTTTTAATAAATCCCTGAATACATATCCGGCGATATCGGGATTTTCCCGGAGCCGGCGCAGGCTGTAGGCGTACCAGTCCCGGCCGTAGGGAACGTACAGGCGCACCTTGCGGCCGTCCTGTACGAGGCGTTTGAGGGTGTTCTGCACCGGAACGCCCAGTAAGGCCTGAAACTCAAAGTGCTTGTTGGGGATCCGTCTTTCCCGGATAAATGATTCGCATTTGTGGATGAGGTCAAGATCGTGGGTCGCGATGGCGGCGTATCCGTCCGCGTTCAGGCAAGTCGACACCATTTCCATGAAATTCCGATTAATTTCGGCTTTGCTCTGATGAGCGATTTCGGCCGGCTCTTTATAGATTCCCTTGCAGATGCGCACATTCACGCCCAACGGTAGCAGATATTCGAGGTCATCCAGCGAGCGGAACAGGCAAGCCTGCAGAACGATTCCGATGTTCGCATAGAGAGAACGCGCACGCTTGAATATTTCCAGGGTTTTGTCGGTCAGGGAGGAGTCTTCCATATCGATTCTCAGAAAGACATCCTTTTCGCGGACTCTCATCAGGATGCGTTCGAAATTACGCCAAGCCGCGGCCTCGTCCAGTTCCAGACCCAGCTGACTGAGTTTCAGCGAAATTCCACAGTCGAGCTGCTCGGCGGCGATTTTTTCGATCAGATCGAGGTACATTCGCACCGGCAGCTCCGTTTCGGACAGGTCGTGAATGTGTTCGCCCAGGACATCGGCCGTGGCGCAGAAGCGGTTACGGTTTAACTCCCTGATACACTGTGCGGCGTCGGCCAGGGTATCGCCGGCGACGTATCGGGAAGCAACGAATCCGACCAGAAATCTGGGTATGAAGGGCATGCTGTTCACCAGGAATTGATTGAACCATTTCGGCATAACGACCTCCTTTGGTCTACGGACCGGGTTGATCTGAATTTAGTTTTCCGTTTGCTTTAATAAAAGGGTTGCGTTTCTGAGGAATTTGCTATTACTTAGCACTTTTGAGAGGAGCGTGCATGCGGAAACTATTCGAATACCGGCATATTATCTGGGATTGGAACGGGACGCTGTTAGATGATGTCTGGCTGTGTACCGAGATCGTGAATGGTTTATTGAGCGCCCGCGGCAAGGCCACGCTGTCACAGGAGCACTACCGCGAGGTGTTTGATTTTCCGGTCAAAGATTATTATCGAACGGCGGGATTCGACTTCACGCATGAAAGCTTCGAAGAGGTCGGCGGCGAATTCATAGAGGAGTATAACCGGCGGGTGCGCGAATGTAAGCTGCACGCCGGTGTCCCGGAGCTGCTCGATTATTTCCAAAAGCACAACATAACCCAATCGGTTCTCTCCGCCCGTGAGCAGATCTTTCTGAAGCGGGAGGTTGCGCATTTTAATCTGGAGAGATACCTGAGCGATATTGTCGGGCTGGACAATTACTACGCCCATTCGAAACAGGAGCTGGCCGTCGATTGGATGAAAAGCTCCGGCCTCGCCCGGCAAGCGGTTTTGCTCATCGGCGATACGACCCACGATTACGAAGTCGCAAAAAGCCTGGGAATGGATTGCGTATTGGTCGCCAGCGGGCATCAAACGATGGAGAAACTGCAACGTTGCGCTGCCGTGGTTGTGGCGACTTTATCCGACTTGCGGAATGGGCATGTGTGAAGCGCCGCGCCTGCAATCCTTTGCGCCCATCGTGGACAGCGCCGCACGCGTATTGATTTTGGGAACCATGCCCGGAAAGGTGTCGCTGGAGAAGAGCGAGTATTACGGGCACCCGCAGAACAGTTTTTGGCGGATTATATTTCGCCTTTGCGGGACCGATTTCAGCGACGATTATAAAACCAGAAAGCGTTTATTAGGCGAGCACCGAATTGCCTTATGGGACGTGCTCCAGTACTGTAACCGTGAGGGCAGCATGGATGCCGACATTGAGGCGGAGCATCCCAACGATTTTACGGCTTTTTTCAAGAACTACCCGGATATTCGCACCGTCTGCTTCAACGGCAACAACGCTCAACACTTTTTCAAAAAGCATGTCGGGTTCCGCACGGGATTCCATTACTGCCGCCTGCCGTCCACCAGTCCGGCCTATGCCCGCCTGAGTTTTGAAGGGAAATACGAAAAGTGGAAAATAATCCAATCATTGATCGGGGAGTAATGAAAAAGATCATTGCAATCATCGTGGTTTTATTCGGGACGCAAGCCGGGTTGGCCTGGTACGATATCGAGAAATTCGAGACAGAGGATCAGTACCAGTACGCGCTGCGGGGCTGTGTGTTTCTGGATGAAAATGACAATGGCGATATGGATGCGACTGAGAAGGGGATCGCAGGTGTCGGCGTATCGGATGGCCGGGAGGTTTGCCTGACCGACGCCGGGGGCCGTTATCTATTGAAAAATGAAAACAAAGACGCTTGCGTAGTATTCGTAAGTATTCCGGCCGGTTTCAGCAAAACAGCCAATTTTTATCACATTTTGCGAAAGACGGATAAAGAGAAAGAGTATCATTTTCCACTGCGTCGCTCGGTTGCTGAAGAGACGGATCGTTTTTCGTTCATCCAAACGACGGATGTGCATATCGGGGACGCCAACCAGTTACCGGATTTTACGGACAAAATTCGGAAGATGGAGAAAATGGACCCGGACGCCGAATTCGTGATCTGTACCGGCGATCTTTCGGCGGACAATAAACTGGAGACGCTGGTGTTGTACAAGGACGCCGTCAGCAGGAGTGCAAACCATTGGTTTCATGTTTTCGGGAATCACGATGAATGGTATCAGCACGACTACACGCAGCATTTTCGCTATGTACTCGGGCCGGATTACTATTCGTTCGACTACGGCAACTGGCATTTTATCATTTTAAACAACATCCATCTCGACGATCACAAAATGAACACCGAGTGGTTCGATCGGGATATGCAGGTTCTGGGAAAGGGCAAGAACGTCGCCCTTTTCATGCATTTTCATCCGCAACAGGAGGACTTCAATCGCTGGCGGCAATACCCGAACATCAAGGCCGTTTTTTCCGGGCACATGCACGGGACCAAGAATCTGAAAGTAAATGGAATCTATAGCTTCAACACCGCCCCGTTTCGATTCGGCGGGCTGGATTACACGCCGGCCGGCTACCGTAAAGTCCGGATCGATGGCGATTCGATTGCGACCGAGTGCCGTTTCTTTCGGGAGGATGAGAGCCGGACTAAAGTAAAAAGGAAAAAGTCGGAGCGAAGCGGAGATCCCGCTGTGGCGGTGCTAAGAGGAAAGAACAAAGATAAGGGATTCGAAGATGATCGGACCACCGAATCCGACTGGACGGGATTCAAAGGACAGAGTAATTTCAGCGGTCAGGTTGAAGCGATCCTGAAAGCGCCGCTCGAACCGGTCTGGCGCGTACAATTGGACGGGAAAGTCCTGCTTTCTTCGCCGGTAGTCGCGGACGGCAGACTCTTTCTCGGAACACGCAATTTCGATGCCTGCGCCGGTAATTTTCTCTACTGTATTAGCACGACGGACGGTAAAGCACTTTGGCGATGGGAATTGGATTCGCCGGTGCTCGTATCCCCGGCCATCGCCGGAGATAGAATCGTTTGCCAGAGCCAGCTGGGAACGGTCTATTGTTTCGATGACGCAGGGAATTCACTCTGGGAAAACCGGCTCGGGGACGGGATCAACGGCTGGTTCTTCGCGGCGCCGGTGTTGGAAGACGGCATCATCTACACCGGCAACAAGGCGCTGATGGCGGCTTTGCGGCTGGAAACCGGCGAACCGGTCTGGACCCAATCCTATGCTTCTATCGGTAGTTTTGGTGCGATGATCCCGACGATCGGGCCGGACTGGATCAGCGTTGGCGCTTATTGGTCCGACGACAATTTGCTCGTTCTGGATAAAGCAACCGGGAAGGTCCGGCATACGCTCGAATCGTCCGGCTTTTCGAACGCCCTGGTTTACGATGGCAACGCTGTGTACGGGCTGGATTACATCGGAGGGTTATCCGTTTTCGATAGGAACAACTGGCAGCTGCACGCTTCCTGTCGGCTGGAGAATTCGAGCTGGACGATCACAACACCATCCGTATCCGGGAATAATATCTACGTCGCAGACTCCGAAGGGCTGCTGCACTGTCTGCGTCTTGAAGGTGAATTTTCCGAAAAATGGGTGTTTACCCCGCAACGCAGTATTTACGATTTAATCCCGTATCACAAAGAAGCGGATGTGCTGGGCGGATCGCCGCTCGTGGACGAAACGCAGGTCTACCTGGGCAGTTCGGACGGCTGGTTCTACATTCTCGACCGCGCGAGCGGAGCGGTGATTCAGCGGAGCGATCTGGGCTCTCCGATAACAGCCACGCCCACGATAGCCGGTTCACTGATCTTTGTACCCACATTTGACGGTAGTCTCTATGCGTTTAAATCGAAAAATTGATTGTTATATTCGAAACGAAAGGCAAGATAATTTTACTTAGAAAATCAATCATATCTGAGTGAAAGAAATTGTGCAGGCAGCGTAGGCCCTGTATGTCAAGAATCTGCTGCGTATCGCGGTCGACTGGAATATCCCGGTGGCCTGCAACCGCGTCAGCGCCGATTTTATCATCTCCTCGAGTTTGATGACCGGCGAATACAGCGAATTCTGGACGATTACTCGGACTACCGGAACAGGGTCCTGAAGTAACTTAGGCACTTTAAGACAGGTACGGATAACCCAATAAAAATAGAAACCCGTCGTGCCGGATGACGGCGCGACGGGTCTATTGTTTGAAAAATTACAGTCCTAAATAATAGGCTTTGTCTACCAGTTCTCGCCCAGTAATTCAAAGTAATCGCGGGGATGGGCGCAGGCCGGACAGGCCGCCGGGGCTTCGGGGCCTTCATACACAAAACCGCAGTTGAGGCAGCGCCAGACAACCGGTTTTTCCTTTTTAAAAACCTTGCCCTCGTCGATGTTTTTGGCCAGATCCAGGTAGCGTTTCTCATGCTGTCTTTCGGCCACGACGACGGCTTCGAAAACCTTGGCGATGGCTTCAAAGCCCTCTTCGCGGGCGACTTTGGCGAAACCGGGATACATGCACGTCCATTCGTGATGTTCGCCGGCTGCTGCAGTCTTGAGGTTGTCGACAGTCTGACCGATCACGCCGGCCGGAAAGGCTGCCGTGATCTCCACTTCGCCGCCCGTTAAAAACTTAAAGAAGCGCTTGGCGTGTTCCTTCTCCTGGTTGGCGGTTTCCTCGAAGATCATGCTGATCTGGATGAAGCCCTCTTTTTTCGCCTGGCTGGCAAAGTATGTATAGCGCATGCGGGCCTGCGATTCACCGGCAAAAGCGGTAATCAGATTGGTTTCGGTTTGACTTCCTTTCATCTCCATTATTACCTCCTGTTTATTTTCTTGTTCATATTTATCGTATAGATGTACAGTAGATTTTTAACGGCAGAATGATTTGAGATTCCATGCGGATGCTCTTCTTTGTATAATCTGGTAAATATTAGGGATTGTTGAGCCACATGTCAACCTGATTTTTCTGAAACGAAAAAAGAGCAGGGGAGGGTCTGCTCTCTTTCCTTGATCGGGTTATCCTTGCGGAGGATCGTGATCGGTTTTATGCCTTACTGTGTAACGGTAAATTCGCTGCTGACGAAGTTAAAGGCCGTGAATACTCCCAGACCGTTGCTGATGTTGGTTAATGGTTCATTCAGGTCGCGGGAGTCCTGATTGCGCGATTCGTATAAGTCCACATATTCCTGGTTGACGCGATACACATCGATCTGGTAATGTCCCAGGTGCGTGAAGGTCATGGCCCGGACTGCGTACCGATCATCGTTGATCGGCGGCGTGATGAAACCGCGAAACCTTTCGTTGAATCCGGACTCGACCGGCTCCGGATCTTCGTCCAGATTTTGCAGAGTAACGTAAAAGAATTGGGCCGAATCGTTGTCCCATGTTAGCACCAGGTCGCGGTTCTCTTCTCCCGATTCAAACCATTCCCGCATTCCTTCAAAATCGGTGAAATCGGGAACCTTGAGGGTCGTCCCGGAGAGTTGAACGTTTTGCGGCGCTTCGGGCACGGTAGTTTCCGCGCTTACCAGCAGATCCATGTACTCTATTTCCAGGCGGAAGCGGTCGCCGGTTTCAACGCTCAGATCGTCGCCGGTATAATGATAATAGCCGCTATCGCCCGGTGCCAGCTGCAGCTCATAACTCGTACCGTTTTTGATCAGGCGCACCGTTGCCGTGTTGATCGGAGGCGGCACGTCCGCGCTGTCGGCATCCAGCGGCAGGGTGCCCATTAGTTTGATGTCGTCCACCGGTTCTCCGGCATAGAGATAGGCTTCCACAACGATCGATTCATTCAGCGAAATCAACGGCGATTCGTCGGTGCATCGGGGAAGCCAGAACAGCGGAATCGTCAGGAGCAGAACGGTTTTTTGCAGATTCATGCGAAGCCCTTTCATTTCAGGCTAAGTTTGAGGAAGAAGGTGGGGGTGAAGCCAAGCATGAGCACATCCGTGACTACGATTGGCGTTGTCTCCAGATCGTAATCACGGTAATACACATTTGCGTGATCGTAGAGGTTGAACACGGAAACTCCCACATTCCAGTTGTAATAAGCCGTCTCGAAGCGCCGGGAAACGCTGATGTCCATGCGCTGGTAATCCGGTAATCGGTAGGCGTTTTTATCGCCGACGTGAATGTAGCTGGAGGTGCTGCCGTCCAGCAAGGTCAGGTAGTATTGACTTTCCGGGGCCGTGTAAGGTTGCCCGGAACCGTAAATCCAGGTAGCGCTGAAGTTCCAGGGACCCCTTTGATAGGAACCCACCAGCTTCAACTCATGGGTGCGATCGTGGCTGGCCGGGAATGATTCGCCGTTGTTGAAACGTGGAAATGTATAACCGACGTTCGCCAGCGTATAACTGATCCAGCCGTTGAATTTGCCCATCTTCTTCTGGGCTAAAAACTCGATGCCTTCCGAAATACCATTGCCGAAAAAGAAATAGTTGAGATAATCGGAATCATCACGGAATCGGCGCGAGAATTCGACCAGGTTATCCAGAGTTTTATAATACGCTTCGATTTCGAGAAGGTAGCCCGTAGTCTCGTAGCTCAATCCTAGAATCTTGTGGGTGGAAAAGCCCGGTTTGAGATGCTCATTGGCGCTTAGCCAGAAATCGTGACTGCCCTCAAGCACCTGCTCGTTGGTGATGTTGTTGATGAACTGGTAGTAATGACCCCAGGCGCCTTTGAGTTTCAGGAGGTTGCTGATCGACCAGCTAAACGCGAAGCGCGGAGCGTGATAGACGGCTGCGGTCTGATCGTGATAAGTGCTGCGCAGGCCAAAGGTGAGCGCCAGGTTCTTCAGGGCCTTCCACTCATCCTGCAGGTAAACGCTGCTCTGGGTCGAGTTGGACTGAATATCCATAATATTGAGCGTATCGCGAAATGAGGCAGTGTAGCCGGTGCTGATATTACCGATATAAGTGCCGAATCCGATTTTGTGGTTTTGACTGATATTCCATTCCGCGTCCAGGCGCAATGTAAAGTCCCGTACATCGTTGTACTCATCGGTCGCGAAAGAGCCTAGTCCGACGACACGGTTACTGTCCATAATTGCCACGGTGTTGCCGCTGTTGAAACTCATCTGGCGGGTGTGATTGCTGGTGTAATTGGAATAGGCCACCAGCAGATTGGAGTAAAGGCGGTCGTGCCATTGGCGGGACCATTTGAGGCTGCTGCCCAGGTTGCCCCAGTCGGTGAGGTTTTGATCGATGCGGGTTCCGACGTCTTCGGAGTCTCCGAAGCGCATTCCCATGCCGGATAACTCCCTCGATTTGTCAAGATTATCTTTGCCACTATAGAAGCTGAGACTGAAGAAATCCCGCTCGGTTGGGGTGAATGATAGTTTACTGTTCAGATCGTAAAAGTACAATGAAGGTACGACTTCGGCGTTGAAAGCACCCCGGCCTGCGCCGAATCCGCCTCCCGGCATGTTAGGCGTGCTTCCGTTGTCATCGGTGACGAAACTGAAGATTTTGTTGTAGAGCGAACTCTGAATCATATCGGTGTAGGATCTCCTCGCACTGACCAGCCAACTGACGTTTTTAGAGAGTGGCATTTCGTAGAGGAGGTTGGCCGAGAGCAGGTTTACACCGGCGCTCAAGCGGCGTTCGTTTTGATCGCCATTTTTACCGGTCAGGTCCACTACGCCCGAAAGCCGGCCGCCGTATTTGGCCGGAAATCCGCCCTTGTAGACCTGGACATCTTTGATGGCGTCGGCATTGAAAGCGCTGAACATCCCGAAGAAATGATCGACGTGATAGACCGTCATTCCGTCCAGGATGACCATATTCTGGTCCGGGGTGCCG
>Ga0268276_1004157_pt1 | contig 10423 bp, 5 predicted proteins | sample saktaG_4_FD_190145 | JGI IMG/M metagenome (GOLD analysis project Ga0268276, IMG submission 190145) | Saline water microbial communities from Sakinaw Lake, British Columbia, Canada - sak_2010_1_5_45m | ecosystem: Environmental > Aquatic > Non-marine Saline and Alkaline > Saline ...
TGATAAACTTAATATTCTTTTGCTTTTTTTATTACGGCTAGCTCTCCTTTCATAACTTCGGTTTTTATGTTTTTTATAACATCTGGATGTTCTTTCAAGTAAGCTTTAGCCCCCTCTGTTCCCTGGCCCATTTTTTCTCCATTAATAGTGAAATAACTGCCGGTTTGTTTTATCAGACCGCGATCTAAGGCAACTCTTAATGCGTCACCGGCTTTTGAAATACCTTCATTATAATAAATATCAAACTCGGCTGTTTTGAAGGGCGCTGCCACCTTATTTTTAACAATTTTTGCCTTTACCCTGTTTCCTATAATTTCCTCTCCAGATTTTATTTGAGCAGTTCTTGTTAAATTTACTCTTACAGATGCGTAAAACTTTAACGCCAATCCCCCAGGCGTTGTTTCCGGGTTCCCAAAAACCATACCAACTTTCATTCTTGTTTGGTTGATAAAAATTACAATTGTATTAGTTTTTGACATCATACCGGCCAACTTTCTGCATGCCTGCGACATCATGCGCGCCTGAAGCCCTATGTGCTGGTCGCCAATTTCGCCCTCTATTTCTCGTTGCGGAGTTAGGGCCGCCACAGAGTCAACAACAATAACATCAACGTCTCCTGTTTTAACAAGCGTTTCAACAATTTGCAGGGCCTGCTCTCCAGAGTCTGGCTGTGAAATAAGTAAATCGTCAACTTTAACCCCTATTCTTTTGGCATAATCAGGGTCCATGCCGTGCTCTGCATCAATAAAAGCGCAAGTTCCACCTTTTCTCTGGGCCTCTGATATCACATGAAGCGCTAGTGTTGTTTTCCCAGACGACTCTCCTCCATAAATTTCAATAATTCTTCCTCGTGGCATCCCTCCCACGCCCAAAGCCAAATCCAAAGCAATTGAACCAGTTGGTATGACGTCGACATTAACAGCATGGACTTCGCGCATTGTCATAATCGCACCCTCCCCAAAACGCTCCTTTATTTCGTCTACTGCATGACGTAATTCCTTATTTTCATTCCCATCATTTTTTTTAGTTTTCTCGTCCGCAATTTTCTGCGAAGAAGGTTCTTTTTTTTCTTTTGTCATATATTTATATTTTTATTTTTTACCTAATATTTTGCAAAAACACACACTTGGCCCCGTCCCAACATTTTGAGCCGCCACAATCACAAACTTTTATGTCTCTCTTAAATTGTGGGTCGGGCGTACAGGTGCATCCCCCTATTGCGCAACTATTATAAAAATCCTGCGTTCCGGAACAATAGCACGATTGAATAACAACCTTACCCCCAGAAACTATGCAGACATTTTCTTTTGTGGTATTTTGATTCGGACAGGGTGCAAATTCGCAATCGGGGCCAATTCGTCCCACCGCAGAGCCATCTGGGCAAATTTTTGCTTCTTGCGGGCAGGCGACTGCCTGGCATGGTTCTTCCCATATCCGCAGGCACTTTTGTTTTACTTCGCACCAAGAATAGCCTGCCGCAATCAGACATCCGTGTTCGTCTGTGTCCCCGCCTATCAGTTGCGTGCTGGCTCGGGTGTTTTCAACTCTACTGGAAGGCGATCTGCCCCTATAAGCAAAATATACGCCAGCTCCTAAGACTAGCAGGGCTACAAGTATAGAAATTATTATTGCTAAGATGCCTCCTTTTTCTTTATCCATAAGCAAAATGCTAATCTACAAATGTAATGCTAATCCACTAAAATGCTAATACGTATTCGTATTTTCACACTATTAGCATAAAATTCGCGTTATTGGCATTATATTTTTCAAACTTTTTTCCAGTCGCCATCCTCTTCTTCTGCCTCAATTTTTTCTTCTGATTCATCTGTCCCACCGCCAGGGACCAATTCTACATCAGCAACTCCACCACCCTTGTCCCCGTAAACTTCACGAGGTTTAGCTCCATCAGCTGGCCCAACAATCCCCTTTTCTTCAAGCATGTCAATTAATCTGGCAGCTCTTGAATAGCCGATTCTCAAACGCCTTTGTAAAAATGAGGCTGATGCTTTTTTGGTTTCCAAAACAATTTTTTTAACTTCTTCAAACAAAGGGTCCTCGTCTGCTCCGCCAAAAAACATTTCCCCTCCGTCTTTGCCTGGGTCTGCTTGTTCAAGACTTTCTTCCAAGCTTTGGCTAAGCGCTGCTTGCGGATCTCCCAATTTTTTGCCCTGGTCTACAATAAAAGTAGCCACTTTTATAACTTCTTTTTCTGAAATATACGGACCCTGAATTCTGGTAATTTTGGATGATTTAGCAGACATAAATAACATATCTCCGGCACTAAGTAATTTTTCAGCTCCAGAAGTGTCTAAAACTGTTCTTGAGTCAACCTGAGAGGCGACTTGGAAAGTGATTCTGGTAGGCACATTGGCTTTAATCAAGCCTGTTATAACCTCAACAGAAGGCCTCTGGGTAGCTAAAACAAGGTGTATTCCTGTGGCTCTTGCCATTTGGGCTAATCTTACAACGCCGGCCTCAATCTCTCTGCCTTTGGCGGCCATTAAATCTGCTAATTCGTCAACAACAAAAACAATGTATGGCATTTGAAGCCCGGAGGCAATTATAGACTTATTTGAGTTATAAGAGGCAAGGTTTCTGGCTGGAACCTCAGAAAAAACTTCAAAACGTCTTTCCATCTCGCGAGTGAGCCATTGCAAAGCATTGATTGTTTTTGTAGCGTCATAAATTACAGGACACAAAAGATGAGGGATATCGTTATAATGCTGGAATTCAACTCTTTTTGGGTCAACCATTATCAAACGCAAATTATCCGGCGTACATTTATATAACAAGCTTAAAATTAAGGTGTTTAAAAAAATCGTCTTTCCAGTACCCGTAGCTCCAGCAACCAATAAGTGCGGACCTTCTGTTATGTCAGTAAAAACCGCCGAGCCCGAAACATTGCGTCCCAAAGCAACCATTAACGGACTTGTGGCATTTTGGTAGGCCGGCTGGGTTATTAAATTTCTTAGGGTTACAATCGACCTTACTTTATTTGGAACCTCAATCCCAACCAGTGATTTCCCTGGGATTGGAGCTTCAATTCTGATTGGATGAGCAGCTAGGGCCAAAGCTAAATTATTTGATAGCGTTGTAATTTTTGAAAGTTTTACTCCTTCAGCTGGCTTAAAGGCGTACTGAGTAACAGTCGGCCCGACATTAACTTCTGCCATTTCAACCGGAATTCCAAAGTTTTCAAGCGTGCTTTTAATTATCATTGAGTTCTCTTTGATATTCCCGGAAGTCGGAGCAACCTCATTCTTATTCAACAAATCCAGTGGGGGCAAAACATAATTGCTTTTATTTGTAGCAGGCTTTTTGATATCTGCTTTTTCCGGTTCTTCGTTGCCTTTTTTAAACAAAGTTATTTTCGATGCAATCGCTGGCTTCGGCTTCTCTTGTTTCTCTGATTCCATGCCTTTAATTTTCACGTCTCCGGAATCTTGCCTGTTTACTGCAAAAGTCGGCTTTTCTTCTTCTTTTTTAGGAAATTCTTGCCATATAAATTGCAAAAAGATAAACAGGCCAATTAACAAGACCGCGCCAAAAATAATATTGGCAACCAAGGCTCCAAAAAGCCCGGCAAATAATTTTGCCAGCAGAAATCCTGTCCACCCTCCAGACATCTGGGACAAATCCTTAACAGCTAAAATTCCAGCCAAACCCACAAGAGAAACAACAATGGCCAAAGCCATTGCCATGCCCTTTCCCTTTTTTCGGGTTTTTAAAAAAAGTAATCCAGCAATAAATAAAAACAGGGGCACTGTGTAAAACGCCTTTCCAATTAAAAAATCTCCAAACTTTGCCAAAAGCTCTCCGGCGTATCCTGCCCTATCAAAGTTAGGAAAAGACAAAACAACAATTATCGCAACCAAAAACACAACTATCGCCCTTATCCATCTTTTTGCCCAATTGCTTAAAATGGAGTCTTTGGGCTTTTCTTTGCCATTTCTTCCATTCTTCTCCCTGTCGTTACGGCTATTTTTTTTGTTCTTTCTTGCCACCATTTAAAAAATAGTTTTACAAACTATTAGGTTATTATAACATCAGTATTTTCCCCATTCAAGCCAGTTTTTGCACAAGAAAAAACTCTGACAAACTGTTGGATCAACTTAATACCCCGCTGATTTAGGGCGGGGTATTTCTGGATTCCCGCTTTCGCGGGAATGACAGCGAGATTATTCTTTTATTTTCGGGATAAATCCTGTTCCGACTGGAATAAGTTTTCCGATAATCACGTTTTCTTTCAGGCCGCGCAACTTGTCTTCTTTGCCTTCAAGAGAGGCTCTAATCAAAACGCGGGAAGTTTGCTGGAAGGAAGCTGCTGACAAGAATGATTCAGAGTTTAAAGAAACTTCCGAAATACCAAGCAGTATCTGCACTCCGATTGGCGGAGTCTTCTTTTCTGCTTTCAACCTTTCAACCTCTTCGTTGAAAACCACTTTTTCTACAACTTCTCCTTTTATCCAGGCAGAATCGCCCTCTTCTTTAATTCTTAATCTTGAGAACATTTTTTGGATAATAACTTCGATGTGCTTGTCGTTAATATCAACTCCCTGAGAAGAATAAATTCTCTGAACTTCCTGTAAAATATATCTTTGGGTTGCTTCAACTCCGGAATTTTTGTAGAGTTTTTTCAAATCCAAGCTTCCCTCGCACAATGGCTGGTTTTCTTTAATATCCTGGCCTTTCTCAACTATTATCGCGATTCTTCCAGGAATCTTATATTCCATCACATCTTTTTTAGATTTTGATCCCTTCTCTCCCTTCTCCGGCTGGATTTTTACTATCCTCTGCTCTTCATCTATGCCAATAACCTTGCCGGCTGTTAAAGACATTATTGCTTCCCCTTTTGGAGCCCTACATTCAAAAATTTCTTCAATTCTTGGCAAACCTTGTGTAATGTCGCCAGCTCCCACAATACCTCCTAAGTGATGGGTTCTAAGCGTTAACTGGGTTCCAGGCTCTCCAATTGCTTGAGCTGCAACGATACCAACAGCTTCTCCCATTTTTATCAAATTATTTCTTCCCAAGTCCCAACCGTAACATTTTTGACAAACTCCTTGAGACGACTTGCAGGTTAAAGGCGAGGCAACAGCAACCCTTTCAATTCCTATTTCTTCTGCAATAGCTTTAGCTGCTTTCCAGCTGATTGCTTCGTTTTTCTTAACAAAAACCATTTTGCTCCTTCCAAGACCTCCGGCATGCTCAACTGTTTCCAAAGCAGTTCTGCCGACAATCTTAAACACAAAATCTTGGTCAATGGCATCAGCGTCTTTTTTATAGACCACTAATCCTACCTTATCCCCGCAGTCATCTTCGCAAATAATTACATCATGAGCCACGTCAACCAATCTTCTTGTTAAATAACCCGCAGAAGAAGTTCTTAAAGCGGTGTCGGCTGTTCCTTTTCTGGCTCCGTGAGTTGAAATGAAATATTCTAGCACGTTAAAACCTTCTGTAAAAGATGACTTTACAGGAAGCTCGATAATAGCTCCGGAAGGATTATTCACCAAGCCCTTCATGCCTGCCATTTGAACCGGCTGGGCCCAAGTTGCCCTAGCTCCAGCAGAAATAATAGACATAACCGGACCATTAGGCGGAAGCGTGGTTTTTAACAACGCCTCTAATTTTGTTTTTACTGTCTGCCAAATTAAAATCTTTTGAGATGTTTTTTCTTCGTGCGACAACAGTCCTTTTTCAAAATGACTGTCAATTTGCTTTACCTCCTTTTCTGCCTGATCAATTAATCCTGCCTTTTCTTTGGGCACAATCAAATCATCCATTCCCCAGCTCACGCCAGACAAAGTGCATTGCTCAAAACCGAGTATTTTTATTTTGTCTATAATAACCACTGCATCTTCATTGGGATACTTCTCAATAAGTTCCCTGACAATTCCTTTTAATCCTTTATTGTCAACTAGTCTGTTCACGTAAGGATAATCTTGTGGCAGAACATCGTTAAAAATTAATCTGCCGACAGTTGTTTCCAGCAATTCTACTTGGCCCGCCGACTGTGTCTGGCCAGAGGCCGACTTCGTCGAGCCGACGGCCGAAGCCTTGGCGGAGGTGGCTTGCTTTGGATGTGGAACTTTTATGGGGTCGTTCAATTCTAAAAACCCATACTCGTAAGCTGTTTTGGCCTCTGAATCGCTTGAATAAACCTTTATATCCTTGGACTCTTTAACTGCCTTAGTGCTGTCTAATTTTGTTAAGTAATAACAACCTAAAGCAATATCTCTAAACGGTCCCATAATCGGCATTCCTGTCGCCGGCCTTAAAAGATTTAAGGTCGAAAGCATTATCTCTCTGGCTTCTTTCTGCGCCTCATCTGATAAAGGCAAATAAACAGCCATTTGGTCTCCATCAAAGTCAGCATTAAAAGCTTCACAGACCAATGGATGCAATTTTATTGTTTCTCCTTCTGTTAAAATCGGTCTAAATGCCTGTATTCCCAATCTATGCAAAGTTGGAGCTCTGTTTAACAAAACAAGCTTGTCTTTAATCGCCTCTTCCAACATCGCCCAAACTTCCGGAGTTTTTTCTTCAATTAATCTTGCAGCGCCACGAATATTATAGGCAAGCTCTTTGTCTAAAATTCTTTTGATAACAAAAGGCTTAAAAATTTCCAAAGCCAATGTTTTTGGCAAACCGCATTGTGAAAAATGCAATTCTGGACCTACGGCAATAACAGACCTTCCAGAATAATCCACACGCTTTCCCAAAAGGTTCTGCCTAAATCTTCCTTGTTTTCCGGCCAACATTGCAGCCAAAGATTTTAGCAATCTCTTTCCACCGGTTGTGGCTGTGGTTGTAACTCCCTTTCTCATTTCGTTATCAATTAAAGCATCCACAGCTTCCTGCAACATTCTTTTTTCGTTTCTAACAATAACCGAAGGAGCCTTAATTTCCTGCAAGTATTTTAATCTGTTGTTTCTGTTTATAACTCTTCTATATAAATCATTCAAATCAGACGAAGCATATCTTCCGCCATCTAACTGCACCATTGGTCTTAAATCTGGCGGCAAAACAGGCAAAACATCGATAAACATTCTTTCTGGCCTTATGCCAGCTCTCAACATTCCCTGAAACAATTTTAATCTCCTTAAAACCTTTTTTCTCATAGCTGGAGGAGCATCTTTGGCTTCTTGGGCGACTTCTTCTGTTGCTTTTTTTAAATCAATTTTTGTAAAAATATCTCTCACAACTTCAGCTCCTGTTCCCGCCTCAAAAACTTCCCCATACTTTAAAGAGAGTGTGTGATAGACAACTTCAGACAAAATCTTAAGGGGCTTAATATCTAAAACCTCTTCTTTGGCTTTTTCTCTTGCAGCTTTCAACTCATTTTTAGCAGCCTCTGTCTTTTCTTTTTTAACTTTAGACTTGTATTCTTGCTCAATTGCCTCCATCACAGCATCTCTTGCCTGCTCGTTAACACTTGTAATGATATATGAAGAAAAATAAATAACTTTTTCTAACTGTTGCGAGCTTTTATTTAAAACCAAACCCATTCTTGATGGAACTCCCCTTAAAAACCAAATATGAGAAACCGGAGTATACAGTTTTATATGACCCATTCTTTCTCTTCTTACAGATGATTTGGTAACCTCAACTCCGCACCTGTCGCAAACAACTCCTTTATACCTTATTCTTTTGTATTTTCCGCAGGCGCACTCGTAATCTTTTTCAGGTCCAAAAATTCTTTCATCAAAAAGCCCGTCCTTTTCAGGCTTTTGGGTTCTGTAATTAATTGTTTCTGGCTTAATAACTTCGCCATGAGACCAAGACATAATGTCCTCTGAAGAAGCAAGCTTTATTCTTATTGATTCTAGGTCTAATACTCGCATGGGTTTTGGTTTTTAATTTTTATAATTTCTCAATTTTTAAATAATTTTAAATGACTAATTTTTTAAGCACCTCCGCACATATGTTCAGAATCAGGCAATTGCCATGTTTCTCCAGTTCTCAGGTTAGTCCCACCATAATATTTACCCCTATTATCTCCGAGTGGACAATCTGTGGGAATAGATAGCAAACACAAATTTATTTCATCTCCAGCACGAGAATTTTCTATGCCTTGTATGGTACCATAAGAAACTTGATATCCTCCGTTTGTATATTTTATTGCACTGCCAGTACCCTCCATAAATTTACAGGTAGACACATTCATGAGCCTTGTTTCAACTCTTAAAACTATTGTTTTAGAACATTCACCAACTTTTATGGGAAGAACAGACTTTGGAAATTTAGCTTTTATTGCCTCATCCTCTTTTTTTAATTCATCAATACATTTGTTAAAATCTAACTTACCGGTGGTTTCGGTGTTTAAGTTTTGGTTTTTGAGATTTGGTTGAACATTGGTCATTGGGATTTGGGATTTCGAAAAATATTGATATGCAAAAACTCCGCCGAAGAGAATAACCGCAACAGCGACAATAATTATTATGCCGACTAAAGTTGAAATTCCTTTTTCTTTTTGCATGATATGGAACTATCCGGGAACTGTTCCCGTCACGACGGGAACAGTTCGCTTTTAGTTAGTTACCGTTTATCGTCCCTGTAATCTCTTCTATCTTCCCTCGTCTCGTCTTTAAACTCTCTGGGTCTTTCTTTAATTTCAACTGACATACCGAGTGATTTTAACTCTGCAACAAGCAAATTAAATGATGCTGGAACATTTGGATTCCTAATTGGCTCGCCTTTTAAGATTGATTCGTAAGCTGCTGCCCTCCCCTGCACGTCGTCAGATTTTATAGTAAGCATTTCCTGCAAAGTGTGAGCTGCTCCGTAACCTTCCAAAGCCCAAACTTCCATCTCTCCAAATCTCTGGCCTCCAAACTGGGCTTTTCCTCCCAATGGCTGTTGGGTAATTAATGAATATGGCCCGATTGAACGGGCGTGGACTTTATCGTCAACCATGTGGATCAACTTCATCACATACATATAGCCAACTGTGATTGGTTTTGGAAACGGCAGACCAGTTTTACCGTCGTAAAGTGTAGTTTGGCCCGATTCTGGCAAACCCGCTTCTTTTAATTCTGCTTTTATGTCTGCCTGGGTTGCTCCTATCAATGCAGGAGAAATCGCAATATAATTTAGTTTGTGAGCTGCCCAGCCAAGATGAGTTTCTAAAATCTGGCCCAGGTTCATACGGGAAGGGACAGACAAAGGAGAAATAACCAAATCAATCGCGGTTCCGTCAGCTAAAAACGGCATTTCAGCTTCTGGTAAAATCTTTGAAACAACCCCTTTGTTTCCGTGGCGGCCAACAAGTTTGTCTCCAACTTTAGCTTTTCTGGTTTCGGCAACCTCAACCCTTATTCTTTTTATAACTCCGGGCTCTAATTTGTGTCCTAAATCTCTTGAAAATATTTTTACATTCACAACTTTTCCATTTTTTCCGTGCTCCATTCTTAACGAAGAATCCTTAACATCTTTTGCTTTATCTCCAAAAATCGCCCTTAACAATCTCTCTTCGGGAGTTAATTCTGCTTCTCCTTTTGGAGAAATCTTTCCAACCAAAATATCGTTGGGGCCGACATTGGCTCCAACCCTTACAATTCCCTCTTCATCTAAATCCTTTAATTTTTCTTCTCCAACATTTGGAATATCAGATGTTGTAACTTCAGGCCCAAGTTTTGTTTCTCTAACGTCGCAGGTAAAATCTTCAATGTGAATTGAGGTAAACTCATCTTCTCTGATTAATTTTTCTGAAATTGTAATTGAGTCCTCAAAACCTCCACCCCTCAAAGGCAAAAAACAAACCAGAACATTTCTGCCCAAAGCCAACCTGCCTTGAGATATTGCGGCGCCATCGGCCAAAACATCTCCTTTTTTAAATTCTTCGCCCTTTTGGACTATAGGCCTTTGATGAAAGCATGAATATTGATTGGTCCTTATAAAAGTCTGCAACTCATAATCCTCCTCAACTTTTTTCCCCTTTTCTTCATATTGAACTTTTATGTGGCTGGCATCAACTTCTTTTACAACTCCATTGGCTTTGGCAAGTATCACCTGGCCGGAATCGCGGGCTACATTTCTTTCGGCTCCAGTTCCAACCAAAGGAGCCTCGGGCCTTATTAATGGAACCGCCTGACGCTGCATGTTAGAACCCATAAGCGCCCTTGAAGCGTCATCGTGATTCAAAAATGGAATTAAAGAAGTGGCGACAGATATAAATTGCTTTGAAGAAACATCTATATAATCAATGTCTTCAATTTCAACTTCTTCCGGCTCGCCCTTTACTCTGGCTTCAACTTTATTCGGCTCAACTTCAGGAAGGATTTTTAAGCTGTCAGTCAAAGGAACAGAAGCCGGGGCTATATTGTGCCTCTCTTCTTCCTGGGCAGAAAGATATTCTACAGTATCTGAAACTTTTCCGTTTTTTACTTTAAAATAAGGGGCTTCAATAAAACCGTAGGGA
>Ga0268276_1004158_pt1 | contig 10421 bp, 9 predicted proteins | sample saktaG_4_FD_190145 | JGI IMG/M metagenome (GOLD analysis project Ga0268276, IMG submission 190145) | Saline water microbial communities from Sakinaw Lake, British Columbia, Canada - sak_2010_1_5_45m | ecosystem: Environmental > Aquatic > Non-marine Saline and Alkaline > Saline ...
TTATCTATTTCTTTGGCTTGAGAAATAGCAGAATCATTAAAAACATTTAAAAAAGCATTGATATTTTTATCAATCTTATCAATTTGAGACAAGAAAACTTTAGTTAATTCAACCGCTGATATTTCTTTATCTAAAAGTTTTTTATGAATCTGTCTGATTGTTAGGTTTAAAGTTTCCATTTTATTTATCAAAAATAGATTTAACCTTTACAAAACCATTTTCTTTTTCAGGTATTAATTCCATAATTTCTTTCCTGTTATCCCCTTCTATTACAAAATCTTCTCTGGTTGCTTCTTTTATAGAAAGATTCTTCTGTATGTCTATTGAACCAGAACTCGCTTCTACATTGTTCACATTGACATCCTTTAACAAGTTAAAATAATCTAATATTAAGGATAATTCTTTTCCCATTTTTTGGATTTCTTTCTGCTTAAGATACAAGCGCGCTAATTTTGCGATATGTTGAACCTCTTTTTCACTAATCATATTAATATTATCTTTATTTTGGTGGTTCTTGATGTTCTGTTTGAGTTAATGTTGCTTTTAGCATATCAATATCTTCTAAGAGAATCCCTCCTCCTCTAACAACAGCAGTTAATGGATCTTCAATAATTTTAACTGGCATTTTCGTTTCTTTGTTAATTAAGACATCAAGTCCTCTAATTAAAGATCCCCCTCCACATAAATAAATGCCGTCTTCCATTATATCAGATAAAAGTTCTGGCGGTGTTTCTTCAATAACTGATTTTATGGATTCTACTATTTGGTTTATTGATTTTTCTACGGCTTCCTGAACATCATCTGAACTAATAACAATTTCTTCTGGTAACCCGGTAACTAAATTTCTTCCACGAATTGGCGCTTCTTTTCTTTTATCTATCGGGTATACCATTCCAATCTCAATTTTAATTCTTTCAGCTGATCTTTCTCCGATTAAAAGTTTATATTTTTGTTCAATATATCCTATTATATCTTCATTAAGTTTATCTCCTGCAATTTTTAGACTTTTGGAAACAACTATTCCTCCTAAAGATATAACTGCTACTTCAGTAGTCCCTCCTCCAAGATCAACAATAAAATTTCCTTTAGCTTCTTGAATCGGCAACCTTGCTCCAATCGCAGCTGCTATTGGCTCTTCAACCAAAGATACTTCTCTTGCTCCAGCATTTTTAGCTGCATCAAACACTGCTTTTCTTTCAACTTCAGTTATACCGCATGGAATACCAATAATAATTCTTGGAGAAGAAAGAAAAAACCAGTTTTTTTTACGAACTTTATCAATAAAATATTTTAACATTTGCTCTGTCACTTCAAAGTCAGAAACAACCCCTCTAACCAATGGCTTTATTGCTTTAATATGTGCAGGTGTTCTGCCAACCATTTTTTGAGCTTCATTGCCAATAGCAACTATTTGCCCTGTTTTTTCATTAAGCGCAACAACAGAAGGTTCATTAATAATAATTCCCCGCCCTTTAACATAGACAAGTGAATTACAAGTTCCTAAATCAATTGCAATATCTTCAGATATTTTACTAAAAAATTTATTTATCATATTTCTTTAAATATTTAACTGCTTGCTTAATTTTTATTAAATTCACTTCTTTTTCATTCCTTTTTTTTATTTCAACATTGTTATTTTTCAAAGTTCTTTCGCTTACAACAATACGATAAGGTATTCCTATCAAATCTGCATCGGCAAATTTTTCTCCCGCTGATTTCTTTTCTCTGTCATCATACAATACTTGTTTTCCAATTCCTTCTAACTCTTTATATAACTTTTCACTATTTTCTTTAACCTTTTTATTAATTTTTTTATCACCACTTTCTAAAGATATTAAATGAATATCAAAAGGAGCAACACTAGGAGGCCAAATTATTCCTTTTTCGTCATGATGAATTTCAACTATTGTGCCCATTAATCTAGAGATCCCTATGCCATAACAACCCATAATCATTGGCTTTCTTTCTCCGTCCTTATCTGTAAATAAGGCGTTCATTGCTTTGGAATATTTTGTTCCTAAGGGAAAAATATTTCCTGCCTCAATTGATTTATCTTGTTTTAGTTTTGCTCCGCAAACAGGACATTTATCTCCTACTTTCAATTTACATATTTCCTTGTTCTGAGAAAAATCTAATTTAGGACAATAAATTATCTTATCCTCTCCAGCATCAGCAATCACCTGAAATTCATGAGTAAAGTTTTCTGTAAATCCTTGTCCTGATGCTTCAGTCAAAATTGTTTTTAATCCACAATTAGCAAAAATTCTAATATAAGATTTTTTTACCTTATCATAATATTTTTTAAAATCAGATTCTGATGTATGAAAGCTATAAAGATCTTTCATTTTAAATTCCCTGCCTCTAAGAATGCCCGAACGAGCTCGGGCCTCTTTTCTGAATTTTGTTTGAATCTGATAAATATAAGCTGGTAAATCTTCAAATGAATTAATATATTTACGAATAATATTTGTTAACATTTCTTCATGCGTAGGGCCTAATCCAATTTCTTTATTACCTTCACATTTATACATTATTTTATCTCCAATTTCTCCAGACCATCTTCCGGTTTCTTCCCAAATTTTCTTGGGTTGGAAAATAGTCATCAAAATCTCTTGCCCTGATATTTGATTCATCTCCTGTCTAATTATGTTTTCAATTTTCGTTAATACTCTTAACCCTAAAGGTAAAAAACTATAAGCACCTGCCATTTCTTTATGGATAAACCCTCCCCTCTCTAACAAAATGCCATTTATGCTTTTCTCGTCTTTTGAAATTTGTTTTCTTGTTTTTGTAAAAAGTTTTGATTGAAGCATATATTTATTTTAGAATAATCCGATTATATCTTTGATTGTGACAAAAAGCATTAGTCCGAGCAAAAGACTAAAGAAAACTAATGTAATTTTCTGTTCAGTTTTTGGATTTACTGCTTTGCCTCTAATTTTTTCTATGGCCAGAAATAATAGCTTACCTCCGTCTAAAGCTGGGATAGGAAGGATATTAAATACAGCCAACCAGATTGATATCATGCTTAAAAACATCAAAAAATTAACTATCCCATGGTCTAACGCATCTGTCATTATTTTGCCTATGCCTATTGGGCCGACAAATTTAGCTCCTTGTGTTTCTTCTCCTTGAATTGCATTTTTGAAAAGTGTCCCCAGCATAACTGGAATAGCAATTGTTTGTTTTGCTGTGATAGAAACACCTTGAATAGGAGCGCTGTACCAAGGATATTTTATATTAATAACCCTTGCCAAAGCCACTCCAATTGCTCCTTCATTTTCATTAAAATCAGAAATTACAGGAGTCAAATTAATATCAAATATTTCCTCGCCTCTTTTTATATTAAGAGTTATTTCTTTTTCTTTATTTTCTTTAATAAATTCTTGAAACTCATTCATTCTATTAAAATTAACTATTTTATCGCCCATTTCTATGCCTGCTAATGCGGCAGGAAAGTCATCAAATGTCTGTGTAACCATAACTTCTGCTTTATATGCTCCTTCCCAGTCGTCAGGAACAGAAGTAGGAACTCCCCAAAAAAACATTACAGAAGTTAAAATAACTATAGCAACAATCCAAAAAAAGCCGACTCCCCCAAAAATAATTAAACTTCTTTGCCAAATTGGTTTTTGAGAAAAACTTTTAGAATTTTCAATATTTTCTTGTCCTTCCTCCCCTTTTATTCTAACAAAAGCACCAAATGGTAAAAGATTCAATGAATAAAGAGTTCCTTTAAATTTTTTTCCAAAAATTCTAGGAGGATAACCAATGCCAAATTCTTCCACATCTACTCCAAATTTTTTCGCCATTAAAAAATGCCCAAGTTCATGTAAAGCCATTAATGTTATTAAGCAGAATAAAATAATTAAAATATTAAAAAACATAATTATAGTATAAAAGGATTAAATTATTAAAGATTTATGTGTTTGAATAGTTATCCTTGAATTTCTTTTTTCTTTCTTTCTGTTATTTCTTCTATTTTTTCATTATATTTATCAACTAATTTTTGAAGTTCATCTTTGGCTTTGAATTTATCATCTTCTCTAATCTCACTTTTTTTAAATTCATCCTGAATATTTTTCCAAGCTTCTTCTCTAAAGTGCCTAATTGTTTTACGAGCATTTTCTTTTTTTTCTGATAATATACGAATTAAATTATCCCTATAATCCTGAGAAAGAGCAGGAGCAGATAATCTAAGTCCTTCTTTAGACACAACAGGACTCATCCCTAAATTAGATTCATTAATCGCTTTTTCAATGGGCTGAATATACAATTTATCCCAAGGTTGAATTAGCATCATATTAGAAGAGATTAAAGAAATTGTTCCTAACTCTCTTATAGAGAGTTCATTTTCTTCAATTTTTACCTTAATATTTTCAACCAATGAAGGAGATAATAAAGATGTTCGAATTTTCATCACTTCTCCCTCCAAAAAAGTAATAACTTTTTGAAAATCAGGTTCTATTTTTTGAACAATTTCCTTATAATTAGACATGTGATTAGTTGTTAGTTAATGCATTTGGCAGATTTAAAAATAAAGTTTCCAATGCTAATTTTTTATTAATATTTGTTTTTATAAATAAATAATTCATTTTTTCACCTAGTTTTATAATTTCTTGTATTTTTTGAGTAGAAAAATTATTCTTGAATTTATTACCCAATTCCACGCCAGAAACTTTAGATAATAAAACCAATCTAAAATATTTTAAGAAAATATTTAAAAATTCTTCTGAATTGTCTTTATCCAAAAAATCATTTATATATTTGAACCTATATGCTATATCAGATTCAAGAATATTTTCTATATCATTAAACATTTTCCATAAATCACTCATTTTCTCAGAATCTTTAAGAAAGTTTACAGCTCTTCCTGGTCTTCCTTCTGAAATAAATATTAATTTTTCAAGTTCTGAATCAGAAACTTTTTCTTTCAAGAAATTTTTCATTTCTTTCTTAGAAAAAGGATAAAATTTTAAAGATTGAACTCTGGAAATAATTGTTTCCAACAATGTTTCCGGTTTTGAAGAAATAAGAATTATAATTGTCTGTCCCCTTGGTTCTTCCAGCGTTTTCAAAAGACGATTTTGGGCATGAGTCGTCATTTTTTCTGCGTCATCTATAATTGCTATTTTGTATGGGGCAGAAAATGGTTTTAAAAATAATCTTTTTTGCATATCTTCTATCTGCGAAATTCCAATGGACAATTCCGGTTTAATGAGCATTATATCAGGACTATCTTTTTTTTGTTTATTAACCAACTCGGCAAATTCTAGAGCTATTTCTTTCTTGCCCAGAGCATCTAGTCCAGAAAATAAATATGCATGAGATATTTTTGAATTATCCAATGATTTTTTCAAAAACTCTCTTTGATTTTTATGGCCAATTATTACCATTTATTTTCTATATTTTATTTCTTACTCATTATGCTTCTTTTATAAGTATCAAGATTTTCAATAACCACTCCTGTGCCTTTAACAACGCAATATAAAGGTTCATCTGCTCTAAAACAAGGAACACCTGTTGCTTTAGCGATAATTTCATCCATATTTCTCAATATAGAGCCACCACCAGCAATAATCATGCCTTTATTCATAACATCTGCTGATAATTCAGGCGGAGTATTTCTTAAGACCTGCTTTACTGTATCTATAATTTCCTTGAGAACATCTTGAAGAGCTTGAGCAGTTTCATTTGAAGAAACTTTAATATTACGAGGCAATCCGGAAATTAAATCTCTTCCTCTAACATCTAAAAATTGTTCTTTCTTTTTTGGTAATGCTGTGCCAATTTTTATTTTTACTTCTTCAGCTGTTTGCGTACCAACTGCTAAATTATATTTTTTCTTAATATATTCTGCTATGGCCTCGTTCATTTTATCTCCCCCGACCCTTACTGAACTTGATGTTACTATTCCCCCTAAAGAAATTACTGCTATTTCTGATGTTCCTCCGCCAATATCAATAATCATATTACCTTCACAAGAATTAATCGGAATTCCAGCTCCAATGGCTGCTAAAATTGGCTCCTTAGCAACAAATGCTGATTTTGCTCCTGCACTTAATGCTGCCTCTATAACCGCCCGTCTTTCTGTTGAGCTACTTCCAGCAGGGACAGAAATAACAAGTTCTGGTTTAAAAAGTCGAAACTTACCTTGAGCTTCTGTAATAAAGTGCCTAAGCATTGCCTGGGTTACCCTATAATCAGAAATAACTCCATCTTTTAACGGACGATAAATTTGAATAAAATCAGGAGTCCTGCCAATCATCATTTTTGCCTTTAGCCCTACAGCTAAAATTTTATTCTCTGCAGGGGCTATAGCCACAACTGACGGCTCTTCTAAAACTATCCCTTTTCCAGGAACAAAGACTAAAGAATTACACGTTCCAAGATCAATTGCTATTTTAGTTACAAACATATTTAAAAATGACTAATTATTTTAATTGCTAACTCTTTTAATATCGGCTCCTATTTTTTGCAATCTTTCTTCAATTTTTTCATATCCCCTATCTATTTGATTAATATTTCCAATTGTAGTTTTGCCTTGAGCCATTAATCCAGCCACTACCAAGCTTGCTCCTGCCCTTATGTCCCATGACTCAATTTTCATGCCCTTTAATAAAGTTTGGCCAAAAATAAATGCCCTATGCGGATCAACCCTTTCAATGTCTGCTCCCATTTTTCTAAGTTCATCAACATAACTAAATCTATTTGGATACAAGGGATCATGAATTAAACTTTTTCCTTTGGCTTGGGTCAATAAGGGTACTATAATTGGCAATAAATCAGTTGGAAAACCCGGATATGGAAGAGCTTGTACGCGTACTGGTTTTAAATTATCTACTCCCCAAACTTCAATTGAACTATTTGTTTTCTTAAACTCAATCCCTATTTCTTTTAATTTTGCCAAGAAAAGATCTAAATGCTCAGGTATTATATTATTTACTTTAATCTTTTTCCCGACAACAGCGCCTATACTAATAAATGTGCCAGCTTCAATATAATCAGGAATAAGTTTATGCTCTGCCCCTTTTAATTTTTCAACTCCTTTAATCTTTAAAGTATGAGTCCCAACGCCTTCTATGTTTGCGCCCATATTATTCAACATTTTGATTAAATCCTGAACATGTGGTTCGCATGCCGCTCCTTTTATTATAGTCTCTCCATTAGATAAAGTAGCAACCATTATTAAATTCTCAGTAGCAGTAACGCTAAACTCTGATAAAACAATTTCTTTTGCCACAAGCTTTTCAGAATTAAAACAATAAAATTCTCCTTGTTCTTCAAACTCAACTCCTAATTCTTTAAGTGCTTCTAAATGAGTAGTTATAGGCCTTAACCCAATTCTATCCCCTCCTGGCCTAGAAACTTTGAACTTTTTAAATTTTGGTAAAAGTGCGCCTATTAAGAGTACGGAAACTCTTGTCTTGGATATTTTTTCAAAATCCATTTTTTCAGGATTGATATTGTTTCCGGTTTTAATTTTAACTTTCCTGTCACCTACCCAATCTACTTCTGCTCCCATTGTTTTCAATATGTCTAAAAGATCAAAAATATCAGAAATTTTAGGAAGATTATCAATTATACATTCTTCATCAGTAAGCAGAGTAGCAGCTAAAATAGGACCAGCAGCATTTTTAGAACCATTGACCTCAATTTCACCTTCCAGTTTTTTTGCTCCTTTAATTATGAATTTTTCAGTCATTTTTTAAGATTATTTACAATATCAGATTCTTTATTTTATCTTAAAATTATGAAATTGGCAATAGTTTCAACAAAAAAACAGTTTTTAATAACTGTTTTGTTGATACGCTTTTTTATTTTTTATTTATCTTACAGGCAATTCAACGTAAAATGTAGAACCAGAGTTTTCTCCAGAACTTTCTGCTTGAATTTTACCATTATGCGCTTTAATGATATTTGAACTAATATATAATCCTATCCCACGACCTAAAGTATATAATTTTTGAGCCTCTTTGCTTCTTTCAAAAGTTTTTTCAAATAAACTATTAATTTCTTTTTTGCCAATACCAATGCCTGTATCTTTTATTATAATTTTTAACTTTTTGTTTTCCATTTCCAGAGATATTGTTATCCCGCCTTTTTCAGTATATTTAATCCCATTATCTATAATATTATAAATGGCTTCTTTAAGTTTTGCATAATCGGCTTTAATTGTTGAGATACGATTTGATTTCTTAAGTCTAAGATAAATGTCTTTATTTTTTGCTTCCATCTCAAACTCCTCAATAATTTCTTTAATTAATTTTTCAACATTAACTTTTTCTATCTTGAGAACTTTTTTGCCTACTTGAAATTGAGAAATATCTAGAAATTCATTAACCAAGTTTATAAGTTTTTGAGTTGATTCGGAAAAGAAAACAAGTTTTTCTTTGGCTTTTTTATTAAGTTTCCCATAGTCACCCTCTATTAACATTGATGCATATCCTTTCATTATAGTTAACGGCGTTCTTAAATGATGTTGAGTAGCAAGAATAAATTGATTTTTAGCCTCGCTAAGGTCCTTAAGGTCCTTATGCGCTTTTTTCTCTATCTCATAGGCATGTTCTATTTTATCATATGCTTGTTTCAACTCCTTTGTTTGTTGATCAACTTTCTCTTGAAGATTTTGAGAGGCATCTTGAGTCCCTAAATTTTTATTTTTATTTTCTATCCAATCTCTTATTGTTAGAAAGGTGCGTATGTTTATAAATTCCTGTTTTTTCATTTTTTTAAGTTCCTTTTTTGTAAAGAATTTTACTTTCATTATATCTTCATTTTTAACCTTGTATTGATTTTTAATAGATAATTTTGGAGTACTTTTTTTTATTAAAGCCTTAAAATTAAACTGAATTATTTTTCTATCTCTCTTTCTTAAATATACAATATTAATTAAGTTAACTAATTTAATTTCAATTCCCGCTTCTTCTCTGGATTCTCTTTTTGCTGCCTCAAAAAAATCCTTATCTTTGGTCGGTTCAAAGATGCCTTTAATAATATTCCAATAATATTTACCATCGGAACTATTTAGTTCTTTTATTAAAAGTAGTTTATTTCTTTCTATCGCTAAAACTCCGATTTTTATTTTTGTTATATCTTTTCCCATATTTTTGAATTTACCTTACACCTTTTTAGTTGTACGCTCTCTTAATTAACAACACTCTTTTTTTTATCATTTGTTGTTATAAAATTGGCTGTTTTAATTATTCTCATAATAAAAAGGGTAAAACAAATTTTAATTCATTTTACCCTTATTCAGCCATATAATCAATTTACCATAGAGATTAACAGATTCAGAAAAAACAATAAAAGTCCTTCCTAAAATTTGGCAAATTAGAGATTTTATTCTAATATAGATTACATGAAAAGAAAAAATAGATTAATTGTTTTAGCCTTTTGTGTCTTTTTATTTTTTTTAATAGCACCATTGATTTTATTATATTCGCAAGGATATAGATTTGATTTTGATAAAAATAAGGTGGTAAAGACAGGAGGTATTTTTATAGAAATATCAAATACTTCAGCAGAAATTTATATTAATGAAAAATTTGTCAAAAAAACTGGCTTTTTTGCAAATACAGTTTTGATTGAAAATCTCTTGCCTAAAAAATATAATATTGAAGTTAAAAAAACAGGATTCCAGACATGGCAAAAAAACTTAGAAATAAAAGAGAAACAAGTAATTAAAGCAGAAAATATCCTTTTAGTAAAACAAAATATTCTTTTTAATCTATTAGAACAAGATATAGAAGAATTCTTGGTTTCTGAAGACGAAGAAAAAATATTATTTAAAAGAATACAACAAGAAAGTTGGATTTTAGAAGAATTGATTTTTGATGGCCAGACAAGAAAAACAATTTTAAAAGAAAAAGACCTAATAGAATTAGGAGTATCATTAATAGATATTACTGAATCAAAATGGGATTCAGAAAAAAATAGAATATTAATTAAAACGAAAGATTCTAAAGAAAATATATTCTATTTTCTATTAGATTATAATTTAGCAGAACCTACTTTATCCAAAGTTAATTTTTCAGATGAGAAAATAGAGAATATTTCATTCAACCCAAATAATAAAAATGAGATTTTTTATTTAAAAGATCAAGTAATTTTTAAAAAAGATATTGGATTAAAACAAGATGAATCAAGAATCTTTTTAAATAACATTATAACCTTTAAAGCAACAAAAGATTATATTATTTGGCTCTCAACTTCTGGGTTTATTTTTAAAAATGATTATATCAGCAAAACAAAAGAAGTTCTAAATCAAGAGCCATTTTTAATTGAACCTGAGAAAAAATATGAAATTGAAAGTCATGGCTCCCGAATATTTTTATTAGAAGATAATGCGACTTATTATGTTTCTCCTAACCAAGATTTTGAAAAAATCCTTGATAATGTCCAAGGCATAAAAGTTTCAT
>Ga0268276_1004161_pt1 | contig 10415 bp, 10 predicted proteins | sample saktaG_4_FD_190145 | JGI IMG/M metagenome (GOLD analysis project Ga0268276, IMG submission 190145) | Saline water microbial communities from Sakinaw Lake, British Columbia, Canada - sak_2010_1_5_45m | ecosystem: Environmental > Aquatic > Non-marine Saline and Alkaline > Saline ...
TTGCAACTAACTCATAGAAATAAGGTTATTTAGAAATAAATACCTGCCGAAATTCATCTACAGACTAAACTCTGTAGATTTCTTTCGGAAAACTTTAATAATTTCTTTCCTAAGCTTCCCCCTAGGCTCTTTTATGAGCATAAATCCAAGTGCTAGCGTTAAATTTAATATAGGCTGGCCAGTAGTCTTCTTTAGTCTAGATTTAATGAATCCAGAATCCATGCCCATAAATTGGATTCCTCTAATTTTAAGTTTTTTAGCATATATTATAATTGCATATATAATAGACGTAATAATATCTTTGATTTTTATAGGACTAGAAAAACCAGACACGCCAGATGAAACATTTACAAAGGCAAGAAAAGCTTATTTTTATTACAGAAGCCAGGGATTAGAAGAAATTAAAGTAAGGGAATTGTTCAAACAAAAGGGATGGAAAGATGAGGACATCAAAAAATTAAAAGAATAATTTTAAAATGCCAACCACTAAAGTTCTCAACTATCGTAAAGCAGTTTTTGTAGTTGTATATAAAAAAGAAAATAAAGAACTTTCTTACTTAATTCTGAAAAGACATAAACACTGGAAAGGCTGGGAATTTCCTAAAGGGGGAATTGATAAGGGAGAATACGAACTAGAAACCGTAAAAAGAGAGTTAAAAGAAGAAACCGGACTTAAACTAAAATCAATTCAAAACCATAATATAAAAGGAAAATACAACTACCCTCGACAACTCCCAGACAGAAAAGGAATAATTGGACAAACTTATTCTCTATACTCTGCAGAAGTATATCCAGGAGAAGTGAAAATAGATCAGCATGAACACTCTGGATTCCAATGGCTCGAATATAGAGAAGCCCTTAAAACACTCTCGAAACAAGACCAAAAAATGTGCCTAGGAATTGTTAATAAGAGGATAAACTAATCTATAGCAACCAATTATAATAAGCCGAAGGATCATCTTTGGGTAATTCCTCTTGCCAATTCAACAAAAGTCTGCCATATTCTGGACCATAACAATTATCTCCCATTAAAACGAAAGTTCTCCCATTTCTCTTATATAGATAATAATGACTTTTACCATACTTGTCATCATGTTCTCTGTTAACCACAATATTCATCGTACTCCCAAGAATGTCATCTACAACCCCACTCATATCCGGCCCAGTATCTTCCGTTGTAACCCACCCAACATTCAATGCACAATATGGCTGATTTATTTTTGATTCTGAAATCCCATATTCTGGCATTCTTTCTTCTGACATTGCTAAGAATCTTTCCAATCCTTTCTCTGAAAACAACGGAAACCTAACTGGAACAACTTCCCTAGAAGAAACTACTGTTTTCTTTTGTTGCATAACCCCTACAATACTTTTCTCTTTTTAAGTAATTGTATCTTAGAATATATATATATCAAATCACTTCTTCTCTTTCTGCTCATCAGAGCTGACTCCGGCAACGACTTCTTCCACATCAGGAACCCTAGCCAAATCCGTTACAGAATCTCCATCTGCAAGTTTTATTATCCTAACACCCTGTGTTGCTCTTCCCATGATTCTAATATCTGTTATTGGTGTTCTAATAACAATTCCCTTTGCCGTTGTAACAATTATTGTATCGTCATCCACAACTGATTGAGATGTAATAATATCTCCTGTCTTATCCGAAACTGCCAAATTAATAACTCCCTTTCCACCTCTTGATGTCAACCTATATTCTCCAATCTCGCTTCTTTTACCATACCCATTCTTTGAAATTGTTAAAATAGAATATTTGTCTTTATTTTCAATCGGCAAAACCTCAGCTGAAACAACGGTGTCTTTAGCATTCAGAGTAATTCCAATCACACCATAGGCATTTCTTCCAGTTGGTCTAACATCATCAGAACTAAATCTACAAGCCTGTCCATCCTTAGTTACAAGTAAAACTTCCTGATGCTCTTTAATTGGTTTAACAGCAACTAAGGTATCTGTCTTCCCTTCTAAGTCAATCGCCTTAATTCCACCCTTTCTTGGATTAGAAAACTCTTCGAGTGAAATCTTTTTCACAGTTCCTTCTTTGGTAAACATCATCAGGAAATCCTTAAATTCTTTTACGGAAATAACTGAAGTCACAAATTCATCTTTTAATTCAAGCATATTAACCAATGCTTTACCCTTACCATATTTAGCAATCTCAGGAACTTCAAACGCCTTCAGCCAATGAACCTTCCCTTTATTTGTAAACAACAACATATAATCATGTGTCGAACAAGTTAGTAATTCTTTAACAAAATCTCCAGTAGCCAACTCTGTTCCGATAACCCCCTTGCCGCCTCTATTCTGTTCCTTGTATTGTTTTAAATCCATTCTTTTTACGTATCCCTTATCCGTAATCGTAACTACCACATCTTTCTTATCAACCAAATCTTTTTCTTCAAAATCCTCATTTAAATTATTAACAATTGTTGTTCTTCTCTCGTCACCAAAATCTTTCTTAATGTCATTTAAATCCTTCTTAACAATCTTGAAAATTTCTTTCTCATCCGATAAAACCTTATTCCAATGATCGATAGATATCTTTAGTTCCGAATCTTCTTTGGTTAATTTATCATGTTCTAGAGTAGTAATCTGGTGTAATTTCATTTCTAAAATAGCTTCAACTTGCTTATCTGTAAATTCAAATTTTGCCTTCAACTGTTGTGCCGCTTCTGTTTTTCCGCTAGCTGCTCTAATTAATTTAACAACCGCATCAATATTTTTCTGAGCAATTAATAAACCCTCAACTAAATGTAATCTTTTTTCTGCTCTATCTAAATCAAATTCTGTTCTTTTTCTAATAACTCCCTGTCTATGGCTTACATAAACTTCAATAATCTGCTTAATATTCAATTGCCTAGGTTGATCTTTAACTAATGCTAACATATTAACATCAAATGTTGTTTGTAATGGAGTATCTCTCAAAAGTCTGTTTAATGTAAACTTAGGTTCAGAACCCCTCTTTAATTCAATAACTACTCTTACTTTCCCCTTAGCGGATTCGTCTCTAATATCGGAAACATCTGGAAGTTTTTTCTCCTTAACTAAATCAGCAATTCTTTCAACCATAGTTGCCTTATTTACTTGATATGGAACTTCTGTGATTATAATATTCGGCTTGTTCCCATCCTCAATTTTCGTTCTTCCCTTCATAATCAATCGACCCTTGCCCTCTGTGTAAATTTGTGTTAATTGACCAGAAACATAACCGCCAGTAGGGAAATCTGGAGCTCTAATTATTTTAGCTAATTCTAGCAAAGTAATTTCTGGATTTTCAATATAAGCTAAGGCAGTATCGCAAACGTCGTTTATATTGTGTGGCGGCATATTCGTAGCCATACCTACTGCAATACCCGAAGCACCATTCAATAAAAGATTAGGTAATTTTGCAGGCATATATTTCGGTTCAGTTAAAGTATTATCAAAATTAGGCAACATTGCCACTGTATTTTTTTCTATATCCATTAAAAGCTCTTCAGTAATCTTATCCATCTTCGCTTCTGTATATCTCATTGCAGCTGCAGGATCTCCGTCCATGCTACCGAAATTACCCTGTCCTTTTACTAACGGATATCTTAAAGAGAAATCCTGCGCCATTCTAACCATAGATTCGTAAGCAGCAGTATCACCGTGTGGATGGTACTTACCAATAACGTCACCCACAATTCTCGCCGATTTCTTTGTTGGTTTATTATGTTGTAATCCCAAATCGTACATCGCCCATAAAATTCTTCTATGAACGGGTTTCAATCCATCTTCTGCAGCAGGCAGTGCTCTATCAACAATGACCGACATCGCATAATCAATAAACGCTTTTCTCATTTCCTGCGAAACTTCTGCATTGATCAATTGCTTAGCTTCAATATTCTTCTTCATGTCTTCTCTATGCTGATTAAGATCTTCCTTACTCATTCCATTATTATTAGTTTCTTTCTCGTTTACCATTATTTTTTACCTCGCTTCTTTGCTTTTAAATTCATTTCATTAAGTTTTTTCTGTCCAACAACCCATTGCGGAAATATAGAAGATGAAAACTTACATTTTCTACACTCCATTTTTTGTATAACCCCGAATGCATTTCCCAATCTAAAAACAAACCCTACTTGTTCTGATTTACATTTAGGACAAAAATATATTTTTACAACCTTTTCTTTTTTCCCACCCAAACTAGCAGCAATATTCTCTCCTGTACATCCACAATCACATCCCATTTTATAAATCCAACTCCGCGTTTTTCGCATTTTCTTCAATAAATTGTCTTCTGGGAGCAACTGCATCGCCCATTAAAATTGAAAAAGTTTCATCGGCTTCCACAGCATCTTCAACAGAAACTTGCTTTAAAATTCTTGTCTTAGGATTCATGGTCGTATCCCACAATTGCTCATCATTCATCTCTCCAAGACCTTTAAATCTATTTACCTCTGGCTCTCCCGGAATATCTTTCAAAGTTTTTTTCAACTCTTCATCTGAATAAACATATGTGTCTTTCTGTCCCTTCCTAATTTTATACAAGGGCGCAACAGCAACAAAAACATGTCCAGAATCAATTAACGCAGGAACGTATCTAAAAAACAAAGTCAATAAAAGAGTTTTAATATGCGCACCATCTACATCCGCATCAGTCATAATAATAATTTTTCCGTATCTTAATTTATCGATATCAAACTGGTCCCCAACACCTGTCCCTATGGCAGTAATTAAATTTCCAATCTCTTCAGAAGAAAGTGCCTTCGCATGATTTGCTTTTTCTACATTCAAAATTTTACCCCTCAATGGAAGAATTGCCTGACATTCTCTATCTCGAGCACCTTTAGCAGTACCGCCAGCAGACTGACCCTCTACAATATATAATTCAGTTTCTTCTGATTTCTTTGACGAACAATCAGCTAGTTTTCCAGGAAGTCCCCCAGAACCTAAAGCATTTTTTCTTCTAACTAATTCTTTAGCTTTTTTAGCAGCTTCTCTTGCCCTTAATGCCTCGGTTGCTTTCTTCGCAATAGTATTTGCGATAGCTGGATTCTCTTCAAAAAATTCTGCCAATGCAGTAGTGGTCATAGAATCAACAATACCTTTAATTTCAGAATTTCCTAACTTTGTTTTTGTCTGTCCTTCGAACTGTGGCTCTTTAACTTTAGCAGAAATAACAGTAGTCAAACCTTCACGAACATCATCCCCCTCAAGCTTTTCATCTTTTTTTATAATTCCCTTTTTCCCGGAATAATCATTAATAACCCTAGTTAAAGCAGTCTTAAAACCTGCAACATGAGTTCCACCCTCAATTGTATTAATTGTATTTACAAAACTTTGAATATTATCGTTATAAGAATTGTTATACTGAATAGCAACTTCAATCTCTAAATCAGAATCCTGTTTTTTAAAATAAACTGGTTTAGAATGTATTGTTTCTTTTGTTCTATTCAACCACTTAACAAACTCTACCAATCCTCCGGCATAAACGAAATCCTCTTTCTTATTATTTCTTTCATCACTAAAAATAATTCTTAATCCTGCATTTAAAAAAGCAATTTCTCTAAATCTAGTAGCCAATGTATTAAAATCAAAATTTATAGTAGAAAAAATTGTATCGTCCGGATAAAAAGTAACTTTCGTCCCCGTTTCCTTCCCTTCATACTTTCCAATCACATCCACTTTATCTTGCGAAACTCCAATTTTATATTCCTGCATCCAAATTTTACCTTCTCTCTTCACTTCGACCCTCATCTTTCTTGACAAGGCAGCTACAACAGAAATACCTACTCCATGAAGTCCCCCAGAAACAGCATAAGAACCCTTATCAAATTTACCACCCGCATGAAGTTTGGTAACTATAATCTCCATGGCAGATTTCTTATAAACTGGATGCATATCAACTGGGATACCTCTCCCATTGTCTTCAATAGTCATACTTCCATCTTTGTTAACTGTAACATTAATAACAGTACATACTCCTGCCATACATTCATCAACTGAATTGTCAACAATTTCATAGACTAAATGATGCAAGCCTTCTTTACTTGTATTCCCTATATACATACTCGGGCGTTTCCTTACCCCCTCCAATCCTTCTAATACTTTTATGTTTTCAGCATCGTAATTCTTTGTTTTAGTTTCAGGCATTTTTCAATTCTCCTATTTTATATTTCATACATTCAGGAATAAACGGTTTAATAATGTTTATTAACTTTTGCGAATCCCCTTGCTTAAATCTCAGATAATAATACTTCCCATCCCTAAATCCGATAGTTGGATCTAAACTAAATTTTTTATTGAAAAACTCTTTCATTAATTTATGCTCTTCCAACGTAAAAGCATTTGTACACAAAATAATATACCCCTGCGTATTATCATAACTTCCATCGTCGCATACCCAATATGCTAAACTTCTTGCATTAAACTGCCCTAATATTTCTTGACTAACAACTTTTTTTCCATCTTTGTAAAATAAATTCCTATAGTAATTAAAAACCCCATGAGTCTTCGTGGCAAAATCCATGGCATGAATTACGTGAATTCCTATATTTCTTTTAACTTCTCTAAATTCTGAAATATTGAAATTATCTAAAATTTGCCTCTTAAATTCTGCATACTTTTTTTGCTTCATAGAATGAGTAAATCTTAAACACGAATTCTTTTCTCTTTGTCTTATACTCGAATCCCCCATTAAACTGCCAATAATCAAATCGTGTTCCTCTTGACTAACCAACATTGATGGATTCTTTTGCAAATCCTGATTCCATTGTCTTACTAATTTTATTAACTTTCGTGCTGAATTCTCATTTAGATTATATTTTTCTGAAAATTTTATTAAATCTCTATTCGTTCTTAAAGATGCTAAAATCCCCGTCTTACTTTTACCAAGATTAGGGAACAAAGACAATACTCTACCCTCGTATACCGCCCCCTTTAAAATTCTCGACTTAATTTTAAGTTCTTGTGATAATATCAGAACATCACCTTGCCTTTTAATTCTTTTAGACAACTCGATTACGTCAAAATTAGCTCTTACATCTCCAATCCCGCTTAGATAATTACTATCCTCAGCCATAGATTCCACCCTTTTGATTAATCATTAACATTAAAAAACATGGTACCTTTATAAATCTTATGGCACTATTTTCAAGATTTGACGACGATAAAATAGAAGATAAAAATAACTAGTTATTTTAATTTGCCTATCTCAATTGACACATTTTTCCTCAACCTATAACCATTCGACCACTTAGCATAAGCATTCCAGCCCTGAAAGCTTTTTGTAAGTTTTTCATAAGTTATTTCTTTTTTTATATATTGCTCAATTTTACACGAAACTTTTTTAAGATTTCTTTTTCTTAATAACCTATAATGATAAAAATTCCTAAAACCTACAAAATCAACGCCCCTAGACAAAGGAATAATTTTAGATTTCTGAGGGTGCAGTTCTAATTTTAATACACCTCTCAAAAAGTTCTCAATTTCTATCTTCCATTTTGTTAATTGCTCTTTGCCTTCATGTAAAATAACAAAATCATCAACATATCTAATATAGTATTTCGCTTTTAATTTATGTTTAACAAAATAATCTAACTCATTTAGATAAACGTTTGCGAAAAATTGAGAAGTTAAATTACCTAAAGGCATACCTTTTCCAACAACTTCAGAATCAAAATTCTCTAGGATTTTAGTTATAAGCGAAATAACTTTTTCATCTACTATTTTCTTTTTAATAATTTTAATCAAATTATCATGATCTACTTCTTGAAAATAATGCTTTATATCCGCCTTCAAACAATAACCCCTTATCTGATTATTATTAAACCACCCTTTAGTTTTGCCATTCCTTGAAACTTTTCCTTTAAATTCATCAAATCTTCTCAACGCAAACAAATTTCCCTTTCCTATTCTACTAGCACATGAATCATAGATAAATATTTTCTCAAAAATAGGTTCAATAATATTTACAATAGCATGATAAACAACTCTATCACGAAAAGCAGAAGAATGAATTACTCTCGTTTTCGGGTCTTGAACTATAAATCTCCTTAATGGTTTAGGAATATAAATTAAACTTTCTAATTCTTGCTTAATAGAAAGCAAATTGCTTCTTACATCGCCTTCAAACTCCAAAACATAATCTATTTTAGTCTTATGCCTTCTTGCTTTTCTCCACGCAAGAATAACATTCTGCCAACTACATAATTTTTCAAAGAGGTGTTTGTGTGTTTTCATGATTAAAATTCACCTCTTCTCGTTTTATGCCTGAAATACCAAGTCATTCTACCGTCCGAATTAGAGTTGCCAAGATTCTCGTTGTTAGACCTCAAATTCAAGTTCCTGTTAAGATAAAGCCTAGACAAACCGGCCAGTGTTAGCTCCACTTATTTTTTTATGACAGATTTTCTGTATTAATTAAAAGTAAATCACCAAAGCTTCATATTTCATCAAGTCTAATTTGTTCGTAAACAAACTAAAATTCATTTTACTTAATGTCGCCTTTGAATTTTATGTTTTATTTAAATTAATAAATAAAAACTATTAATGAGCTGTGACTTGACATTTACGTCAAGCAAAACAATCAGATAAGAACTCTTTTAAAACCTTTTTATTTTTCGTTTAGAACTCTTTGGGCCTGAGCAAATCTAGTTTCAATTTGAGCAATTTGTGCGTCTTTTTCTGCCTGAAGATTTTCCAAATACTTATTCAAAATTTGCGACGAAGTGGCTCCGCCACTTACGACGAACACCCTACCGCCCGAATTAGAGTCGCCAAGATCCACGTTGCCAGACCCCAAATCCAAGTCCCCGCCAAGATAAAGCCCAGACAAACCGGAATTTGCAACATATGAATGTCTATTGCCGTTTTCTCCTATTTTTTTAGGTAAACCTGTTTCTAAATCAATATCTTCTGAGGTAAAATTACCTTCTCTGCTTAAAGACTTTCCAGCTTGAATTATTTGAGCATCTTCTCTAAGCTTAAACGCCAATCCATGAGGAGAATTAGCGTCTTTTACTAAATCTAATCCGTAAAGTGGCACGACAACAGTTCCTTTTATTTTGCCTCTTGAATTTATTTGCTCTGCCAAGTTTCCCGCTAAATAAGAATTTGGATCAGCTCTACTTCTTAATACCAAAGCTGTGTCTTCATAAGTTCCTTGTAAGTTAACACCTACCTGTAATGCTCTTTCTAAATCGGCTGGAGTTGCTGTTCTCATTCCATTTTCTCTTACAATTTGATTAACCAAAACAACAGCAAACTGATTTGAACCGTTTACAACACCATTCGAATAATTTAAAACATTTAAAGCAGAAGCGTTTCCATAATCTCTTTGCATTCTTCCCTCATATTCTGCAAGTACTTCTTTCCCAAAATCTCCACTTAAGGGCGCTATTTGTGGAAAAACTATATCTTTAGGAACTAGAGAAGTGCCTTTAAATTCTGATTTTATTTCCATTTATTATTCTCCATTTAATCTTTTTAATTCAATAGCCAAATCTGCTTCAAGACCCTTAACTGCAAGTCCTTTTCTTTCTAAAACATTAGCTAACGCTTGATTTATCATAGTGGGTCCATATCCTAAATTTCTTTGCGAACCAGCTTCGCTGGTAACGACGACCGGCACCCTACCGCCCGAACCAGAGCTGCCAAGATTCCCGCTGTCAGACCTCAAACCCAAGTTCCAGTCAAGATAAAGCCTAGACAAACCGTTATCTCTTGCGTAGAAAGTTCTATTTCCTTGCTCATCAAATATAGGAAGCCCCTTATCATCTGTTTTCAAAAATCTTTTTCCATGATTTGCATTTGAAAATTCTGAAGCAGAAATAACTTCTGCATCTCCAATATTAAAAACTAAACCATAAGCAGAATTACTATCTTCTTTCAAAGTCATTCCCTTAAGTGAAACTCTTGCTGGTTTTTCTGGTGTAGGCATCTCTCCAAGCCTTGCCTCAACCTGTTCTGCTAGGTTTCTAGCTACGAAATCATTTTTAGCGTAAGAATCTCCTTCACTTCTTAAAACAAGAGCGACATCTTCATATTTATTTCTAAAAAAATCTGAATGACTTCCAACCGCTCTTTCTAGCTCTGCTGGTGTTGCAATTCTTACCAAACCGCCCAACTGAACGGCCATGAAAGAACTTGAGCCAAGCATATAGTTTCCGTTTCCTAAAGAAAATCTATCTAAAGTTTGTCTTGCCTTATCACCAAGTTTTGCAATTGATTCTTTATATAGAGCCAAAAGAGGTTCGCCTCTAGCAAAATCTAAATAAGTAATATCTTTCACTTCTAAAGGTACGCCGTTTGCCATGTCTTTTCTAGAAAAAACCCATTTGTCAACTACCCGCGGGCTAAAGCCCGGGGCGTGCTAATGATTGACCCAGTGCTTTGACTGGCTTTCTTCTATATAGTGTTTTACAGACTCGGAAGTT
>Ga0268276_1004162_pt1 | contig 10415 bp, 9 predicted proteins | sample saktaG_4_FD_190145 | JGI IMG/M metagenome (GOLD analysis project Ga0268276, IMG submission 190145) | Saline water microbial communities from Sakinaw Lake, British Columbia, Canada - sak_2010_1_5_45m | ecosystem: Environmental > Aquatic > Non-marine Saline and Alkaline > Saline ...
GCGATATGCAGGGGCGCTGAATCCGAGGATATATAGACGTTGCATTTTTTAATCAGGCAGGCGAGCTGATTCACCGTGGTCTGGGCGGTGGCGTTGATCGGGGCGACCCCTTTGACGCCAGCCATAATCAGGTTAGCCTGCGGCAGATCTTTTTCTGTTCCGGTTAAAATAACCCGTATATCCCGGCGCGATAACTCTTCGCACAACTTTAGCATATTACCTAGCGGCCAGTTTTTAGTAAGCCAACGAGAGCTTGCGCTGATATTGACTCCGATTAGTTTCTGGTTGGGGCTGATCCAGCTTGATTTCAATAATTCCTCTATATAAATCCGGTCTTCTTCGGCCGGCCAAAGCTCTAAAGCCGTATCTTTTAAATCTATACCCAGCATCTTCAATATCCTGAATTGATGCGTTAGCGGGTCTATTTGCGGCTTTTCGTCTTTGATGCGGTGGTTAAGCAGAAAGCCGAATTTTTTATTATCATATCCGTAACGGTCTAGGGAGAAAGTAAGCCCGGATAAGATATGGCTCTTACGGTTATTTTGCAGGTCAATCACAATATCGAAGTTCTTCTTCCTTAAAGAAGCGCCTAATTTTAACAGGCCGCGCAGACCTTTATCTTTATTCTGCAAATCGCAAACCAGCAATTCATCGATATAAGGGCAACGCAAAAGCGCATCTTTTGAGGCGTCTCCCACCAGAAAGGTGATTTTATAATTCTGCGCCGGGAATTTTTCCCTTACCGCCTTGATTGCCGCCGTAGAAAGTATGATATCCCCCAGAGAGCTAAACTTGATCAGCAAAATCTTAAAATTCTCCAGTGCTTCTTTATAGACATTCGTGGTATTCCTGACTAATAGCTCTGCCGTATATTTTTCCTTTACTTTTTGATAAGCGTTTTCCGCCAGGACCCGCGCTAACTCCCGGTCATTAAATATTCTTAAGGCGGCCTCTGCCATGCTTGCCGGGTCAGCGGGAGGAACGAGCAGCCCGTTTTTACCGTCTTCGATAATATCGATCACGCCTCCTACGGTAGTCGCAACTACCGGCACTCCGACAGCCTGCGCCTCTAAGATCGCCCTCGGAAAAGCATCGTGCGTAGTGGAGGCCAATACTACCAAGTCTAAGTTCCTTAAAATTCCGGGGACATCCTTCTGATTACCTAAAAATTCGGTGCAGTGCCACAACCCCAGCCTCCTGACTAAAACCTGCACCTGTTCTTTATAGACTTCTTTGGACGGCGGGGCATCGCCGACTATCCAAACCTTTAGATGAGGGATGGTTCTTGCGACCTTGGCCATCGCCTTAATAAAATGCAGGTGACCTTTTAGCGGCGTGATCCTTCCGATTATCCCTACATTAAACTCTTCTAATTTTTTCTTCTCCGGGGCTTTATACTGGAATCTTTCCAAGTCTACGCTGCGCGGGATTAAACGTATCCTCTCCTGAGGCACGCTGAAATCTTCGATCATGTGCTTGGCCACAACCTGGCTCGGGCAGATCACAAATTTGGCCCAACCCATCGGGTAACTGAATAAATGCTTGGTATAATATCCGTGGCAGGTAGTGACCAGCGGCCGCTTAGTCTGTCTACAGGCAAAATAGGCAATCCAGGCAGGTACGCGCGAACGCGCATGTACAATATCTATCTCTTCTTTTCTAATGATCTCGGATAACTTAGGGATCATTTTGAGGATATTAAAAAAGGATTTTTTATGCACTGGCAGCTGATAGTGGATAACGCCGTTCTCCTCTAATTCTTTAACCAGCGCTCCGCCGCCAGAGACCACCACCGCCTTCATCCCGAGCTTCGCCAGGCGAATTGCCAGATCAACGGTCCCGGTCTCCACCCCTCCTACATTTAGTTCCGGCAGTATCTGTAATATTTTCATAAAATCCTCTTTAGCGCCTCGCTTACGGTCAGGTTATCAGAAAGGGGCTGGATTTCTGGCTTTTTTTCCCACAACTCCTCTAGCACCCTCCCTAAATTAGCTGCCTCGCTGATATATATATTTTTTCTCTCTATAAGGCTAGCCAAGAACCTCTTGTGTTTTGCCCCTACTCCTGCGGCAGCAAAAGTCAAAACATAACGGCGGCTCGCCACAGCCTCGGAAATCATAGAGATGCTTTCCGGAGAAGTTATTACCAGGCGGCTCGCGCCTAGTATCCCGCCCACGGCAAAGGGCAGGTTTTTCTCATTGGCGATCACCAGAAACCTGCAGCGCGGATAATCGCTGAATTCCGCCCTGACTAACTCTTCTGCCTCTTTCGGGGTCCGGCGCGAAGTAGTCACCAGTATCAGCGCGTCATTTTTCTCTAAGAATGCCTTTACCTGGCTGATTACTTCCCGCAGAGAATCCCGGCTTAAGCGGAAATCCTTATTATCTCCTCCGATAAGCATCCCCAAAACCAGGTCTTTGTCAATCTTCGCCAAAGACTTCAAGAGCGCGGCTTCCTCTTTCAGCAAGTCCTCGTCTATTAAGTTTAACGCGCCCTCGATTAGCACGGTATTTTTCTTAAAAACCGGCCTGTGGCTTTGGCTAAAGGAAGCCAAACCCTGCCTGCCGGCAGGCAGGCATTGCCTTGCTGGCTGATCGTGCCGGGGTATAATCACCAAGTCAAATCTCTGCATACTGAAAACAGAAGGCCGCATCAGTACTACCGACTTAGCCAAGTTTTCCTTGGATAAAATAAAATTAACCGCGGCGAGCCCAGAACCGCAGGAAATAATCAAGTCGTATTTTTTTCTCGTCAGGGCTTGATAGGTATCGGCGGTTAAAAATTTCTTCAGGCACCAGAGGCATCCCTGACAGTGGTATTTTCCGGCGAGGCAGGCGCTAAAAGTAAGGGCCTGGCTGCTCAGCCTATTTTTAAACTTTACCTCTATAATCTCGCTCTGGCTGTTTATCCCCCGGTCTTTAAAATGCCTTTGGGCTATCGCGGCCGTAGCCTGTGCCTGGCTGAGGTGGCCGGCTTTACCATCGCTTAAAATTAGGATATTCCTCTCTTGGGAATACTTCCAGATTTTATAAAACCAGAGGTATTGTTCAGGGTACCTGCTGATATAATCCTGGAATATCTGCATCAATCCTTCTAGATTACGGCGGACGTCTTCTTCGCTATTACCGGTTTTTATCAGCTTAAAGGGGGGCACAAAAATAATTTTCATATACGGGCCGCGCAGGCGAACATAAAAACCCGGGATAATTGCCGCATCGTACTTTAAAGCCAGCCTCACCGCCCCGCTTGCCATAGAGGCATCCCGGCCGAAGAATCTAACCGGAACGCCGGAACTTCCTCCCTGATCAACGGTCATACCTATCGCCTGGTTATTTTTCAGTATCTGAATTAACTGACGGGTCTGATTTTTCCTCTGGACTAATTTAGCCCCTTTTTGGCTGCGGTAGGCATTCAGCAGCCGGTTTAAACGGAGAAGCTTTTGTTCGCGTATAAGTAAGAATAAAGGGAAGCCTAAGTTTGTGCAGACGACGTTAGAGATTTCCCAGCTTCCTCCGTGCGCCCCCAAAAGGATTACTCCTTTTCCCTTTTGAAAACCCTCCTCGATATGCTGCCTGCCTTCGCAAGTGACGTATTTGGCGATATATTGCTTATTCACCCGGGGAATAAGCAATATTTCTATCAGGCTCTGCCCGAAGTTGCGGTAAAAATCTTTTGCGAGCTGTTTTAACTGGCGCGGTGAGAGCCTGTCCCCGAAAGCGGTTTTCAGGTTTGCGTAGGCGACTGCCCGGTGCTTGGCATCAAAACAATAAAACAATTCACCGATGGCCCGGCCTAAAAAGAAACTTACAAACAAGGGCATTACCCTAAAAATCGGCCCTGCCAGCCTAAAGATTATATATCCTGTCCAATCGGCTAAAGAACTCTTCTTCATTTTTGTTTATCTTTAATTCTATACCTAGCACAAACACTCCCAACTCCCAACTTCCAGCTCCTGGCTGCGGGAGCCGCACCGCATCCTTCTCGGTAGTAATGATGGTGTCTATGCCTTTGTTTTTCGATGCCCTTGCGATATGATCCATATCGTAAGGGGCATAATTATGGTGATCGGGGAAGCGTAAGGATAAACCTACCTTAATCCCTAAATTATCAACCAGGTTTTCAAAGGAATCGGGGTCGCCGATGCCGCAAACCAAAGTTACCTGCCTGCCTCTAAACACATCCGCACCAAAGAACAGAGAGGGTTTATCGATTTTATAAAAACCAGCGGGGTTATGCATAGCTTCAAAAACTGCGGCTTTGGCGTTAATGCTCCTTAAGAAATCTTTGATCTCCTGCGTATCCGGATTAAGGTTAGTCTTAGTTAAAACAAAAATATCCGCACGCTTTAAAGAAGAGAGCGGTTCGCGTAAAATCCCCCGGGGTAACATCTGGCGGTTTCCAAAGGGGTCGGTCGCGTCGATGGTTACGATCTCCAAATCCTTCTTGAGACGCCACTGCTGGAAGCCGTCATCCAGGATGACCGTATCCAGGCCGTATTCGCTCACTGCCCTGTTTGCGCCGCGCCTCCTGTTTGCGTCTACTATTACCGGGACATCGGGCAGGCGCCGCCTGAGCATCAAAGGCTCATCCCCTATACCCACCGCTCTTTTATAACCGCGGCTTAAAACCGCTAACTTACGGCCCCGGCCTGCTAAATAGCGGGCAATAAACTCTACCAGCGTAGTTTTGCCTGTTCCGCCTACGGTAATATTGCCGACGCTAATAACTTTACAATTCAGGCGATCAGGCTTAAGCAGAGAAAAAAAGAGCAAGATCCTGATTACCAGGCCGTAAAAAAGAGAGCAAATAAAGAGAAAAATCTTTAAAATTCCGGCGATAAAACCGCGCTCTTGGTCAGTAGCTAAATTATAGAGGTATCTAAGCATAATTTAAGGTGGAATATTACACATCTTAAGTTAAGACAATGGCTTTGGCTTGTATGGAAAGCCAAACCCTGCCTGCCGGCAGGCAGGCATTGCCTTGCCGGCTTATGGCTTTGGCTTATGTGGAAAGCCAAACCATTGCCTTACCGGCTTATGGCTTTGGTGCTTATTCTTTAGCCACAATATTTAATTTTAACACAAGCAATGAGTTATGCAACAATTCTTTAGGGGTAGCTAGGGCTTTAAAGCCGGGGTAAATCTTTGCGGAAGGAGTTAGATTTATTATTTAGTCGTCTGTGGACATAAAGGAGAGGTTTCTTTCGATAAAACTGATAAGTTTCTCCTGAAGTGCGGGGGATAGGTGGCTAAACTCAACCCCCACCCCGGGATAGAAATGCGGCTGGATCTGTTTATCGGAAAGCCAGACTACCTTTGCCTCAAGCTCCATTTCTTCCTGCTTCGGTAGAAGTTTAAACTTAATCACTACTTCGTCCCCGAGCTTAAACTTATCGCATCCGTAGATATAGGCCCCCACTGCGCTTAAATTAAGGATATCTACCTTCAGGCAGGCCGGATTCCTTTCGTACTTATTCTTTAACTCGATTTTTATATCGATGGGCAGACGCTTAAACCTGCGGCGCAGCTGCATTTTCTGAATATTTTCGATGACCTTATCTTCTGCAAAGCTGTTTATGGCTGCTTCCTCGGTGGCATAAATATCTATCGCCGCGTCCAGCCCCGAGACGGAAAACACGTTTTTCAGGTGCGCCGGTATGCTGGCAAACTTCATCCTGCCGTGGTTGTTCATTATTTCTTTATAGGCGATGACGACCACGGAAATCCCCATGTAATCTACGGCCTCTACTTCTTCGAAGTTGCAGAGAATATCAGCATAGCCGTCACGGATGCACTGGCCGACGACCTCAATGAGGTTGGCCGCATTGACGTCGATGCGGCCGGTTAAGTCCAGTATGACTACTTTATCTTTTATCCTGGCCTTAATCTCCATCGGTTTTCTATTCTTTCAGGCGCAGGGGAATCAGCGAAATCATCGTGCTTACCCCGCGCAAAATATTATCCATATCGCAGGGCTTAGTCAGGTAATGGTCTGCCTCCAGGCCATAGCACTTCTTTAAAGTCTCTAGTTCCGTCTGCGCGCTGATAATAATCACCGGCCGCCACTTATCCTTATATTTAGCCCTGACTTCTCTTAAAACATCAAAGCCGTTTAATTTAGGCATCATCAGGTCTAAAATAATCAGGTCGGGGTTATCTTCTTTGACGCGCCTTAATGCCTCTTCGCCGTCAAAGGCAGTCACCACTAGATAGCCCTCCCGAAGCAGCCTGGCCTTTATGGTTTCCACTACCTCCCGGTCATCGTCAGCGACTAATAATTTATATGTCATAGGCCTAATTTCCCCCCTGATATATTTTTTAAATTAATATTTATAATAAGTTGCCGGTATGACCTGCGCGATGTAACGCACCGCCTCGATGATACAGACGCGTATGGCTTTCTCCATGGGGGTGTTGGAATACATAGAGAGCCCTCCGCCTAATCCAAAGCTGCCGAAGAAGCCGCTCATGATCGCGCCTCCCACATCAGAGGCCTGGCCTTGAACCCGGGTTGCAGCCAAGACTTCGGAAGTAGAGACGTCAACAATACGTATATCCATAGCCATATGGGATTTATTGAACGCGGCCCCTAAAATCCCTCCCAGAATACCGCTTCCCACGCTGCCTCCGCCTCCGATACCCGCCCTGCCTCCGGAAGCCTGCGGCTCAAACTCGGTTACCGCAGCGGTAACGATTAAGTCCGCGGTTTTAATCTTGCCCCGCTGCGGGCCGCCGCTGCCTGCCTGCGTAGCTCCGGAACTGGAAAGTTCCTGTTCCTGCATCACCGCACTCAGCGCTTGCCTCTCTACTACCGAAAAACGGTTGCTGTTTACCAGGGCGGTGATCAACATCTCGCGTAACCCAGAGCCGATCTGAAAGGTCGCCTGGGCAGCTTTCACGTCAAAATCAGCCACGGCAATGCGCGCCTTAGGCCCGGAATACGGGGGCATGGGCATTGTGCCGGCATCATTATCGACCTGAGCTGTAGGCTGTATAGCAAAACTTAGGCAAATAAAAAAAGCTAAAACAAAGGTTACCGTTAATATTACCTTTTTCATCATCACTCCTCCCTTCGCATAAAAACAAGTATTATTTTAAATCCGCAAATATTTTCTGGAAAGGGCCACGACAAAAAGAGGCATGATAAAAATCCCGCAAAACGCCTCGAGAATCCCTACTGCCTTGCTTAATCCTATCGGGACGATATCCCCGTAACCTACGGTGGTGAAAGTAACGGCGCTAAAATAAAATGCCTCCAAGAATTCCGGCCGAAAGAGTTCGCCGGCTTTGGATAAACCGCCCCAGAGATAAAAAATAGCGGATAAAAAAATAACCGCTAGCGCAAAAAAGAAAGCCCTGATCGGCCGTTCGCCGTAGCCCCAGACAAGATAGGAAAAAGTAAGCACTAACCAGAAAAATATATGCCTAAGTTTTACCCCGGCGCCCCTTTCCGCTTCGGCCCTGACGATATGGTGGATTTTTTTGGGGCTGATAAAAGAATAGGCCAGGTATTTGCGGTAGCACTCCCTGGAGCGGTAAAAACAATCCGAAAAATTAACAAACTCTCCGTCCCGCTCGTAATTTATCGCCGCGTATTTATACAATAAAGAAGCGTACTCCAGGTCCCGGGAAACCTCCGACTGCCGAGCTGCCTCCTCATAATATAAGGCTGAATTAAAAAAGAGCCTCTCGCCGCATTTCTTGCTCCAGCAACCGGCTGCCGCAGCAAAACATAAAGCTGCCTGCTTATGCTGGCCTTTAGCTTTATAAATATGCGCGGCCTCTTTAAACAAACTAAAGGCCTGGTCAAGCTCTCCCCGCGAAAGAAACTCGTGGGCCCGCTCTTCTAATAATTTGGCTTCTGTTTCCACTGCTTTTCTATCTCTTGCCTCTGAATCTGGGTAATATAGGCATCTGCTTCTTCCATGCTTTTAAAAATATGCTGAGGCAGGGCCTTTAAAACATCAAATACTTTTTTAACCTGCGGCTGAAGATTAGTGATGATAATGGAACCGTTATTTTTCTCAAGCATTTCTTTTGTTTTAAAGATAACCCCCAGCCCCATACTGCTGATATAGATTACCCCCTGCATGTCAAAGATGATCAATTTGGCAGAGGCGCCTAAAACCGACCTGATCTTTTGCTCTAATTCCGGATAGGTCTCCGAATCAATAGAGCCCTCGGGAGAAATAGTAAAGACCCCCGCATGTTCCTGATTAACTTCTACACGAAGCGGCATAGCCCCTCCTTTGTTATTGCTGCATATCCTGCGGCATCCCCATTTCGTAGGAGAACTTTTTATATCCTGCGGGAACCTCAAATAGCGCATCCGGCTGTGCGCCTGTCTTGATATTTTTGTATTCCATCATCCAGCTGCCATCTTCGGCTGCGCTTTTGACCGGGATATTCAAGCCGGGAACAATCCACTGCAAAGTAACCCATCTCCTGCCGCTATTGTCCGTATAAACGATTCTGTATTTATCGGCTTTGCGGCCGTCGATGATTTCAGAGCCGATGAGCTTACGCTCTATCTCTCCGGGCATCTTTTCTGCGCTGGCGGCGATATTGGCAGGATTAAACGGTTCCTCCATATACATCTGCTGCGCGGGCATCAGGAGCCAGATTACCTTTTTATCCAGGCGCGTTATACTAATGCCCTGAGGGGTCTCCATGCGCGTTTTTTGTTTGCTGGCAAAGATTTTTCCCTGAAAAGTCCTGCCTCCGGCGGTATTGCTGACATCCGCGGAAAAATCCTCTCCCAGGGCAATCCCTCTTAAAATAAAAACAGTAGCGATGATCAGCGATAGGGATAAAACTCTCTTTATTTTATTTTGCATCATCTGCTGCCCTCCTCTTTAGCATCTAATTATACCACGGATGATCATAAAACCAAAGCGGAAACGCCCTATAAATTAAGGTAACAGGCGCTTTATAACTTCCAGATTCCTGCGGCTGGAGCCCCGGTTGCTTTCCAGCAACTCTTTTGCGCGCCGGCTTAACTCTCTGCCCAGAGAAGAACCGGATAATAAATCTTTAACTGCCTGCTCTAGCCCTGCCTGATCCTGCACTGATATTGCCGCCTGATGGTTTAAGAAAAGCCCTGCGATATCTTTAAAATTAAACATGTATGGCCCGAATAAAACCGGCTTACCAAAGGCTACCGGCTCTAAGATATTGTGCCCGCCGGTTTTGGCTAAACTGCCGCCTATAAAAATAACCTCTGCGATAGCGTAGTAATTCAGAAGCTCGCCGATGCTATCCAAAATAAATACCGGCCTAGCAATACAATTGCAGGCTGCAAGGGGCAGCTGCGAAGCTAAAACCGGACGGAATCCGGCGCTGGAAACCAGATTTTCTATGCCCTTTGCCCGCTCGGGGTGCCGGGGGGCAATAAGCAGTTTCAGCTCAGGATAAGTAAGGCATAATTCTTGATATGCTCCGAGAATTATTTCTTCCTCTTGCGGATGCGTGCTTCCGGCAACGAAGAGCTTCTCGCCAGGCAGAAGCCCTAACTTAAGCTTATAGGCAGCGTAATCTTTCTCGGTATCTACGGTAATATCGAACTTCATGTTTCCAGTGACCTTGATTTTATCCGGCGCAACGCCTAAACTCCGTAGCCTTTCGGCATCGCGCTCTGTCTGGAGGCAAAAGAAATTGACCTTATTTAGTATAGGCTTGGCCAAAAATCTGACCAAGCGATAGCCTCCAAGGGAGCGGTCAGATATTCTTCCGTTTACCACCAGTATAGGGATATTTTTCTTATAGAGGCAGGAAATGAGATTCGGCCAGATTTCTGTTTCAGCCAAAATAAAAACTTTGGGCCTGACCTTATTTATCACGTTCCTGATAATAAAACTAAAATCCAGCGGCAGGTAAGTGACTAAGTCCCCGTCTCTGGCAATTGTTTTGGCAATTTTATTACCGGTGGCGGTGACAGTAGAAATGACGAATTTTTTAGCGGGGTAGGCCTTCCTTAATTCTTCGATAAGCACCTTTACTGCCTGCGTTTCCCCGACGCTGACGGCGTGAATCCAGATCGGCTGATCAAGCGCTAAACCTTTCGGCAATACCCCCAGGCGCGCCCAAAATCCGCGGTGAAACTTCCCGCGCAATAAATATATTGGCAGATATACGATGCTAATGACCAGAAATATTAAGTCGTAAATGATAAACATATTACATCGCCGCCCTATCCCTGTCATGCCGAGGGTTCATTAACCCTTCCTAAAAACAAAATATTCCCTGTTTTTTTCTGTTCTATGATGAATATAAATGGGTGGTCTGCTTTGAATATTTTTGGTTCTTCTGGTATAGATACACATTCCTGCATAATCACCGCTGTTGCTGCTGCTGCTTCAGTCCCCTCTTCATTCACTTCCACAAATGCCTGATGAATTACCTGGTCTATATTCAATC
>Ga0268276_1004163_pt1 | contig 10413 bp, 8 predicted proteins | sample saktaG_4_FD_190145 | JGI IMG/M metagenome (GOLD analysis project Ga0268276, IMG submission 190145) | Saline water microbial communities from Sakinaw Lake, British Columbia, Canada - sak_2010_1_5_45m | ecosystem: Environmental > Aquatic > Non-marine Saline and Alkaline > Saline ...
GTCATGATACTTACGCATTGGCAGTTGTTCTCTTAATGGCCAGGGCAACTTATTAACATCTCCTAATGGCCTTTTTTTGTTTATTATAATTTTATCTTTATTCCTATAAATTAAGCCAAGAACCTTGCTTAGATTATCTTTATTTTTAAGGCAGTTAACAAGTTCTAATAGTGTAAATTCATACTCTCCAACAAGCACAAAATCAATAAAACTGTTTTTTTCTAGGAATTTAGGGCTTCTTATATTCATATCTAATCCAGACAAGACAATCTTTATACTATTGTCAAGTTTTTTAATCTTTCTTGCACAGTCCAAATCTATCTCTAAAGAAGGCGTTGATACCTCAAACAGTATAATATCTGGTTTGTAATCCTTAATTTTAGCTAAAAATTTACTATTACTTATGCCCTCTGCAATAGCATCTATGAGCAAAACATCAATATTATTCTTTTTAAGGAGAGACGCAGCATAAGCTAAGAAGAATGGAAATGGCATGTAATCTTCTTCTTCTACTATTTTAAGGTGGGGCCATCTGCTTCCAGCCCTAACTCCTTTTATTCCATTAACCGTCCATGGCGGATTTGCCAGTAAAACTCTCATTTATAAATAAACCCCATTTAAGTATAGTAAAGGTGTTACTATCAAAATATTTAAATAGATTTGTATACTGTTGGCAATATATTAGGGGTAATAAATTAAAATAGACAAATAAAGATGAAAATAGCAATAATCTTCCCACAATACAACCACAAGAAATTTTCTGAGAATTTAGAGGTAGTTGATGAGGAATTTGGAGTTTACCCTCCTCTTGGGCCAGCATATGCTGCTGCAATATTAGAAAAAGCAGGGCATGAAGTAATTTTGATAGATGCCAAGGCACTAAAACTTTCAAAAGAAGAAACTTTTATGTATCTACCTGGAATTTTGGGCTATTTAAGGGTGATTATTAGAAAATAAAAATTATAAGGATTAAAAATTGAATAATAATAGAAAAGAATTATTCAAAACTTGAATCAATCTATTACAAACTTAATAAATAAAAAAATGAATAAGAAAAACATAAAAATAATAAAGCACACATTTGTTTTATTATTAACAATAATCATATTTGCATTTTTATTCTCAAAGATAGATTTTTTTGAACTTATAAACATATTTAAACAGGTTAATTTAACATTGCTTTCATTTGCAGTTTTCATATCTTTTTTTAATAACATATTTCTGCATGCGGATATGTGGAAACGTATCTTGAAATATTTAGGTTGTAATATTTCTCTTAAAGAAGCAGTATTTGTGAGGATATCAAGTTACTCATTTAAGATTTTATTACCTATGAAGTCAGGAGACTTTATTAAAGCATTATATTTAAAAAAACAAAAGAATTTTTCTTTAAAAAAAGGAGCTGCTTCAATATTATTTGATATAATACTTGGTATGTGTGCATTATTATCACTTATATTTGTTGGTATTATCTTCCTAAAAATTAATCTGTTAAATATTCCTATTATTATAATCATTGGGTTAGTTTTTTCATTTATAATCTTTTTTTGTTTAAAAATAACCAAAAATTTTATTTTTTCTATATTTAAGAGAATTCATCTTAAGTTTTATAATATCTTAAAAGAATTATGTGCTTTTGAAGAAATTATATTTAAAAAGCAGTCTTATTTTATCATATACGCATTTGTTATCCAGTTAATAATGCTTATAAACTTCTATATTTTATCAAAAGCTATTAACTTGAATATCCCTTTTTCTAAAATAATTCTTATTTTTCCACCAATTATAATTATAAGTCTTATTCCTATTAGTATCTTTGGTTTAGGTATAAGGGAGGGACTTATAATATTATTTTTTTCAGAATTTGCTTCATTCCAATCCCTACTTAGTTTTGGTATCTTAATATCCTTTGTTGAATACATACTGCCTGCACTTACTGGATTATTTTTTGTGAAGCCTTTTTTAAGTAAAATGTTATGATGGTATGGAATAATGAAAAAAATCATAAGTCCAAACTTTAAAAGAAAGAATATTACTTTAATAATATTGCTTTCTACTTATTTAATCACAAGATTATTTTTTTTGTTTTCAGTTAATTTATATAATTTTGATGAATGTAAGTTTGGTACAATAACTCATGGATTAATTACTGGCCAAGGCTTACTTCCTTTTCATTATATTCAGTTTCTTAGTCCACATTATCCGGGAAGATTATTGACTTCTTTTTTTCTTATTCCTTTTTATTTGATTTTTGGCGAATCAGGAATTTCTTTAAAATTGGTATTTTTAATAATTTCTGCAGGAATATTTTGTCTTGTTTACCTTTTTTTATACAAATTTTTCAGCAAAAAATCAGCCGTAATTGCTGCATTGTTAATGATATTCTCAATTCCAGTTTATACATTCAGCACCCTTTCAGAAGGAGGACCCCAGTTAGAATCTCTTTTCTTTAATATCTTGATAATGTTTTTGTTTTACAACATATTCTTTAATAAAAAACATAATTTAAAATCATTTATGCTATTTGGATTAGTATGTGGTTTCGCAACATTTGTTAACTATAGCTGTCTTATTATGATATTTGCTTGTATTTTATTCTGGTTTATCTTTGATAAGAAGTTCTTCCTGAAGAGACATTTTTTTATTTTTATCATTTTCTTTATATTAGGTTTAAGCCCATTAATATACTATAATATAAGATATAATTTTGTTGGATTAAATTATACATCTAGTGAAGGCCCATCTTTCTTTTCAAAAATTATTGGGGAGGAATCAAATTTTTTAAAATTAAACAATGCCTTTATCAAGCTTAGAAAATTTGGATTATTCGATTTGCCTAAATCCTTTATGTTCAAAGATATATTAATTTTTAATTCGGAATTTTTATCATGTACATATTATTTCCTATTTATTTGTAGTTTTGCTTTTCTTTTTTACTATTGTAGAAAATCTATTAAAAGATTAATATTAGGACTTATCCCTTTAGAAAGATTTAACATTAAACCAGAAAAAATTAAGAAAGAAACATTTATTTTAATTTATCCTTTAGTATTTATATTAATATATTGCATTAGCAATTTTAGTGTTGATCATGGTATGTTTGGAGCTTATGGATATCGGTATTTATTGACATTTTATGTTCTTATGTTTATTGTTTTTTCACTATTTTTAACAAAATTATGGAATAAAAGAACAAAGATCATATCTATTCTTTTTATAATAACCCTTCTTTTATTCGGGTTAATAGGCAGTCTTAGTTTTGTTTCTTTTGAAGATGTTGGTAAGGGTTTAGTTTATAGACCTTTTTGTTATGAACAAATGGGTTTTCTTTATGAATGTGAGCAATACAATTCACTTAGTGAGGATTACAAAAAATTATGTTATGAAGGCTGTGGAGTTTCTGTTAAATTTAGCGATGCAAATTTATCTGACTTATTTAAAGAAGCTAGTAATAAAAATGAAAAATATTTACCTTATTATTATAAAGGCATTGGAGAATTTATGATTTCTAAAGAGTATAAAACAAGAGATATTATCCTTGAATCTGAAAAAATTAAAAAAGAGTACAAACCTTATTATTATAGGGGGGTTGGGTGGGCTTTTGGTCAGGAATCTTCACATGCATATCCCCATATTCAAAATTTTTGCAGCGATTTTGATTCTCCTTATATAAATTATTGCTTTGAAGGTTTAGGCCAAGGAATTGGACAATACCTTGGGGTCATTCCTACTCAGGCAATAAGGCAATGTAATAAGATAAATGAAAAATATAAGCCTTACTGTTTTAAAGGGTTAGGTTGGTCAATTGCCAAAAAATTTGGAGATAATCCTATAGAAGCACATAAATTTGCAAGATACATAGAAGGGGAATCAAAAAATTACTTTTATAAAGGTATAGGTTCATATATTGGTTTTGTTTTTAGTTATAATTTAACCTTAGCAGAAAAAAATTGTAATAAACTCAAATATGGAAAAGCCTACTGTATACAAGGATTAAATGAATACCTTAAAGATGAATCTTACTAAGGAATTAAGTTTATTTGTTTTTTGAAATTAAGTTTTATTAATATCTTATCACTTAAAATTTTTATAATCTTCAAACTATCTAAAAATGATTTTTCCTTTTTTATAATCTTAACTTCAAATATAGGGATTTTCAGTTTTTTAAGTAAAGAAACTAATTTTTTAACTCTTTTTAATCTTAAGTCATAAGTATTGCCTTTATTATCATACCAATTATACCAACTATTGTTCATAGAAATATTAATCCCATATTTTTTATGGTTTTTCTCAAGGTCTGAATTAGCAAGTACAAAACAAGTTGCAACACCAGGAACATTTGATATACACTTATAATTTTTCTTTATAAATGATATTGTTTTTTTAAAATCTTTTTTTGTTTCCCCTGGAAATCCAACCATTAAGTTAATTGAAACAGTAATATTTACTTTTGATGTGTCTTTTAAAACTTGTTCTGCTTCATTGGCAGTAAAGCTCTTACCCATCCATCTTATTATTTTGTCAGAACCACTTTCAAGGCCATAAACTAAGTTAACGCATCCAGCCCCCTTCATCTTTTTAAGTAAATTAAAGGTCATTTCTTTTCTTATTAAAGCACTCCCAGACCATTCAATTTTCATTTTGGAATTTATAATTAAATCACAAAATTTTTCAAGTTCTTTTATGTTTCCATTTAGAAGCAGGTCAAAAAATTCAAATTTATTAATATGATTATGATTTACATGATATTTTATTTCATTGAATAATTTTTCAGCACTTTTATAACTATAAAATTTCCAAACTTTCCAATCATTACAAAAGGCACATTTATTAATACACCCCCTGCTTCCTAAAATACCTATTCTTTCTTCTACATAATCATTAAGATTAAAATCTTCATATTTAGGAAATGGTAAAGAATCCAAATTTGGTAGTTTTCTTCTTTCCTTTGTCTTTATCTTTCCTTCTATTTGTCCATATATTATTATTCCATTTATTTTAGTAATATCCCCCTTATTTTTTATTGCTTTGATAAGTTTGTATATTGTTTCTTCTGCTTCACCTTCGATATGATAATCTATAAAATGGGCATTATCTAACGGTGCTTGTACACCCCCAGTAATGATTATTTTATTTGGGTCCTTTTCTTTTATTTTTTTTATAACTTCCAAACTAAAAATTTGATTCGGAGCCATTATTGAAAAACCAATTATTTCAACATCAAAAGACAATATTTCATCTACACATTCATTAATCTGGTTCTTAAGAAAATCAGGCATTTCCCATACAAAATTTGTTTTGATATCCCAATATTTCTTATATTCTTTATCTATTTCATGAAATATTTTGATATTATAATCCAGCACTTTTGTTCTTAAACCCTTACTTTTTAAATATTCAAAAATATAAGCTATCCCTATGGGCGGATATTTAACATCCCAAAAAGGGCACATTACCAATAAAATATTATATCTTTCCATTATTTAAACCGATATCTTAGTTAATATAAAAAAGTTTCTTTAAAGAATTATAATTATGCACAGAAATGCTTGCGAAAACCGCATACTTTAGTATGTGGATGAGCATTTCTGACATCCTAAAAATCCACTGTCAAAAGAAAACTCCGTCAAACCAGTATCTTTAGATGCTGGTAGGAGTTTTCTGTGGATTTTTATGATTTTCATTAATTACAATCCATAATATAAAAAATTAAATTAATTATTATCTATTAAATATTTAACTTTGAATAAGGAGCTCAAACTATTTCGGCTTGGATATCATCAATTAAGAGATAACAGTTATGACCAAGAAGCACCTCTATCCCAAATGCACTGTTTTCATCTTTGATTGGCACAATTATCTCTTTTTTTGTCCATTTTTCTGAACTCTTAACAGTTAAGCCCATTAAATCATTAACCTCACCATACCCATTTAATTTTAGAACTGTTAATCTATGGTCACCCCCCCTATACCAATATTTTAATTTTAATTGACCTTTTTGTTTAACCCCCATCCAAATCCCACTTTCAATAGAATATGGATTATCTATCACTGTAGAATTTGATATTTTGTTATAGTAAACCTTACAACCTGATTTGGGGCAAAACATCTGTAAACTTTGTGGTTCAGAATGGTAGTCTCTATTGTTTATACTTATATCTGCCATTGAAATATTAAAAGTATCATTTTTTCCATGTGTACTCCAATGATTCATTCCTCCAGAAAAATCTGAATTTTCTAGACCTTTCCTTTTCCTAAAATAATCTTCAAACTGAATAATTTCTCTATTATCATCTTGTTCCATATCCTCTCTTTCATTTAATTCAGACTTAATAAACCCAAAACCTTTATTTGTATATAGATAAATAGAAATAATTATAACAAAGCCAATTAAGAATATAATAAGTAGGGTCTTCAAATTGATTTCTTCTTCCTCATTTTCAGGCTCTTCTTCTTCAAAAAACTCACTAATTTTTTCTTTTATTTTTTTTATAAAATTCTTTTTTTTCATAAAAGGCCTCTTTTAAAGAAAATTTTTAAGTAAGATGCAAATAAATTGTTAAATATTTAAAGCTTTTGTTTTTAATTCTGATTAAGTTAGTCAATCTTGAGTTGGAATCAGAGCATATACAAGTAAAATTTTAGGATCCGGTGATTGATAAATTTTATCTACAGAAAATAAAATAATAATACCTTAAAATTGCCCAATAAAAACATTTATAAGCACCCAACTTTTTTAATTGGTTATGATTTTTGAACAAAACAACAACGTTGAAAGGCTTGGTGAGAAAATAGGTTATGTATTTGCTTACTTCTTATTTACAACAGTGCTGTTTCTTATATTAAAATTATTGAACAAGATTCCTAACTCTTGGTCATATTTTCACGTAATGATGATCACATTTCTAATTGGTTTGATTGGGATTATTATTAAGAGGTTTCTGGAATGAGGAAATTAAAACAGTTTTTCAATGGATTTCAAAAGGGAATTAAGGGTTTTAGTGATAATATAATTACCATTATTAACTTCCTTCTGCTGTCAATAGTTTATTTAGTAGGAGTTGGTCTAACTTCAATAAGTGCTAAAATCTTTGGCAAGCATTTTTTGGATATGAAAAAGAAAAAAGATTCATATTGGCATAATTTAAAATTAAAAAACAAGGATATTGAAGAATATTACAAGCCATTTTGAGGATTAAGATGTATATTTTAGGAATAAGCTGTTATTATCATGATGCATCTGCTGCCTTGTTAAAAGATGGAGTTATTGTAGCTGCTGCTGCAGAGGAGAGATTTACAAGAAAAAAACATGATGTCTCTTTTCCTATTAATACAATTAACTATTGTCTTAAAAGCCAGAATATCAGCATAGATTATATCGACTATATTGGCTTTTATGAAAAACCCTTTCTTAAATTTGAAAGAGTTTTGTCACAGCATATAGAGATGTTCCCATTAAGCTTCAAAACATTCTTAAGCTCAATGCCCTCATGGATAAATGAAAAAATAAGAATAACAAAAACAATAAAGAAAAGGTTAAAGTACAAGAGAGATATTCTTTTTATAGAACACCATATGGCCCATGCAGCAAGCTCTTTTTTGCTCAGTCCTTTCAAGAAAGCAGCAATATTAACAGTAGATGGCGTTGGAGAGTGGACAACAACAGCTTACGGCATTGGTAATGAAAATAATATCCACTTAATAAAGGAAATTAAATTCCCAAATTCTTTAGGATTACTATATTCCACAATTACAGCATATCTTGGTTTTAAGGTTAATAATTCTGAGTACAAGGTTATGGGCCTAAGCCCTTATGGGGTAATAGACAAGGAAAAAAACCAATATTATGAAAAACTAAAAAAGGTTATTGATATAAAAGAAGATGGAAGCTACAGGCTTGACATGAATTATTTTGTCTATCATTTTGCTGACAGGATGCCTTCTAAAAAGCTATGCAGGCTTTTGGATGGTCCTATAAGAAAACCAGAATCAGAGTTGACCCAAAGACATAAAGACATAGCAGCTGCATTGCAGATGGTTTATGAGGAAGTGTTATTTAAAATATTAAATCACATTTATAATGAAACTAAATGCAAAAATATTGTTTTAGCAGGTGGTTGTGGCTTAAACAGTGTAGCTAATGGAAAAATATTAAAAAACACTCCTTTTGAACATTTTTGGGCTCAGCCAGATACTGGTGATGGGGGAACAAGCATTGGTGTTGCTTCTTATATCTATCATACAATTTTAGGTCATGAAAGGAATTTTGTATTAAAAGATGCTTATCTTGGTCCAACTTTTTCTACAGATGAAATAAAAAAGTTTTTAGATAAGAACAAAATTAAACACCTGAAATTTAAAGATGAAAAAGAGCTGATAAAAACAACAGCAAAATTAATTCATGAAAATAATGTTATTGGATGGTTTCAAGGCAGAATGGAATTCGGGCCAAGGGCCTTAGGTAATAGAAGCATATTAGCAAATCCATGCAATCCAGAAGCAAAGGAGTTACTAAACACCAAGGTAAAGCACAGGGAGAAATTCAGGCCATTTGCTCCCGTTGTCTGTAAAGATAATACATTAAAATATTTTGAATGTGATAAATCAATACCGGAACCAACTGATTTTATGCTAATGGTTTATCCAGTAAGAAAGGGGTGGCACAAAAAAATACCTTCTGTAACTCATGTTGACGGTTCAGGAAGGCTCCAGACAATAAAAAGAGAGCAAAATCCCCTTTATTATGACCTGATAAAGGAATTTGGCAAACTTTCAGGCATTCCAATTTTAATCAACACCTCATTTAACATAAGGGGAGAGCCGATTGTATGCATACCCTATGATGCCTATAAATGCGTGATGGGAACAGGTATTGATTACCTTGTTATAGATAAATTTTTAATAAAAAGGAAGGATAACCAAAAAGATATGTGGGACACTGAGAAATATGCAAAAGATTAATAAAAACCAATTTAAAATAGTAACAAAGCAGATGTATTACTAATGTTATATTAGAAGAGTTATAGGTTAATTAAAATAAAGATGAAAAAAAGGAATTTATTAATTTTATTGGCTGCATTAATAATATTAGTAGTTTCTTTAATAACCTTGGAAGTAAACAATAATCAAACTAATCAAGCATTAACACTTGAAGAACTAAGGTCTTTGCCTTATTTAACTTATACAGAAGAAAAAGCAGATGAAACTAAAAAAGGTGTAGTAAAATATGACCAAGAATTGGCTTTTGAAGGGTATAATTTAGTTGGTCCTAATTTAATGGATATGGAAGGGAATATGGTTCATTCATGGTCAAACCCTAATTCTTCCTTTGGTGTATTTGGGGTTATATTAAACAATGGTAATTTTTTAATATCAAATTTGAGAGAAACATCCATTGCAAAGTATAGCTGGGATTCTAATATTATTTGGGAAGAAGAAGTAATCAATCACCATGAAATAACAATCTCTTTAAATAATACTATCTTAATTCCTTCTAAAGAAATGCATGAATACAATGGAAGAAAGGTTGAGTTTGACCTGATAATAGAATTATCCCAAGAAGGAGAAGAAATTTCTAGATGGTCAACTTATGAAAATTTTGATTATATCAAAAAATTTCATGAGCCTTCAGAATTAGATATACTAGCATATGTTCATATTCCTGCTGAAAAAGATCCGACCAATGTCTCTCTCCTTGTCGGAGGAGATTTTGATTATTACCACTTAAACTCAATTCAGGTATTGCCTGAAACACCTATAGGCAAAAAAGACTATCGTTTTCAGGCAGGAAATTGGCTCCTCAGTTTTTGTCATGTTAGTTTAGTAGTTATATTAGATAAGGAAACTAAAAAAGTTGTCTGGAGTTGGGGTCCTGGAGAACTAGATTTACAACATTCACCAATAATGTTAGATAATGGAAATATTCTTATCTACGATAATGGGTTTAATCGCGAATATACAAGAGTTATAGAATTAGATCCAATCAAAAAGGAGATTGTGTGGGAATATAAAGAAGATCCACCAGAACTATTTTTTTCTCAAAGTGAAGGATATGCTCAGAGACTATCTAACGGAAATACACTTATCACTGATTCTGAGAGTGGCCGAGCTTTTGAAGTTACAAAAAATGGGACAATTGTATGGGAATGGTTCAATCCAGAAATAAATGAAGAAGGAAAAAGGATTACAGTTTATCGAATGGTACGTTACCCTAAAGATAAAATAGATAAATTACTTGAACTGAATAAAAAATAAATTAAACAAGAATTTGAACAAAAATAAAATGGGAAAAATTAAAACTTTTTTTGAAAATAATTTTAGCACTTTTATTTTATACAAAAGATTCTTTCTAAATCCATTTAAAGTTATACCACCATTTCTTAGGTTTTTTTCTGATTATTTTTTTAATACCAA
>Ga0268276_1004168_pt1 | contig 10410 bp, 13 predicted proteins | sample saktaG_4_FD_190145 | JGI IMG/M metagenome (GOLD analysis project Ga0268276, IMG submission 190145) | Saline water microbial communities from Sakinaw Lake, British Columbia, Canada - sak_2010_1_5_45m | ecosystem: Environmental > Aquatic > Non-marine Saline and Alkaline > Saline ...
GGGGTTTAATGTTACTGCGCAGATTTCTGTTTTTATCCCGCGACTATCGGAAATCTCGCTGAATTCTTCGGACATCTGTATTAATACTTCGAGAGGCAATGTCCATGCTTTCCTTGTTCCTAACTGTTCAAATTCAGTGCATGCTCTAGCAAAATCTCTTAGTTCTCGCAAATGATGATTAACAAAATAATCTCTTCTCTGATTAGGAATTGCTAGGGGGCTCATTATTGCTTTTTTTACACCAGTGGTTGAAACTAATTCAACTAATTTTTCCATATCTTCTCGTTTAGAATATATTAAAGGCATAGCATGCCAAATTACTTTTATTTCCATAAGAGATAATCTTCTCATTGTTTCCACTCTTTCTTGGATTGTTGCTGAACTGGGTTCAATTTCTCTTGCAAAACATTCATCGTAACTTGGCAGAGAATATCCAAGAATTATTCGTCCTTTATTTTCACCTAGTAATTGATATGTTTTTTCTGGAATTGTGTTTTTTGTTATGATACTTGGGACAAATCTTATTGTTTTTTCAAAAATTCTTTTGAGGAGATTGTGTGTTGTTTCTCTATTTTTGGGACTAAATGCATCTCCTGAGGCGCACAAATACGCCCCTAGAAATCCTTCTAGCTGGTTTGTTACGCTTTCTAAATCCCCCTCATAAATTGTGGGTAATTTATTGAATCCATCATCAAACAATTTTCTATCACAATATTTACAAACATTTCCTGCACAACTGCCATAAACAATTACTGGAATTTTGCCATCTATTTGGTGGCAAGCATAGGGACTTTCTTTTATCTGAATGTTTTTTTCTGCCATTTTATATTAGCTTCTTAGTATTTATTTTAAAAATTTGTTCACCCTTTGAAATTTTGTTTTGAACTTCTTGAGAATCAAGATGAATCCATTTAGAATCGATTAAATAAATGCCTTCAATACTTCTTCCTTCAATTTTTTCTTGGGGAATTGTGATTTGTTTTATTTTTGCCATTTTATTTTTTATTTATTAGTTGTTTATTATACTACTATTTAGATACAACAGATATAAGAAACTTCTTATCTAAAAATTGGTCAAAAAGAGAAAGATTTATATAATAATGGGCATAATGGCTAATTATGACATCGAAGTTAATTAAGTTAGACTTGAAAGATAAGAAACTTTTATATGAGTTAGATGCAGACAGCAGACAATCAGCTTCGCAGTTAGCAAAAAAAGTGGGAATTTCCAAGCAAGGATGCACCTTCAAGATAAATAACCTAGTAAAGAAAGGAGTTATTCAGTCTTTTATTACTATTCTTAATACTGCGCTTATTGGAAATTTGTCTTTTAGGATGTATTTTAAACTAATCGACATCTCTCCCAAAAAGGAAAAAGAATTTGTGGATTATTTCGTTAATCATCATGATGTCCCTTGGATAGTCAGTTGTGAAGGACTATGGGATTATGTTACGGTTGTTTTTCCTGCTGATTTTGAAGATTTTGAAAAATTTAATAGGGATTTGAACAATAAATACGGACAATATATTGAAAAGAAAGATATTGCCTTAGTCACTATAGCGCATCATTTTCGTCCAGGTTATATTCTTGGAACAAAAAAGGACCTTGAACCGATGGTTTATGCGGGACAACCCAAAGAAGTAATCAAATTAGATAAAACCGACAAACATATCCTTAACTTACTCGCTAAAAATTCTCGCATCACCTTAGTTGAAATTGCTGAGATTTTAAAATTACCCTCAAAAACAATAAGCTACAGAATTGACAAACTTAAAAAATTAAATGTTATTGAAGGTTACACCATCACAGTAGATCTAGATAAAATTGGTTTTGAACGTTACAAGGTTTTTATCAGGACAAAGAATCTATCTGAAAATATCGAAAAGAGATTCATTGAATATTCTAGGATACATCCCTTTATTTTATATTATAGCAAGTCTATTGGTGTTAATGATGTTGAATTAGAGTTGATTGTTGAAAATAGCACTCACCTTCGCGAGGTGATTGCAGAAGTTAGAGAAAAATTTGGGGGAGTAATTAAAAGTTATGAGGTTTTAAAAATTTACAAAGAGTATAAATTAGATTTCTTTCCTTGGAAAATCTAGACTTCATATCCCTCTTGGAGTTTCAAGTTTTGAAAGTATCCTGAAAAGATTTCTTTTGAAATTTCTCAAATCTTGCAATTGGAATGTTGCCCCACAAGCATTTTCATGTCCTCCTGAAGTGCTTTCTATTCCTTGAAGAGATTTTTTTGCCAAATCCCTTACATTTATCAAGCCCCTTAGAGAACAATTGACTTTTACCCCATGGATGTAAGCTACAACCACAATTTTTTCAGGGTAGGTATAAAAAAGTTCATTAGCTAACTCACCTGAAAGGGATAAATCCCCACCATACTGAAAAAATAGAAGTTTTGAACTTCTTGAAGCAATTTCTTTAGCTCTTTGTAATAGTGTTTCATATTTTCTGTTGATCTGGGTATATCTTTTGAAAATGGGGTAAACTTTCCTGTTTTCTTCATTTATCTGGCTCGGGGTATTGATTTCAAGCATTATCTTTAACATCCTTACGATTGCTGTGGTCTTGTCTTTTAAAGCAAAATCTAAAATCCTAGTTATTTTTCCAATGGGTGTTTCATACAGCGCTTTTGCAGAATTTTTAGTATATTGGAAAAGATCTGGATTCTGTTTAGAGTACTCTTCTGCAAAATCAGGAACATGCCAATCCCAGATACAACCCATCATAGCTATCCACTCATATTCTTTGTTCTTAGCTATCTGATACGCCCAATATGCAGTGGGTTTATTGTCTTTTGGATCATTTTCTAGAGGATTATGATATTCTATGCATGGCTCATCTGCTTCTATTGGCCTTGGATGATGGTCCAGCCAGATAATCTTAAGATTGTGTTCATTTGCTGCATCTATGAATTCTTTGGAAATCAATGGTTTGTCTAAAACAAAAATCTTGTCTGGATGGAATTCTTCTAATTTTCTTATATACTGATAACCTAATGAAGGATAACTCTTTATTGCAACTCCTCTTCCTTTTCCGCAGTATTTTCTTAATATCAGATAAGCAGCTAAGCCATCAACATCATTATCAAAGAAGAAAACAGGATTTGTTGTTGTCTCTAGGTGTTCTCTGAATCTCTGCATCTGTTCTTGTGTTAACATTTTCTTAAAAATGTTAACCTTTTGGGGTTTAAAAATATATAATCTGGCAACTTGTTCTTACTTGGAAGATTTCCAAAGGAGATTAAAATATTTAAGATAGGATTTGGCCGCTTCTTTATTTTCAATTAAAGTTACAACTGGTTTTTCAGTCCAAACAATTATCCCCACTTTATCCCCATATACCATGGTCTCTGTTAAACCCTCAAATTCTTCAGAGAAATATCTAATCTTAGTTAAATCATTTAAGATGGAATTACCATATTTTTTCAAATCTTTATTGAATATCATCCTGACTTTTATTCTCTTTTCAATTCTTTTTAGTTCATAGTTTTTCCACCAGTCTTCTCCAATAAGACTTACTGATTCTCCGGGACATCCAAAAACAACGTAATCTTTGTTTTCTTTTAAGGTGTCTTTCATCATTGTCTTATATCCTAAAATTCCTTCAAATAATTGTGCACCTGATCTAAACTTCTCTTTTTTTTCTTCAGATGAAATTTCCTGGACTATTTTCTTGGCAATTATCTGTTTTTCATCAATTTCCTTTTTTTGAAATTGAATAAAATCCATAATTGCATTTGAAGAAGAGATTTTATAGTATCTAACCCCTGATTTGCTTATATAAGAAACCAACCCTTTATCTAATAATTTATCCAGATTATCATAAATAATATTCCTATGAAAACTTGTTTTTTTAATTAATTCCCCGCCTGTTGATTCTCCTAAATTAATCAGTGCAATAAAAACAATTGCTTCATTTTTATTTAATCCTAGCTTCTCTAAATCTTTTGTATCCATGAAGGCATAATCCTTGACTGCTTAAATATCTTTCTATTGTCATCATAAGGTATGACAACTAATGTTTATATTCATCCAATTCTCACTTAAGTAAGGAGGAAAAAATGAAAGAACAAAATAAAGAATTTTGGAGCGGAGTTGTCATGACTGGAGCTATCATCGCAACAATGGTAGTATCCCCATTGTTTCGCAGGTATGACCAACTTGTTCAAACAACTAGGGCTGACATAAATAACGATGGCTGGATAGAAACTGTAGAGACATATAAAAGTGGAAAAGTAGACACTTTTTATGTTTCAGAGAATACCAAAGAACGATTCTATGAGGTTCATGTCAGAGACACTTCATCCACAGCTCATTAAAAAATCTAAAGTTTTGCAATCAGCTCATTTTTAAGTTTTTTAATGTCTTCTAATAGAACTAGAGATTCTTTTTTTTCTACACCCATCCTTTCGGTAAAGTCTTCTGGAGTTATATCAAAAAGCTCTTTTAGCCTAAATCTTTTTGTTATTAGTTCAATTTTTGCAGGTGACAAAGATTTTACTTTTGATAAGAACCTGTATCCTTTGGGAATTACTTTTTCATGTAAGGAGGAATATCCTAATGCTCTGGAGATATTATCTAATTCTAACAGGGAGTCATAAGAGAAATTTGAAAGATATTTTCTTATTGATTTGGCAGAGACCTTGTTCTTATAATCCCTTATGATTAAAAGAAGCTCTTTTTCAATATCTTTTGTCAGTTCTTTGTATTCCATCTCAAAGAAACCAGCTTCTTTTCCAAGTTCTATAAGCTCTTTTTTAACATCTTTTTCAATCCTTGAGACTATCTCCATTCTTTGAATAAGAACAACAACATCATAGACTTCAACAAAACCAACTAATTCTAAAAGATTCAACTTTGTCAAAAGCTCATCAATAAGTTTTCTGTATTTGGTCATGTTCTCTAATGTGGCTCTTGTCCTCGATAAAAGGTCTTCGAGTTTTTTTAACTGATATTTCAATGTTCCGTAATAAAGAGTTATCAAACCTGTTCTTTGAGAGACTGCGATGGACAGTTGTCCTGTTTGTTTTGAAGCTCTTTCAGCTGCCTGGTGTCTTGAACCTGTTTCACTTGTCTTTACATTTGGATCAGGCACTAGTAATGTTCCAGCATGCAATATCCTGGACATATTGTTATTCAAAACTAATGCTCCATCCATCTTAGCTAGTTCAGCTAATCTATTTGACGTGAACTTGCAGTCTATATAGAAACCACCGCGAATTATTTTAAGGACATCTTCATTCCCGACTATAATCAAGCCCCCAGTATTCATGTAACTTATCTTCTCAATTGCTGCCCTTAATGGTGTCCCGAATGATATTAACTTCAAGATATCTATCAGCTCATACTTCTCTGATTGAGGAACAAGGGTTTTTTGAAGTGCTTTTTTCGGAGAATTTTCAAAATTTTCCTCTTTTAAGACCATTGTCGGAAGCATAATTGTCTCTTTCTCTAAATCTTCACCATTTTTTTGTTCCATTTTTAACCACTTTATTAACAAAAAAATATAAATAGTTAAGTTTTTATATCTTTAGATAAAAATGGGGTCAAAAGAAGTCAAGTTAGAAAACCTGGTTTTGACAGAATTTAAGGCAAAAGAGCTATTAAAAAAAGGTTTTTCTGTTGTAAAAGATGTTTTATTTGATGAAAAACAAGTTAAAAAAATCTTATCAGATAAAAATTTCTCTGGATTTAATTTTCCTGTTGTTCTGAAAATATCTTCTGATTTTATTGTGCATAAAACCGAGGTTGGAGCTATTAAAATAGCCTATACTCAAGAAGATTTTTTCAAGACCTTGGAAGAATTTTCAAAAAAAATCACTAAGTTCAAAGCAAGAGGAATCTTGGTAGAGGAGTTTGTCAAAGGTCAGGAAATCATCATTGGATTAAAGAAGGACAAGACTTTCGGACATGTTATTGGGTTGGGATTGGGGGGAATTTTTGTCGAAACAATCAAAGATATCTCATTCAGGGCCTGTCCATTAGAGTCTGTTGATTTTGACTCTATGCTTAATGATCTGAAGATGAAAGACCTTATTTTGGGGATAAGGGGCAAGAAGAACAATGTAGCAGAACTTAAGAAAACAGTTCTTGAGATTTCCAAACTTGCTTTGAAAAATTCCAAGTTGCTTGAATTAGATATAAACCCATTAATATTAAATGAAAAAGACTGCAAAATTGTCGACGCAAGGATTGTGATGGAAAAATAAAGATGAAGAAACAAAAAAATGCTAGAAAAAGTAAAACTTTTTCTACATACCAAAAAACTTCGTTTTCCACTGAAGTAAAAAAAACTGCAAAATTATCTAAACAGGGTTTGGATATTTTTTTCAAAGCAGAAAATATTGCCTTAATCGGAGCAAGCCACGAATTGAACAAGATAGGGAATGTCCTTTTCAAGAACTTGATAGGGAGTAAGACTGTTTTCCCTGTCAACCCGAATGTTGAAGTTATAATGAACAGGCATTCTTTTAAATCTGTTCTAGAGATTGAAGAAAAGATTGATCTTGCAATCATCGCGGTCAAAGCGGAATTTGTTCCAGATGTTGTTGAACAATGCGGCAAGAAAAAAATAAAAGCTGTTTTGATAATAAGCTCTGGTTTTTCTGAAACAGGAAATGAAAAACTGAATAATAAATTAAAAAATGTCCTTGATAAATATAACATAAAATGCATTGGGCCTAACTGTTTGGGGATTTATGATTCCTATAGCGAACTAGATGCCATATTCTTGACACAACAAAGATTGAAACGGCCAGAACAAGGCAAAATCGCTTTTCTTTCCCAGTCAGGCGCTCTGGGGGGAGCATTGTTAGGAAATATGGCGGATAAGAAGATAGGAATCTCAAAATTTATCAGTTATGGCAATGCAATCAACTTGAATGAATGCGACTTTTTAGAATATCTTGGAAATGATGCTGAAACCAAAGTCATCTGTTTTTATGTAGAACAGATCAAGGATGGAAAAAGATTTATTGAAGTCGCTAAAAAGATTTCTAAAGAAAAACCTTTGATTATTTTAAAAGGGGGAATGACAGAACAAGGAAATAAAGCAACATTGTCCCATACTGGTTCGTTAGCAGGAGATGCTAGGGTCTATTCGGGAGTTTTCAAGCAAGTCAATGCTATTCAAGTTGAAAATATGGAGGACTTGTTCTCTGTGGCCAGCTTATTTGATAAATTCTCTGATTTTAAAGAAAAAATAAAAGGAAAAAGAATACAAGTTATAACTAATGGCGGGGGTTATGGAATTGTCTGTTCTGATAACATCGCTAAAAGCAATTTGGAACTCAGTGAACTTGCCCCAACAACAAAAACAAAGATAAAGAAGTTCATGCCTGCTTTCGCTAATATTGGGAATCCGCTAGATCTGATGGGTGATGTTACGAACGAAAGGTATAAACTTGCTTTAGAAGCTTGTTTAGATGATACTAATATTGACCTGATATTGCTTGTTGTCCTATACCAAACTCCTCTGATCAATGGAGATATTGTTGAGATTATATCTCAGGCGCAGAAATTGAGGAAGAAACCTATTATTGTTGTAATGAACAACAATAAGTATGAAGAAAGTATTCAAGAGAGTCTAGAAGAGAAAGAAGTTGCTTGCTTCGAATTCCCTGAAGACGCTATCCGCGCAATAGAAAAGTTTCTTAAATAAATTTCTGTATGTAGATAGTTTTTCTGTTATGCCCAGAGATAATCACAAAAAATAACACCTGTATATGGCCTAATAGAGACCAAATCTTTTAGTTAAAGTGTGATAATTGTCATTTTATAGAAGTTACAAAAAGAAAAGTTTATAAATCAGTAAATTCTAGAGAATCATGAAAATATTTTTAGGTGGAATGATACACAAAGAATTTAGCGGAGACCTTTTTGCAGCTGTAAGCGCGCACCCAAAAGACAAAAGATATGGTGTCTTTCTTTATGGTATCAAGGATCATGAAGGAAAAGATAGTGAAGAATATATTTATCTAAGTGGAGTTGGTGTAGTACAACAGAATATAGTTGAGTTATATTGTAATATAAACCATGAGACTGGAACGAGGATAATCCGACAGATTAATGACCAAGAGATTGACCCTAAAAAATTAAGATCAATTGAACTTTGGCTTGTACATTCTCCTTTTGCAGATCATCAGGCGGACCATAGTGTTAAACCTGTTGAACAGATTGTACTTACTCTTGACCCAAGAACAGGAAAATATGGCTTGAAACAAAGTTAATCACAATCATGACAGATTTAACTGAGAAAGTCAAAAAAATTGGAAAAATTTTAGAGAGACATTGTTTCCTTGAAGACATTTGGGAGTGGAGTGCATTAGGCCCAGTAGTGCTTGCTACAAGAGAAGCATATTACGACCAACATTTTGGCAAAAGCACTGTGAAACCAGCTAAACCCAATCCTATCTCAACATTTTTGTATAATAACAGACCTTATCTAAACATTATCCAAAGGGTTGCTGGCTGGGGGGCATTGATCATAGGGTTTTGTGAATTAACTCAGGGGGATTATGCTGAGGGAAGTGTGTTTACTGTTTTAGGGTTGTATCTTTCAAGTGCTTCTTCAAAAGAACACAAAGTGGCAAGTTTAAAAAAAGACCTTGAGAGATATACAGAACATAGAAAAGCCTAGAAGGTGTTTATTTTTTCTTAATAAATTAAATTAACGATTTATTCACTCTTTTCTTTGCCTGCTTACAAACTGTTTTTCTTCGTTATGAACATCAGACAACAATTGACCTGCTGAAGGGATTCTTCTTACAGAATCTTTTGTTCCACAGAATGGGCAAACTAAAGGCACTTTATCTTTTTCAAAAGTGTGACTGCATTTTGTACATTGTAATGTTACCATGAAACATTGAGGCATGAAGAATATATAAAGTTTATTGTTGTAACTTTTCTTGAGAATTGTTAGAAATGATAAGATTGTTTTGGTTTTACTTCTTCTTCTATTTTTTCTTCCCTCAACTCGCCAGTTTTAATGGCATTTATCAGATACTCTTTGTAATCCTTTAAAAGTGTTTCATCAAGAACCATCCCAAACTTCCATTTTATTGCAATTTCATTTGCACCAAAGGTCTTATCTAAAATAATCTGGAGCTTTGCTCCGCCTTCATAGTTTTTGTCAAAAATGACTAAGCCCGAAGTAGTGGGGTTATCACCGCAAACAGTATAAATTTCACCTGCTTTATCACCATCATAATCCCAATCTTCTGGGCCTTTTATAGGTCTTTTATATTTTAAGTATTCAATGAGATTATTCGCAACAGTAATCATCAAAGCATGATCCTCGGTATGGGCTGCACCTGCTATCTGTCCTTGTTCTTCACTTCTTTTCAAAGGCAAATGTAAACAAAGTCCTGTTTCACTTCGTCCTTCGCCATAAGTAATCCTTTCTGGATCAAGCAAATCACTAAGACTTCTTTTGTATTGATACAGCATTTTATTTGATTTTTATACAAACTGAAAGTTAAAAAGATTGTTGCACTAAAAAGCATATATATTTTTGGGGTGCCAAAAAATTCTTAATTTTTAAGTATAATAACCCAACAGAGAATTAATCCAAGCCCCTTGATTTTCTTGAAGCTGAAGTCAAACCTCGTAAAGCTCGTTTTGCGTGTTTCTTAGAACAAATCCAATTGATGTTCTTGTCGGAGATTATTTCAGGGCAACTTGGGTCAACTAAGATTACTTCAAACCAGTTGTAGATTCCATCTTTAGCTAGATAATAAGAATTTAAAACTTCCATATTGGGATATTTTCTTTGGCATCTTTGTTCTGCAACTGCTTGATAATTCATTTTCAAAACTTTTCTTATAGTCATCCTCTTGCTTCTTCTTCCTGCCCTAATCTTTGGTCTTTTCCTACCACCCCTGAAAAGTCTTACTCTAGCTACTACAAAGCCGTTTTTTGCTTTATATCCTAAGATTCTGGCCCTGTCCAGCCGGAATGGTTTCTGAACCCTGACTATAGCGTTAGATTTTCGCCATCTTGTTAGAAGCTCTTGCCATTCCGCTGGAGCCTTTTGTTTAAATGCTTCACGTAAATGAACATATGATGATTTCATATTCTCTACAAATTTGGGTTGTTTTTAAATTTAACTGAAAACTGAAATAGCACTGAAGAATAATAAATTATATAAAGAAAAGTCAATCTTCTGTAAAATGGAAGGTATCGCTGATTCCAATCGAAAAGCATATGACTCTGTTGCTGAAGAATATTCTCAGAGGAGACCAATTCTTGATAATAATAACAGAAAAGTCATCGGGATTTTCATTGATTTTTTGGATAAAAGATATGCAAATAGGGACAGGAACGACATGTCTATTCTTGATGTGGGGATCGGTTCTGGCTTGGATTTGGGCATTTTCAACGAACAAGGATATA
>Ga0268276_1004169_pt1 | contig 10410 bp, 6 predicted proteins | sample saktaG_4_FD_190145 | JGI IMG/M metagenome (GOLD analysis project Ga0268276, IMG submission 190145) | Saline water microbial communities from Sakinaw Lake, British Columbia, Canada - sak_2010_1_5_45m | ecosystem: Environmental > Aquatic > Non-marine Saline and Alkaline > Saline ...
GACTAGACACTCGCCACCTAAAATTTGTGAAAAGCGGATTATGGTGAAGGTATAGTCCTACCCTCTAAGAAATTAGAGAAGGTCGTAACCGTAGGGTCGAAGGTTCGAGTCCTTCCCGGGGCGTTTCTTATCACTTTTAAGTTGTAACAGAAAGAAAAATTTATAAATGCTAATTTCTTATTCTTTTTAATTAAAATGACCGATGAACAGCAATCAACTAATTGTGGAGAAAGACTTGCATCATTAAGCGAAGATGGTTTGGGGTATTTTTTTACTAGTCTGGGTTTTTTAAAAGCAGAACATTTAGAAGAAGGACTATTTATTGGGGGAAGATGCAGTACACTAGTAGCAAAGACAAGTGTACAAATGAAAGGTTTTTCTGCACCGGTTGTTTCGGAAGATATAGCCAAGATAGTAGATGATTGTGATCTTGAAAAAGGATCTAAATATTGTGGTCCAGAAATACAAGCTTTCAGAGCAGATGGACGTTGCTCTTTTTTAAGATATATGAATCTGTTTTCTCCTAACTCTGATCGTGATACATTATGGATTTATACAGTTAAGGATATTCCTAAAACAGAGTAGTTATGCTTGAAAAAGAAACGGGGAATTTTATCTTCTGTCTAGAATATCTGGGAGAACAATTGAAAAAGAATTATTAACTTCCCTTTGCATTTCTGAAGAATAATCTCTTGTCTGAATCTGTTCAGAGTACCACGCTTTTAATTTGGACGTATCATATTCCCAGTGCCATTGTTCTCTTGGTCCATTAATTCCTTTGGCCCAGGGTGGATTTTCAAAACCATATTTTGACGCATGTTTAATTAACCATCTGTAAATTGACCCCTTTTTTATAAAGCCCTCAGGCCCTGCAAGGTCTAAAGCAATTGCTTTTTGATGATTGCTGCCCCCAGGAGGAGCAACTTGTCTATTCCCATTTGATTGTGCATAAATTACAGCTTGTTCTGACTTGTCCCGATAGCCTGAGCCTAAAAGCAGTTTTATCCCTTCTTTTTTAGCAGAATCAGCCATTTCTTGAAAAGCTAGAGCAACTGGTTCTAATAATCTAGATTCATTTGTTGCATCTCTCTTATAGTCTAATAAATATTTATCTGGAAGTTTTACTAGACCTCCCTTTGAAGTAGACCATTTTTTAGTTCCACTTTTCATTTTTTTAAGATCTTTTCCTGAAATATTAAGGTATTGGCACATTAATTCGTCCAGAGTTTGTTGAGGAGAATTAAATACCGGAGCATAATTTGGGATTTGTTCTCTGAGGATAGTTGTCTCTAGAGATTTGTTTCTTGCATTGTCCTGTGAATTTGGCAATTGATAAAATCCAAGTACAGCTGCGGTTAGTAACACAAATAATTGTTTTATCATTTTTTATAAATTTTTTGAAAATTTTATTTTTGGTTGTTGTAGATATAAGAAATGGTTTATAAACTTTGTGGATACAAGCTCCATTAAAAAACTTTATAAAACCCCAAGCCTTGTATGTATAATAAGGGGTAATTCATGAAAGTTAAAATTTCTATTCCCAATTTAATTTCTGAAAAATTAGCTGAGGAGACTGGTTGGCACATTGGGGATGGAAGCATGAATTTTTATCGAAATCAAGGTAAATTAAAAGGAATTTATCAACTAGGGGGGCATGTCATTGATGACAAACCCCATTATATCTCTCGAATTAAACCCATATTCAAGGAGATTTATAATCTGGACATAAGTTTAAGGGAAATGCCTTCAACCAGGGTTTTTGGATTTCAGATTTGGGATGATAACTTAGTGAAATTTAAGCAAAAACTAGGCTTGCCTTTAGGAAAAAAGTGGGATGTGTCTATTCCAGAGATTTTTCTAAAAGAAGAGAATCTTAAGATCGCTGTTGTAAGGGGAATATTTGATACTGATGGAGGAATTTATCTTGAAAAGAAAAATAATAAACTTTACCCCCGAATGGAAATTAGGACCATTTCTTTTAAATTAGCAAATCAGTTATTGAATATTTTTAAAGAATTGGGTTTAAGGGCGACAAAATATTCTGAGCTATTCAATAAAGAGTTTAACAGGCAAAAGACCCATGTAATCTCAATTAGGGGAGAAGCGATGTTCCATCAATTTATGGAAGAAATTGAACCAAAAAATAGAAAACATATGGACAAATATGCTCATTTCTTGAATTCAAAAAGCTTTTAAATTGATAATTTGTTAATTGTTTATATGAGCCTGTAGCTCAGCCTGGTTAGAGCACTGCATTCCGTAAAGACACGTTTTTTCGGAAGGTGATTCTGATAATTTTAAGAAAAAACTTAAAATTTAGACAGGCAGGGGTCCTGTGTTCAAATCACAGCAGGCTCATATTATCATCAATTAAAACATAAGAGGAAATAATGGCAGAAAAAAAAGAGAAAGCATACAAGATTGTTCAGGAACATGAAAAGTGCATCGGTTGTGGCGCATGCGCCTCAATCTGTGATAATTGGATTATTGGAAATGATGGAAAAGCGAAACCAAAAAAAACAACTATCTCAGAAAAAGAATTGAAGTGCAATAAAGATGCTGAAAGTTCATGCCCTGTAAATTGCATTCATGTTAAATAATACCTTGATTTTAAAAATAAAACGCATGTAATTATTGATCATGTTTAATTCTAAATCTTCCCAAATTTTTTCAGAAACATTATATAGGCAATCAAATTAAAGTATTTTTCAGGATAATCTACAAATTCAAGTATCGAGCCCCATTTTGAAAATCATAAGAAAAAGGGATAATTAAAAAATTAGTTCTACTGCCTTTTTTTTGGCTTATGGTCAAATTGGCCGTCTATTATCTGAACCACCTTCTTAATACAGAGAATTGCTAATAAACTAAATAAAACACAAAACCCCCTCATTATAGAAGTCACTATCGGTGTATCAACACCAAAAAAGAATAGTATATCCCTAATAAAAACCATCCCAATTGACAAAATAATAAAAATTACTATACGGGAAAGTTTGCCTGCTACTCTAAACAAAACAAGAATTCCGATTGTAATACTGATTAATGCAAGCAGTCCATTTATCAGGGCTAATATAGTTAAAATTTCCATTTTTTATCTATTTTTAACTTTTTATATAAAATATTCATATTTATTAACTTTTCTCTTTTTAGGATTTTGTCATATTTCTACTCACCAAATTCTAGCCAGCTCTTTTTTTTGGGTCTTTTTTTCAAAGATTGTGATTTTTTTGTAGCAGTGATTACTCCATTTTTGGCTGAGACAGCTAATATAATGTCGTTTATCTTGGAGGTTATATGTTTCCTCAAAGATTTTAATTCATGCATGATGATTAAAATCAATGTAATGAGAATTATTACGACAATTATCAAATAAAGCATATTTCCCTCTAAAAAGGTTTTTCTTTTAACTGAGAACCACGCACTTGCACTTCCAACTTGGTGATCATAATTTGCTTTTATATAAACCAGGTATGTTCCCGGTTTTATCTTCTCGGGCAATTGAAACTCTTTTACAAAACTTGTCTGAACTTCTACTGCAACCATTTCTTCTTCAGCTAAGATTATATTATTCTTATCATCTTTTATCTGATACTCTATTTTTACATCTACTCTTCCTGTTTTTCCAAGACTATAGAGTTTTATATTTGTCAGCAATTCTCCTCCGGGTAAAACTTGTTTGTATCTTTCAGGAATCTCTACTGCTACATCAAATAATGGTGAATTAGATTCAACTTCGATTACAACTAAAATTTCTTTTTCTACTTCCCCCCCTTTAATAATAATCTTGCCTATGTACAAATCTGGGATTGTATCTTGTCTTGCTATAAAGTCTATATCCACTGTCTTTGATTTTCCTGGCAATAATTCAAAGTTACTTCCACTTAATTTTATAAAATCTTCTATATCCACAGTAGACAGATTTATGTCTAGTTTTCCACTTCCCGTATTCTTAGTTATAAAACTCTCTTTTTTTGTTTCTCCTTGTTTTAAAGAAACTAAAATTATTTCTTTATCTACTGTGATATTAGATTTTGAGACTATGCTCCTTCCCCCATTGCCGCCACCAGCATTTTCCTGTCCTGGAGTTTTGGGCGTTTCTTCTAAAGTAAAACTGAAAAGACTTGTAACTACAATGCTTAATACTCTATTAGAGTATGTTTCATTTGAACAAATTTCTTCAGGGCAAACCTCCCCGTCTATCATAATTCGGGGGCTATCAAATGTTAAGTTATAGAACCATAATGTAGCGCTTTTATTCAAGTTCGGAAGTTCTGTTGTATCAACAGAAATAGAATGATTCGCAATTAATACATGATAGTCTAAAGTTGTAATCTTGTCTGAAGGATTGAGATCTTTAGTTAAATTTATTGGTTCATTCCATACAATTTTCCCATATCTTGTGTTCTCTAAAGTCATATTGGAAAAATTTTCCAATTCAGCATCATTGTAGTCATCAAAATTAGTTGAATTCCCTTTGTTATTCTCCCGGAAGGTTTCGTAGATTATAATTAGTTTGGTGTTATTGACACTGAAATTGACTGAGCTATAACCCACTAATCCAGTTGTGTCATTGGCATACAAATAAAGGGTTTTGTTTCCTTCGAATGTATTAAAATAAATATAATTCTTGGTAAGATTTCCAAGACTGATATTTGTTCCATCAACATTATACCATGCTGCAGAAACCCCATCTATATCCAGAAGGGAATAGTTCAATAAAACCGAATGAATACTATTGTATTTCCTCCCCTCTTTGGGGTTGTAAATTGTGACTATTGGGCCTGCATTGATGACCTCAATACTGACATTCATCTGACTGCTTGCATCTCCTGTAAGCCAATCTGTAAATGCATTTGCAGAAGTTGTTGGCAATAGATTAAATGAGACAATTACTGATAATATTAGTATTATAGAACATAACAATAACAAAGATGTTTTGTGCCTCATTTTATTTTTTTTATAATCTTATACATTTTTTACCTTTTTAAATATTTCTATTTTTTACAATCCCTTAAATTTTTTCTTAGCTCTTGAATTTATTGTCCATATGTTCCTCTGATCACGGTTTATCAATTCAGAAATCTCTTTGAAAGAAAGGTTCTTTTCTTTTAGATATAGTACTAAAGATTCTAGTATACTTAATTTTCTGTTTGAAAAGAGGGATAATGGAATTAAAAATTTACTGGATTTAATTTCTAATTTTTCTTTTTTCTTCTTTTGAGTATTTCTATAAGTAGTCCAGATTGTTCGGTCATCTCGGTTTAACAATTTTGCAATTTCATGATAAGGAAGATTTAGATTCTCTTTTAGATATTTTACTAAAGATTCTAAAGCACCCAAATCCTCTTTGAATAAATTCAATGGAATTGTTCTTTCTTCTAATTTTCCCTGGATAATTTTTATTACATCGATTATGTCTTCAGGAGACAAGGAATATTTTTCTTTTATCTCATCTAAGCTTGATTCTAGGGCAGTGAACACTTTTTCTTCACCCATACTATTTTTCTTCTTAGACTTGGTTTTCTTCTTTCTCTTGGTTATGGGGATAATCAATGCCATTGATGCGATTATCTTTATCAACCAAGAGCCTAGAAGATCAGTAGAGTATGTCTGCGCAACCAAGGTGGTATCGATTTTCTTGATGCAGTAATAAATCTGTTCTTGTCCTGATGTTTCGTTTCCGTAATTCAAGGAATTATTCCCTGCGGTCAAGATAGAACCTGTGATGTTGACATAAGTATCGTTTTTCATAGAGTCTCCATCACATTCTAGATTTGAACCTGTTTCTATGCTTATTGAAAAATTAGTTGAATTTATGAAATATGCTGGATAATCATTTCCATGCAAATCCAGAGTCTTTACACTTACATAATTAAGCGGAATGTCTGCATTTCCTGTGTTGTTCAATAGTGAAGGATCATTGTTTGATGTGGTATTCTCTGTTCCAGGGATTATTGTTGCGAATGTTATTGGTGACGGAGAAACAATAAAAGAAGTTGTTTTAGATAATTCAAATGTTTCATTGTAAGCAGAAGAGATTAAACTTGTTGTATCATTTGCAGTGACGTTTATAGTCCAGTTTCCTGCACCGTCCCAATACCATATCCCGATAGTGCAGGAATAATTTGCTTGAGTAGCATTATAGTCTGAGATAAACTTACATGAAGAATTTTGTCTTGTTTCTTCTCCTGTTCTTATGAAAGTTGCGTTTACAATATCAATTGTTCCAAAGCCTTGAGCATCTGAAACATTAACAAAGAAAGTCACATTCATCAACCCGCCCTCTGTTACATTCTGCAAAGGAAGATTTGAAATGTCGTCGATTGTTGGGGCGACTGCGGTTGTAACTGAAAATGTTCGGTTTATTGTATTATTCTCTAAATTGTTTGTGTCATTACACCAAACAGCCCACTTAAAATTACTTCCTTGGGGAATTCCAGAAACCGTTATATTCAACCAGGTGTTGTTATAATTGAACATACTGTTGTTTGTGTAATTTGCTTGCCAAGAGCCAGACCAGTTTCCCCATAATTGTAAATAAGAAACTCCTGTATTATCAGTACATTTCATATCAAATGTAATTGAACCATCTGAGTCATTATAAGTATCAACAGGATTTGTTCCGAATGATGCGATTGGGGGAGTTGTGTCTGTTCCACCTGAATTCAAATTATGAATCCCTAATGCGTCTGTGATGATTTCTCCTTCAAGACCTGCTGCAGTATTATTATAACCAAACCAATGATAAAATGCGATGCTTCTGGATGCTCCTGGAGCAAAATTACCAATTTCCCATGCTGCAAAAATATCATCTGCAAAATTGTTTGAAAATGTTTGATGATCTGTTTGGAAAGGCCAATCATTTTGTCCTGCACTTGTTCCTAAAGGAGTATGGTCTGTATCTAAATGCGCGCATATTGTCGATACATCTTCGCTGGTGTTTGTTGGAAAAATAATTGCAGTACCATAATTTGTTGAATTGTCGTAAAATCCACACCAATTTGAACCTAATTCTTCAAAAGTATAATCTTCTTCAACATTTAGTGGATATCTTCCCAAAAGCATACCTTCATCATTTTGGTCTGTAGACCCTCCTGAATAAGTCCAGGGCTCTCTTCCCCAAACAAGGGTGGTATTTATTGTTTGAGTATCAATATTATTGATTGTAAAATTTGTCCTGTAATATCTTTTATCAGAATAATATTCTAGGATTTTTGTTACATTGAAATAATTTGTTGAACCCCAATTATTAGTTGACGGGTCATCTGTCATCTTTAGAATAATGTTGGTTGCATTTGCTACAACAATTTCTCCACCCATGTATTTGTAGCTGTTATTCCAGGTTGGCTCTGTCCAATGGATGTTCCATTCATAATAAGAGTTGCAGCTGCCACAGATATCAAATTGTTTTGTTCCTGTGCTCCTGTTATTTGGAATTCCTACTCTTTCCATGCAATCATCTGTATGTGACTTGTTATCATGAGACTCGCCATCAACAACTTTTCCCCCAACATTTTCACCAGTAGCATAAGGTCCTTGGGTTGTTTCTCCACCTTCTGCTGAATTTGAATTGCTATTCCCAAAGACTTCCTGCTCCATGTGGCTATTGAAAATAGTAAACCCATTTTTTCCTTCCCTAAGACCTATTGTCTGTGTTTGATATCTATCATTGTGAGTCAAGACCAAATCACTTGAAGCATTAAAAGAGAAATTAGCCATGGTTGTTCCACCAGATGTAAAATTCATATAAAGGACAATTACATTCCCATTTTCAATATGATAGCCAGGGTTAGAGCCGCGTTGAACATATAATCCTGAAATGCTTGGCTGATTTATTATTGGAATTTTAACTGTTGCATTTGTAACTGCTGTTGATGGGCTATAAACTTTAAAATCAGTTATATTAATGTTCCAGATTCCTCCCCCGAGATTTTGGATTTTATAATTTGCATAAGTATCTTCAACACCAGCAGAGCCCCACCATCTTCTTAAAGCAAATGTTGTGAAAGATTTACTGCTGTTATACGCTGGAATAGAGCCTGATTTTACTGCGCTGACATTAACAGCCATTGTACCAACAGTTGTTGCAGAACCATTTAAAGAAATATCATAAAGAACAGTATAATTACCATCATTTGCAACAAGGTCAGGAGAAACTCCATCATCTTTCATCTCAACTGTTTTTGCATCAACATCTCTTCCTGCTGGTGGTGTCACGGTTACATTCACCGATGCGCCTGTAACTGGCTGATTGTTTTGGTCGATGACTGTTGCATTGATTAATATCTCACCAAACCATGAGTCTGAAGATTTGCCTAGATTTACATATTTTACATTTAAATTAAGAGACGGATTTACATTCAAGGTTCTATTTACTGTTGTGTTTGTCGAGCTAACAGTATCATTGCAATAAACTAGCCATTTAGAATTATTTCCCTGGGGAATTCCAGTAACTGTTATATTAAGCCATGTATTGTTATAACTAGCCATACTATTGTTTGTGTAATTCGCTTGCCAAGTTCCACTCCAATTCCCCCATAACTGAATAGTTGAAACACCCGCATTGTCAGAACATTTCATATCAAAAGTTACTGAACCTGATGTTGAATTGTAATTATCAATAGGATTTGTTCCGAATGATGCAATGGGGGCAGTGGTATCAATCCAAACAACATATGAATTGTTTAAAGCCATGTTTCCAAAACTATCATTGTCATAAATTCTGATTGTCTTGTTTCCATCAGTCAATCCTGCAAGAGAAACTGTTCCATTACACCATCCATTTGAATATGTAATTGTCTGATTTGTTCCTCCGTTCAAGCTGATGAAACAAGGTGATTGCGGAGTTCCAGTGTCAATTACACTTATGTTTAAAGTTAAAGTGTCTGTGCTTTTCTTCTTAGTAGCATTTACATAGACTGGAAGTGTTATTGTTGGGCCAGTTGAATCAATCCAAACAACATATGAATTGTTTAATCCAGTATTGCCTAAAGTGTCGTTTGCATAGGCATAGATTGTCTTATTTCCGTCTGTCAAGCCAGTTAATGCATATGTTCCATTGCACCAGCCATTTGATACAGCAAGTGTTTGATTTGCATTTCCATTTACATTTATTCTACAATAACTTGGGCCAGAACCAGAATCTGTTACAGAAATATTAAATATCATGTTTTGGGTATTTTTGTATTTAGTAGCATTTACATAAACTGGCAAAGTTATTGTCGGAGCAGTGGTATCAACATTAAATGTTCTGTTTGTATCTGTAAAATCAAAAGTCCCTGTACTATCATTACACCAGACAGCCCACTTGTAATTATTTCCTTCGGGAATTCCTGTAACAGTCACATTCCACCAAGTATCATTGTAAGGACTTGAGTTAGTTTGGTTAACTTGCCATGTCCCTGACCAATTCCCGTATAACTGTAAATAACTTGGGGCAATATTGTCTGAACATTTCATGTCAAATGTAATTGAGCCATCTGTGTCATTGTAATTATCAACTGGATTTGTTCCTTGGGAAGCAATTGGTGCTTGAATTTCTAGTGTAGTTATGTTTATAGCAGCATAATTTGTGTCATTAAACATTATTGAAGTTTCATTGCTCATAAACCAAACACTAATATTCCATAAAGAACCAATATTTCCAGTTGCATTTACACTCCAATTAAGCTGACAAAAATTATTAGTTGCATTTAATATTCCGCAGGTTTGTGGCTGATTGTTTGTTGTCCAAAAAGGAGTATTTCCCATTATTGTGCTAATTATACGCATGCCCCCTAGTGTTCCGTTATATCCAGATTCTGGATCAGATATGCCACTCAATTCATCAAAATCTAGCCTGATTCTTCCATCTCCACCATCACCACCAATATCATCAGAATCCACTCCCCCTGCTCCGCCACTAGCATTTACTTCAGATATTGACAAGTTAGTTGTACTTAGCCAGATTGTTCCCCCTGCTCCTCCTCCTGAAACACCTCCAGCACCTCCTGGACCAGTACCAGTTTCTCCTTTTGCATATACTGCAGCATTTGAAATTGAATCAGCAAAAATAATTACCATTCCGCCACCATCGGAGTATTCTGGATATGGTGTTCCTCCATCATTGTCCCCACCACCACCTGCTCCCCCTCCAAAAAATAAAAGGCTTAAATTTGCTATTCCTATATCACTCCCGCCTGTTGAATTATACGTACTGGTTCCATTACCACCAATTGTTCCATAACCTCCGCCAGCACCAGGCTCTCCATTAACTCCTGAAGGTCCGTAACCTCCGCCACCACCTTGGCCATTTGCTAATAAACCAATAGCTCCTGCACCAGTTCCACAATCTACAACTCCACAATCTAAACCAAGCCCTAAATGTCCTTCTCCCTGATCTCCCCAAGCATTATTGCCACAACCATT
>Ga0268276_1004170_pt1 | contig 10408 bp, 7 predicted proteins | sample saktaG_4_FD_190145 | JGI IMG/M metagenome (GOLD analysis project Ga0268276, IMG submission 190145) | Saline water microbial communities from Sakinaw Lake, British Columbia, Canada - sak_2010_1_5_45m | ecosystem: Environmental > Aquatic > Non-marine Saline and Alkaline > Saline ...
ACCATTGGTGTAAGTTTGCCCATTATCCCCACAAACAGGATTGGGCGTTGTGTCGCAATCACACTCCCGACAAGCTCCTCCAATACCAATAACCCCTGGCTCAAAAAGACATTTGCTGTTACTTTCACACTCTTCTTTGTCGCAAATATTTAAAATCCCCTGTCCGCAATCTCCGCAGTTTTTTAAAACAATTGGACTGTCTTTTTCAGCGAATTGCAAATAAAGCCACCATTGGTCGTTGCGGTCAAGCATTTTTTGGCTGGCTTCAAAATAAATCTCACAATTAGTGGCAATGCCTGACATATAGTCACAATTGTATTTTTCCTGCTCTAAAACCTCAATTTTATATTTTGCAAACTCAAACATTCGCCCCGGTATTTTAGAGAATAACTCTATTAAAGCCTTCCCCGCACTATCAGTTGTTAAAGAGGCAATAGCCTGACTTGAGCTAATCTCTGTAATTTTTATTTTTGAAAAACCTATACCAGCCTCTATGTTAGCTTTAATTTTAGCAACACAAGTATCTTCATAGCTTATATTCACACCAGCACATTTAGCATAACAATCATTAAGATAAGTTTTGCCATCAGCTCCACAAACCGGATAAGAATAACTTTGACAACTACAACTTTCTTGGGGACTACACGAGCCAAAAATTCCCATAAAAGAACTAAAAACACAATTTCCAAAAGACAAACACCTCTCTTCTTTGCAAGAAAAAGCAGAACCACATTGAGAGCAATGCTCACTTAAGCTAGATGTCCTAACAGGAATTTTAAGAAAACCTTGAGTTTGGCCTTGGCTAGCTCCCACAGAGTCCTTAATTACCACTTTATATTTTAAACTTGTTAAATCAACTCCTTCCCACACAATGCCTGTTGGCTTTTTAACCTTCCAATAAAAACCTCCTTGTTGAATATCGTTAGAATTAGAATCACCAGCTAAAACTCCTTGGGCTATGCTTTGGCTACCCAAATACTTTTCTTGAGCATCATAAACAGCCAAGCTAAGATCAACTTTGTCAATTCCCCAAGAATACCAAGCAATGTAATAGTAACTTCCCAGTTCCACTTGAACGCTAGACATATAGCTTAGCCTCCCCCCTGGATTTATTAAAGCAACACCCTTCAAAAATTCAGGCATTGAACAAACTGGAAAAGTTGCTACTTTGCCTTCACTATATTGTTTAATTAAATTTACATCTTCTCCTGTTACCACACCATCTCCTGTAACTTCTGACCTTAACCATTTAGAAGCATTGCAATTATTCCCCACACAACTATTGGCTTGGGAAATGTCCACTTCATTAATTTTTCCATCAGCTCTTGCATCGCCAAAAAACAAACAAGGAGGGTCTTTCCCTTCAACCACAGCCACAGGAGTAGAGGTGACACAAGAGCAACTTCCTTGCACACAACCCTTTTCTTGTCCTGTTATACATTGTAATTCAGTGCAATCTTGAGCCACAAGACAAGACTGAGGTGCTTTGGGCTCTTCACAAATAACACAAGTACTGTTGCCTTTGTTGTTACAAATTTCCCCTGCTGTGAGACTATAGCTTTTAAATGGTTTTTCAATGCCAGGACAAACATTTTTAAAAGTTTCTGGCCAAACCTTATAACCTTCAACAAAAGTTGGTGAAGGAGAACAAACATATCCAGCGCCAAAAGATGTTTCACAGCTTCTAATACAAGCTCCCCCAACACATCCATTTTCGCAGTCCTTTAGCGTTTTTTGATACATACTTACCCCACAAGAACACTCTTGTATTCTATCTGTACCCACACAGGCATCCATACAAGCTAAAGTTTTTCCTGTTTGATAATCAAAAAACTTAACCGCGCTTTGTTGAAAAATATTGCCAGCCTCTCCAACCTCTCGACAATAATTTTTTTTAAATAAACTTAAATCAGCTCTAATTAAAGGTAAAAATACTGTTGGGCCATCTCCTGTTTTAACTGAAAATTTTATTGGACAACCCTCTTCACTCCAACATTGGTAAAACGGGTCGTTTGCAATATAGGCCTCGTAATTGCCAACTGGCAAATTCAAATTACAAGTTTTGTCTGTGCCATCTGACAAACATGAATAGTCATTAAAAGAAGTTCCTTGCAATCTTACCATAACCATAGCCCCTTGAATCCTTGCGTTTGTTCTTTTTTCTTCAGGAATAATAGTTGTTAATGTTTTCTTTGGTGAACATAAAAAGTTTAATTGAGAAAATGTAAGCCCTGTTGAAATTATTTGTTGGATTGAAAAATCTTGCTTCATAGAGCTCAATCCAGAGCCCGAAACAACAGCTGTGTATAAAATATCATTTTCTAATTTTATTGAATGAGAATATACAGTAGATACTGGGAAGTCAGCAATTTTAACAGGTCCCCTAAAAATCTCTATTTTATCTCCCGCTTGATAACCTTTGCAAGACACTAAACCAGAGTACAAATTCTTTTTGAAAAAGAATGAAATATCTGTTATACCTGGAAGAGAAAAATTAGTGGTTGGCGTGTTAGGAGGGCTTAAAGACGAATAATAGTAACTAAAGCCACTAGCTGTTGGTGGGTTAAAGCTGTAGCCTCCCTCTTTTAAAGCAAACCTACACACACCGCTACTATTAGTTAAGCAGTCAGCTACTGTTGTTGCTCTATCAAGAAGCTTGATTAAAGCTCCTGTAACGGGGCTAGTTAAGGCTGTGCTACATGTTGTTTCTAAAGGATTTGGACAAAAGCCTGCAAAAAAACTGACTATCCTTTTATTTCTTACAAGTTGAAGCTCTCTTGTTGTGTTGTTTGCAAAGACACTAAAAGTAAGACTGCAAGCTGCACAATCAAAAACCGCCGAGTCGCCTTGCTTATTTAAAGCAACTTTAAAGCTTGGACCAGATGGCATAGATACTGAAAAACTACACTTATTATTGCTTATAGTACAAGAGGGACTTTTATAAACCTGATTATTATATTGGTCTACTATATTAAAATTAACCACTTTTCCCTGTAAGGAACTCCCTCCTGTTAACATATCAATAATTGGCACTGAAAAATTAACATTAACAAACGATCTGCCAGAATAAGTTGTTGTTGATGTTTTATACAAACAAACTCCTCTATCTAGCTCTCCCTGAAAAGCACACTCCCCCAAAGTTTCACATTTTTCCTTGGTGCAAATATCCACAGATCCGCAAGTATCACAACTAGAAGCAATCACTTGGGTTGGGGTACTGATTAGAAAAATTAATATTGCAAAACAAAAACTTGATAAAAAAAGTTTAAAAAAATTTCTCATTTTTTTGTAAATAAATTTATAAATTACTTCAGACTTTTACGACTAAAAGCCCATAGTGATAGCCCTCTGTTTGAATTTCTTTTTCCTTTATCAAACCCAACTTTTGAATAATATCCTCAATTGCCCCTAAAGAAATTCTATTTTCTTGTAAAGGGCCGAAAGGAGATTCCATGCCCCATTCAACTATTAAAATTTTACCTGATTTTTTTAAAACTCTTTTAGCCTCTTTAAAAACAGCCACTCTATCATCAACTTGAAATAATAAGTTGGTCATTAAAACTAAATCACAAGACTCATCTTCAATAATTTTTACTCCTTCTTCAACATTAGCTAAAACTCTCTTAATATTACTTATACCCTTTAAATTAGCCTTGTTTATTGTTGATGCTAAAACATCTTCTTGCACATCCACAGCCCAAACAGCTCCATATTCTAGCTTTTGAGCTAATGGAATAACCCACCCCCCAGAGCCACAACCAAAATCAACAGCCACCATATCTTTTTCAAGTGACAATTGATTTAAAATTTCTTCTGGATTAATAAAACCTGCTGACATATTAGAAATTCTTAATTGAATGGCGAGAATTCTGCAGAATTCGAGCCGTGAGATTTAGAAGTTCTTATACCCCGTGAAGTGCAAGCGATTAGCTTGCTACTTCACTGGGGTGGCTCCGAGCGTGAACGAGCGATTAGCTTGCTACTTCACTGGGGTGGCTTTGACCGTTAAACAAACCCGATTTTAGCGAACTACTTACCCGAAACAACCTCACCCTCCCCTTCCTCCTCCTTATCCAAACAAATGGCTGAAGCAACCTTATCCCCTGCCTTCAATCTCATTACCCTTACCCCAGACGATGCCCTGCCAAAAGTAGAAACTGTTGATAAAGGGCTTTTAATAACCTGTCCTTTATTGGATATTACAACTAAATCCATATCAATTTGAGCTAAAATTTTAGAAAATACTATTGGTCCATTCTTTTCAGTTATTTTGGCGGCTTTTATTCCAGAGCCTCCTCGTTTTTGAATTCTGTATTCTTCTAGTTTTGTTTTTTTACCAAAACCGTTTTCAGTAATAATTAACAAATAATTTTTAGCATCAATTTTTGGCTTAATATCATCCATTGCTATAACCTCATCCCCCTTAGCTAATTTCATTCCATGCACCCCGGAAGAGCTTCTTCCCATTGCCCTAACATCAGAACTTTTAAACCTAATTGACTGCCCTGCTTTGCTTATCATTATTACCTCGTCTCCCTTGTCAATAATTTTAGCTGATTTTAAAGAGTCCCCTGTTTGAAGCTTAATGGCTAAAAGTCCATTTTTTCTAACATTTTTAAAAGCTGAAAGTTCTGTCTTTTTCATTATACCATTTTTAGTAGCCATTACTAAAAACTTTCCAGTATCTATTTCGTCTTGCTTGCTGTAAGGAATAATGCTTAAAATTTTCTCGCTTTGGGATATTTCCAAAAAGTTTAAAATTCCTCTTCCCTTAGTGGCTCGCCCCATTTCTGGAATTTCCCAAGCAAAACATTGAAAAACCTTTCCGGAATCTGAGAAAAATAATAACTTGTCTAAAGTATTTCCCAAAACAAAATGTTCCACTGTGTCTTCATCAGAAACATCAATGCCAGTAACCCCTTGCCCTCCCCGTTTTTGCACTTTATAAACCGAAGGCTTAAATCTTTTTATATATCCCCCTTTGGTTAAAATAATAATGGCTTCTTCTTTGGGAATTAAATCTTCATCTCCAATTTCTCCCAGTTTGCCCACCACCACCTTTGTTCTTCTTGCATCCTGATGCTTTTCTAAAACTTCTCCTAATTCTTTTTTAATAAGCTCTTTTAGTTTTTTAGGACTTTCTAAAATAGCTAAAAGTTCTTTTATTTTTTCTTGAATAGCTTTTAGCTCTTGCTCTATTTTATCTCGCTCAAGCTTAGCTAAGCTTTGCAACCTCATTTCCAAAATAGCTGTTGATTGAATAGCAGTTAGCTTAAATTTTTTCTGTAAATTTTGATGAGCTGCTTCTTTGCTTTCTGATTGCTTAATAGTTTTAATAACCTCATCAATATTTTTTAAAGCAATTATTAAACCCTCTAAAATATGGGCTCTTTCTTTAATTTTTGCTAAATCAAACTTTGTTCTTCTAATAACAACTTCTTGCTTGTGTTTTAAATAAAACGATAAAACATCACTCAATGATAAAACTCTTGGCTGAATACCATCAACCAAAGCCAACATATTTAAATGAAATGTTTTCTGTAAGTCTGTGTATTTATAAAGGCTGTTTAAAACCTTACTAGGGAAAGCTTCTTTTTTTAAATCAATAACTATTCTCATTCCCTCTCTGTCGGACTCGTCTCTAATGTCCTTTACCCCATCTATTCTTTTGTCCTCAACCAACTTGGCAAACTGAATTACTAAAGAAGACTTTTGCACTTGATAAGGAATTTCTGTAATAATAATTTGGGAGTTGCCTTTTTGACTTTCAATAATTTCAGCTTTTCCTCTTGTTAAAATTGGTCCTTTACCCTGAGAATAAGCTAAAATAATTTCTTTTTTACTATAAATAATGCCCCCAGTTGGAAAATCTGGCCCTTTAACAAACTCAAACAAATCTTCTGTTGTAGCTTCTGGATTGTCAATTAAATAAATAGTTGCTTGTAAAACCTCTGTTGCGTTGTGGGGTGGAATACTGGTTGCCATACCAACAGCAATTCCAAAAGACCCATTAAATAAAAGCTGTGGTACTGGGGAAGGCAAAACAACTGGTTCTTTTCTTGTGGCGTCGTAATTTGGCCTAAAATTAACTGTGTCTTTTTCAATATCGTGCAACATTTCCTCCCCAATCGCAGTAAGTTTACATTCTGTATAACGCATGCTGGCCGCAGAATCCCCGTCCTGGCTTCCCCAGTTGCCTTGACCATTAACCAATGTATATCGCAAAGAAAAATCTTGAGCCATTCTTACTAAAGAATCATACACCGCAACATCACCGTGCGGGTGATAACGGCCAAGCGTAGAGCCCACGACAGTTGCGGATTTTCTAAATTTAGCAGTAGCCCTTAGTCCGTCTTCGTACATTGCAAACAAAATTCGGCGATGGACTGGCTTTAAGCCATCTCTCACATCGGGTAAGGCTCGAGAAACAATAACCGACATAGCATAATCCAAATAACACTCCTTTATTTCATCAGTTATTTCTCGGTCTTTAATGTAACCTATTTCTTGTAATGGTTTTTCTTTTTCTACTGCCATAAATAAATTATTCAATAGTTGTTGTTGTAGAAATTTCTTGAGTGGTTGTGCCAGTCAAATCCTCTATCATTTGGGTTATTTCTTGGTTTGTTTGATTTGTTAAATCAACAGCTTCATTAGCTTTATCAATAACTGATAAAGAATCCAATCCTAAGTTAATATCAATTCCTTGCTCGGTTATTTTAGCTAACTTTTGAGTAAAATTGTGTTTAATTAAAAACCCTAAAGGCACAGCAACAGCAATCAAGACAACTCCAATTAAAATTATTTTTCCAATTTTCTCCATAGCTTTAAAAATTATTTAAGACCCAATACCGAAGAAAAGTTGAGCTTCTACAATCTGACCTAACAATGCTCTGCTGTCCTTATTGACAAACCAATTTTATTTATGCTATCATTAAATTGTTCTGCTACGGTAGAACAGCATAAGGCCTTCTCCGGGAAACCGGGGAATTTTTTTATTGTTTAAGCTCAATTTCATTCTTAATCTTTTTAAAATCAATAAATTTAGCTTGCCGAATTAACTCAATCCCAACATGCCCCTTAGCCGATATTACTATGCATCTTTTGTTATAAACTTTCAGATATTTTATTAAAGATTCAAAATCGCTATCGCCCGACATTAAAATAAAGGTATCATAAAAATCTTTTAAATGCACAGCGTCTATTGTTAGCTCTACATCAATATTGCCCTTATTGTGCCCACCAAAAATTTCTTCATTTTTATCTTTAATAAATTTAACTTTTTTCCTTTTTACAATATAGCCATTTATTTCTAAAAAATCCTGAAATTTTCTCTCTTTTTCATTCTCTGGGTTAATAGCACTATAGAAAGCTACCCTTGTAAGTTCAGTATTACTTTGAAAATAGTTTAAAAGCTTTTTATAATCAACCTTCCAGCCAAGTGTTTTGCAAGAAAAATAAATATTAGAAGCATCAATAAAAACAGCTGTCTTTCCTTTTACAAATTTACTTATCATAATTAAGAGCTTAACCCCACTAGTATACCTCGCTATCGCTCAAGACACTACGGGGCAAGTAAAATAATTTTTGTTTCATCATCTTTACTGCTTGGTAGATCTTTTAGGGTAATTTTTAACTTTGGCAAGGGTTCTATTTTTTCTTCTCCCATTTCTTTTAAAAATTTTGAAACATCATCTATATCAATTTTTAAATTTGGAATTTTGTAATGCATTGGAATAACAACACCAGGCTCAACTTGAGAAATAACAGTTGAGGCCTCTTTTGAACCAATTGTATATTTTCCACCAACCGGAATTAAAAGAATATCCACATCTCCCAAGTCATCAATTTGTTGGCTTGTTAATTCTTTTTGCCCCAAGTCACTTAAAAATCCAATTTTCATTCCTTCGCTTTCAATAGTAAACATTATTACCTTACCCCTTTCTTTGCCCTCAACATCATCGTGAAAAGCCGAGATACCTTTTATAAAAACATCTTTTACTTCATACTCACCAGGTGTGTCTATAATAAAAGGAGTCCCTCCAATTGCTTTTGTATTTGAGTGGTCTTTGTGGTCGTGGCTAATTAAAACAATATCGCCCTCTGTTTTGGGAAATTTTAAACCAACAAAATCCCCTTCAAAAGGATCAACAACAATTTTAGTTTCAGCTTCTTTACCGTTTTTAACACCAATTTCAAAAAAAGATTGTCCGTGCCAAACAATATTCATAAAGTTATGATAACTTATTCATTCATATTATCAGAATGCTTCAACCCTTGCAACAATAAATTTTTTAGCTTATAGCCATTGCAATGTTTTAAAATTCCCAAATATGATTGCAAGGACTGATTAAAAGAATCTTTGGAAATCTCGCCCTTCTTCATCTGTACTTGCTTAATTTTTAATTTAGCAAACATTCTTTTTTTAGTTTTAACCCTTAAAATTCTATGGTGCGGAAAGCTAACATAGCCTAAAAAATCAATCCCTTGATGATATTTTTTAATTTTGGTTTTTTGTTGATGTAAAGTTAGCCTTAATTGCTTTTTTAAAAAACTGCTAATTTGGGGAATTAAATTTTCTAAAAATTTTTCGTTTTCTGCTAAAACAATAAAGTCATCACAATAGCGAATATAGTATTTCAGTCGTAATTTATGCTTAATAAATTGGTCAAATTCATTTAAATAAACATTAGCAAAAAGCTGGCTAGTAATATTTCCTAATGGCAATCCTTTATCTTGCGAAACAACAAAACTATTGATAATTTCTTTTAACAACCAAAGTACTCTTTCATCTTGAATTTTCTTTTTCAATAACGCAAATAAAATTTTATGATCAATAGAATCAAAAAACTTTTTTATATCGCATTGTAAAACAAAGCAATTTTGCGTATTATTTTGACTAACCTTAAAAGCAAACTGTCTCAAACGATTTATTGCTTTATGCGTTCCTTTATAGTTACGACAAGAATAAGAATCAACAATAAACGATCTGTCAAAAATTGGATACAAAGCCCTAAAAACCGCGTGATGCAAAACCCTGTCTTTTACTGTTGCTTTATTGATTTTTCTTGGCTTGGGGTCGTTTATTCTGAAAGCTTGATAATCGCTGTGCTTGTATGTTAAATTTGCCAAGTCAAAATGCAAATCAAAAATATTGTCCATTAAATACAAAGAAAACTTTTGAACATCTTTTCTATTTTTCTTGCCCACAACAAATTCTTTCCACGCCTCTAAAAGGTTTTCAATACTAACAACATCTCCAAATTTATGAATCAATTCAATTTTCATAGTCAGCTAATTCCCCTGCTTCAAAAAACTAAAGACCTTTATCTATTATGGTACAGCTGTTATAAAATTATCCCTAAAGAGCACAGATATACTTTAGGGCAAAAAGTGGATAAATTTTTACTGGAAATAATTGAAGCTATTTCTATTGCCAACTTCCTAAAAAGAGAAGAAAAATCGCCGTATGTTCGACTGGCTATTAGGAAAACTGATATTTTAAAAATATTTCTTTTAATACTTTGGGAAACCAAATCTTTGGATAATAGCAAATATATCCAAATTTCTGAGAAATTAAATGAAATTGGAAAAATGCTAGGAGGGTGGAATAGCAACTTAAATACAAACTCCCCTAATAAAAAATCAGGGGAGAAATAAAGAGAGTTGCGCAGCCAACGGACGGATTGTTGGCATTCCAGTCATTGTTGAGCCAGTTGTAGTTCCAATTCCAATTGCCATCGTCGTTCCGATACAAATAGAGGACATTGCGGTTCCCGTTGGGACTGCGAAGAATTGTATAAAATATTTTCTGCGCCACTGCCCCTTGAACACTCTTAGGGCTGAATTTTATTCGTGATCTAAAATCACATAACATTTTACACCAAGTATCTTTATTTTTTAAAGTTTCTACATACACCACCCTATCCAAAACCGTAATCGTGGATATTCTCAGTGTATGGATACTGGGTTCAGTAGCGAGAAACCGTAATCGCTCGCATATTCACCTACTTCCACTTGGATTTTATCACAAAATAAAGAACCTCGCACATAGCACGAGGTTCTAATATCAAGAACAAAAATCAAAGGGCCCAAAAACCCTAAGATTCAGAAGAAACCAAAGGACTACTTGCGCAGCCAACGGACGGATCGCCGGCATCCCAGCCACCGTCGAGCCAGCCGCAGCACCAACCCCAACCGCCACCGCCGCTCCGATACAAATAGAGGACATCGCGGCTCCCGCGGGGACTGCGAAGAACCGTCCCAAAAAAGTCCATAAACTTGACTCCTTTGCTCAAGAACAGCCACTCAAGGACGCTGTTTCTCTTGTTGGCTTGATAGTCTTCCCAAAGGGTTAAAAAAACGTCAGCCCCAAAAGGAATGAAATCTGGCTTTTCTTCGCCGGTGA
>Ga0268276_1004171_pt1 | contig 10407 bp, 9 predicted proteins | sample saktaG_4_FD_190145 | JGI IMG/M metagenome (GOLD analysis project Ga0268276, IMG submission 190145) | Saline water microbial communities from Sakinaw Lake, British Columbia, Canada - sak_2010_1_5_45m | ecosystem: Environmental > Aquatic > Non-marine Saline and Alkaline > Saline ...
GGTAAATCCACACGTTGTTGCATATACACCTTCTAAGTACGCAGGTAGATAGTATTCTGTTGTTGGAAAACCAAAAGAATCTATTCTATCTTCCCATCTATCCGGCACTGCACCATCAATAATCATTGAGGACAATCCCAGTCTTCGAGCGGCTTCAGGATAGTAAGTTCTTGGACCAAGACTTAAGATACCGCACGATCCCTTTTGACTTTGAATATGTTTTAAAGTGGCTATACAGTTTTGATATAGTGTTGGGATAGAACCGGCGTCGTCGATGATAAGGGAATCTATTTGATTTTGTGTTAAAAAAGAGGCAATGGAAGGATTTGCTTCAAGATATTTTCTCATTACAACAGTCAAGTAGGGGACCCTATCCATCTCAAACTGTTCAAGTATCCCTTTTGCTTTTTCACCAGCTCCCCCGCCACCCACCGCGCCTAATGCTAAAACTAATGGTCCGTCTTTAAAGTCATTAAATGTTTTTCTTATCAATTCAAATGGATTGTGGAATTGCGTCTGCCAATCAAATTCTTCACTAATACGTTTATTTAACTGTTCGAAAGAGAAAGAGCTAATTTCACTCATATCAAAAATTACTTTTTACAACTTTAAACAACGACTTTATGGTGTTGTTTTTTTCACCGAAATCCTTAAAATTCCTTTTTTGTTTTTTTGAAATTTCATTTATTAGGGTTTTGTTTTGAAGAAAGCTGAACAATTTTTTAATATATTCTTCGTCATCGTAGATGATGTTGTAAGTTAAGCCGAGGGCTGCGGCTTGAATCGCGGCTTCATCTTCATTCATATATCCATCAGCAGGAACAGCTGTAGTAATGTTATTTCCTCGGGATAGGGTAAATTGAAAAGGTTGATAATTTGCAGCACGGCATACAGCAACATCGCAAATTGCAGCTATTGCAATTTCAGCATAATAGTTCCAATTATTTCTCCAAGTTACGGAATAAATATTTTTAAAGTCTTTATAAAGATCTAGGCATACTTTTGAGATTTTATTATCAGAAATAAAGACAATTTTTTTATTACTCGCAAAATTTCCTAAATCGGTAATTAATCTTCTGATAAAACCGACTGTTTGATCATATTGTTTGGTTGTTAACCACGCACCGTAGGTTACCCTACTTCTTGAAGCAATATAATCATCGGTCATATTTAGATTAAAAATTAGGTCGTAATTTTTGGGAAAGGACGTTAAAAATTTTTCTATTTCTTGAACTATTTTTTCTTTATCCATTCTCCGCAAAAGAGTAAGGTATTTCTTAGTTTTTGCAGAAATGGGGAAGTAACATATTTCAATATTTTTTAAAAAACTTGGATATTTAGCTTTCCAGGGAAAGTTTGTTGTAATAATAATTTTATTTGCTTTGATGTAAGTTCTTTTGTCATAGAGACTAGGATATGATTCATATCGGTCCGGAAAACCTCCATCTACAATTACATATGGAATATTTTTTTCTTTGGCGATGTAAGGTCCAACAGGACGCGCACCAAATTTTATGAGAAAATCAAAATCGATATCTTTGAATTCTTTTCTAAATGTTTCATAAATTTTCTCATTTTGCTCCGAAAGTTTAGTTTTTATAATTTTATTCGGAGTAATGCCTAACTCACTTAATATTGAGGCGGTTTTCACATCTGCGACTAAAAAATATTTCACCTTCATTTTTTGACATTCCCAAACAAATTCCGCGGTTTTTTTAGACGGTCCTCTACCGCTAGTTAACGAACAATCTATCAATATTTTTTTCATATTAAAAAATTAAAATTTGTAACTAACATCCGCCTACGCTCAAATTCGCCTCGTGGACTATGTCCACGCAGTCGAATGTTCGCTTCGGGCGGATTTAGAGTCCATAATCCCGATTAAATCGGGAAACGGACTCTACAAAAAACCCCGCCGGTTGGCGGGGTAAATAGTCCAAAATTAATTACAGCAAAACCACGTTAGACGTGGCAGGCTACCCCGCCTCAAGCGGGGTATGATGACTAGAATTTAATTTAATCTTATTATTCTGCTCCATAATTAAACACTTCAATTTATTAATATAATATAGTGACAAATTTATTGAATATATTGAATATTCACGTGTTAGCATATTAACATAGTAATATTTATTTGTCAAGAGATAATTTTTAATGGTATAATAACAGAGTAAAACTTAATTAATTGATTAATTAAGTTTTACTTGAAAATTTTATTTAATCAATATGCTAAAAATAAAAAGGTCGAAAGAAATATCTTTTGTTAAAAATGAATCTTATACACCACGTAACGGAAAGGAGAAAGCACTAGTCAGCGCCTTCTTAAAATTAAAAACAGAAAAAGAAGTGGCTGATTTCTTAAGGGATATCTTAACCTTGCCTGAAATTGAGGAATTTGCCAATCGTTTGGAAATTGCTAAATTATTGATAAAAGGACTATCTTACAAAAAAATCGCCGAGCAAACCGGCGTCTCAACTACCACCGTCACCCGTACGGCTCATTGGTTATTTAAAGGATGTGGAGGATATTGGAAGACTCTACGCTAATCCCATTTTTACTTTCACTTCCCGCATAGTCTGCTTAGCAATCGCTCTAGCTTTTTCTGCTCCTTCTTTAATAACGCGGTCAACATAACATTGGTCTTTTTCAACTTCTTTTCTTTTTTCTTGAAAAGTCTGCAGCTGTTTATAAATAATATCCGCTAAATTATTCTTAATTGTGTTATATCTTATTATTCCTTCTTTATATGGTTTCTCAAAATCTTTTTCAAATTTTTCTGGCGCTAATAATTTATACAAGACATATAAACTTCTTACTCCACCGATTTCTGGTATTGCCCCTCCAGTTTTTCCACTATCTGTAGGAGTTTTAGCCAATTTTTTTCTAATAGTTTCAGAATCATCTGTTAAATTTATATAACTTCCTTCCACCGATTTACTCATTTTTCCTTCCCCTTTTAAAGAAGGAATATATTCACCTTTTGCGACAAAACGTTTTGGCTCAGGAAAATTCATGTCATATATTTGATTCATCTTTCGAGCAACTTCTCTGGCAACTTCCAAATGAGGTTCTTGATCTATACCAACCGGTACTAATTCTGCTTTATAAAGCAAAATGTCAGCTGCCATAAGAACTGGATAATTCAACAGAGCCATAGTAACATTCTTTGGGTATTGTTTGACTTTATCTTTAAATGTAGGTAAATGCTGCATGCGAGCAACTGACGCCACTGTTGAAAAATAAAAGGCCAATTCTGTATGCTCGGGGACATTTGATTGATAAGCAATGATGCTTTTTGTTGGATCAAGTCCGGCAGCAAGATAATCAATAATAATTTCACGCTTGTTTTTTGGCAATTCTTGCACATTGTATGGGGTGGTAATTGTATGAACATCAACCACCATATAGATAGTTTCATACTCTGGATTATTTTGTAATTCAAGCATGCCTTTAACCGCCCCTAAATAGTTACCTAGGTGCAATCTCCCCGTTGCTCTAATTCCAGAGAATACGCGTTTTTTCATATCTTTAGTTTATCAAAAAATCATATATCATGTTGGGGAATGCATATTCTTTCGATTATTTAAATAATCGAAAACAAGTGATTCTTTATCTCATTTTAATTTTCCCTGTAAATAATCTTCATAACCTTTAAGGTCCAAAAATCCATGTCCAGAAAGATTAAAAACAATCACTTTCCCTTTACCTTCTTTTTTGCACAAAATTGCTTCATCTATCACGGCTTTGATTGCGTGAGCCGATTCTGGCGCAACAATTATCCCTTCAGTTTTAGCAAAATCGCTGGCGGCTTTAAAAATAGAAATCTGATTATAAGCCCTTGCCTCAATAATTTTCTCCCTATGTAAAAAGGAAAGCAATGGCGCCATTCCATGATATCTTAATCCGCCGGCGTGGATCGGCAACGGAATAAAATCACATCCCAAGGTCTCCATTTTCAAAAGCGGCGTTTTTTTGGCGGTATCGCCAAAATCATAGCGATATTCACCTTTAGTCATTGACGAACAAGACTCTGGCTCAACACCAATACAACGTAAATTCTTCTTTTTTCCAGAAAGTTTATCAACTAAAAATGGAAAAATAAGACCGCTAAAATTACTTCCACCTCCACAGCAACCAATTAGAATGTCTGGGTATTCTCCTGCTTTTTCCATTTGTTTCTTTGTCTCTTGCCCAAGGATAGTCTGATGAAGCAAAACATGATTTAATACGCTTCCTAAAGCGTATTTTGCGTTTTTAGTCTTGCTTACCATCTCAAGCGCCTCACTAATAGCAATCCCCAAACTTCCTGGGTGATTATGATTGTTTCTAAGAATTTCCCGACCAAACTCTGTTTTTTCCGACGGGCTGGGATTTACCTCGGCCCCAAAAATTTGCATAACTACTCGCCGGTATGGTTTTTGCTCATAAGAAACCCTAACCATAAAAACCTGGCATTTCAGCCTAAAAAAATTACAGGCCATACTTAAGGCTGACCCCCACTGTCCCGCACCTGTTTCAGTTATCAATGTCTTTACTCCTTCGCTTTTGTTGTAATAAGCCTGTACTAACGCCGTATTTAATTTATGACTTCCCATGGGACTTACCCCCTCGTATTTATAATAAATATGGGCCGGAGTGCTCAAAAATTTCTCCAGTCTTTTTGCTCTAAAAAGAGGCGTTGGTCTATATAATTTATATAGTTCTCTTGCTTCCTCGGGAATTTCTATTTTCTTTTCCAAAGAAACTTCTTGTTTGATCAGTTCCAATGGAAATATTGGCATTAAATCTCTTGCCTTAATCGGTCTATTCGTAGCCGGATGAAGCGGTGCATCAGGCAATTTACCTAAATATTTTTTTAGATAATAATTTATGTTTAAAAAATGCGTGGGAATTTCCTTTTCTGATAATGTTATTTTTGTGTTTTTCATATGTCTCCTCCTGTCATCCTGAGGGCGAAGCCCGAAGGATCTAGTGAAACGCTTCGCTAGATTCTTCACATCGACCCGCTAATCGGGTCTTCGTTCAGAATGACAACTGAACTAATAAAAAAAGCCGCTCGGGCGAGCGGCGTAAGTTAAAGATATTTTTTCATTAAAAACGCCACTCGCTTCGCGGGTAAACTTTTCTCCACCAATTGTTTTCAAAAATCATAATTTCCATTTTTACTCTCATGTTAAAAATTTTATATATTTTTAAATCTCCCTCTTTTTAATTCGTTTGAACCGCGAGTTACAGTACCAATACCAACTTTTAATTCCTTGGCAATTTTTTCTTGCGTTATTCCTTTTTTTAGCATTTTGACGATCTTCAATCTTGTTGGTAATTCTTCTAATTCTTTAGGTGTCAATATCCCTCTTAAAAAATCCAACATTTCTTTTCGGGTTTTTATCTTCAGTAAAACAGTTATTAATTCAGACAACCTTTTTGAATTCATAAATTTTATTTACTATTATACTAGTAGAATATTATTTGTCAAGAGGTAATTTATTTCCAATCCGGTATATAATATTTCCTTCCTCGTAAATTATTGGGTAGATATTCTTGGATTATTTTTTTACCTGTTTGTTTCTCTACTAACCACGGATAGCGGACATGTCCTTTGCCATAATTCAATTTTTTCATGACAATATTTTCCGGATTGCGAAGATGTAAGGGTATGGGGTCAAGGTTTTTTTCATCTATATCAGCTAACGCCTTCATTAATCCAACCGTTGAGGCAATCGACTTTCTAGCGGTGGCTAAATAAGTGACCGTTTGGGCTAAAATTAAACCGGCCTCGGGCATACCGATCATATGAACCGCCTGCATACAGGAAGTAGCTAAAACCATGGCGGTTGGCTGGGCATTACCGATATCTTCGGAGGCAAATATCAGCATTCTTCTGGCAATAAAAACCGGATCTTCACCCGCCTTAATCATCCGAGCTAAATAATGAAGAGTCGCATCAGGATCGCCGCCGCGCATGCTTTTGATGAAGGCTGAAATAGTATCATAATGCCAATCGCCTTTTTTGTCGTAATAAATGGCTTTTCGCTGAACCGTTTCCTCCGCTACTTTTAAAGTTATTTTTTTACTTAAAGAAGCAGCCAATTCAACTGCGTTTATGGCTGTTCGAGCATCCCCGTTGGCATGTTTTATAATATGTTTAAAAGCGTCTTTGTCCCATTTGTGTTTTGGGTAAAAAGAAATAGCTGTCTGAATAATCACCTCAATTTCTTTCTCAGAAAGAGCATATAAAACATAAACTTGACTGCGAGAAATAAGAGGCGCTATCACTTCAAAACCAGGATTTTCCGTCGTTGCTCCAATTAAAACAATCGTTCCATCTTCAACGTGAGGTAAAAAAGCATCTTGCTGAGCTTTGTTAAAACGGTGAATTTCGTCGACAAAAAGGATTGTGTCTTTTTGAAAATATTTTTTATTTTCTTTAGCCTTAGCAATAATCTTTCTAACTTCAGCCACACCACTTGACACAGCTGAAAAAGCGATAAAATCTGCCTTGACATAATGAGCAATTAATTTAGCTAAAGTAGTTTTACCACAACCGGGAGGTCCCCAAAGAATCATCGAAGCAATCTTTCCCGACTCAAGCATTTTCCTAATCGGTTTCTCTTTCCCCACTAAATGTTCCTGTCCAACAAATTCTTCAAGTCTTTTTGGTCTTATTTGATCAGCTAATGGAGCATTCATACTCAATATTTTACCGCGTCAGACGCGGTTTTACAATATTTTTGAATCAACAATAATTGTCACCGGACCGTCATTTACAATTTGCACCTCCATATATTCGCCAAACCTGCCTGTTTTTACTGGAATATTTTTCTCCTGAAGTTTTTGGACAAAAAAATCATATAATTTTTTGGCTTCATCGGGCTTTTTTGCTTTAATAAATGATGGCCTTCTGCCGCCGGAAACATCGGCGCAGAGGGTAAATTGGGAAACTAAAAGAATTTCTCCTTTTGTTTTTATAATTGATTTATTCATCTTTCCTTCTTCATCACTCATAATTCGTAAGTTAGTAATTTTTTCAGTTAACTTAACTAAGTCAATTTCATTATCGTCTTCAAAAATCCCCAAAAGAATCACATAGCCGTGATTAATCTGCGAAAAAATTTTATCTTCGATTTTTACCGACCCCTTTTTTACCCGTTGAATAATTGCTATCATAATTACAAATTTTAACACACCAGGGAGTCTTGACAAAACAAAAATTATAATCTATAGTGTATGAACTTTTATGGCAAGTAAAGCACTCCCCGACCTTACGGTCGGGGCATCAACCACTTCGGGCATTCAGAGTGCGAAACCCCGCACCGAATGCCCGCTTGAAAACCATTCATCCCACGTGCTAACGCACGGAACATTCTGGTGCTGGGGTAAAAAAACTGACGAATTAATTTATTCGGCCATTTTTGCCTCGAAGGAAGAGGTAAAGAAAAAAGCTCGTCAACAGATTTACAGAATTTCTTCCGGTTTAAAAATTTTCCCCGCCTCTGTTCATAATTTATACCAAGCTTTTGGAAAAGGCAAAATATCTGGTTTTACTGTTCCCGCCATTAATATTAGAACACTTACCTATGACATTGCGCGGATAATCTTTAAAATCGCTATCGAGAAAAAAATTGGCCCCATCATATTTGAGATTGCCCGATCGGAGGTTAAATACACAGAACAACGACCAGAAGAATACACCATTGCTCTTTTAGCGGCCGCTATTGCCGAAGGCTATAAAGGCCCGGTTTTTATCCAGGGAGACCACTATCAATTTAAAACATCAGTCTATCTAAAAACACCGGAGGCGGAAATTAAAAAAATTAAAGATCTAATTAAAGAATCCATCCAGGCCGGTTTTTATAACATTGATATTGATGCCTCAACTTTAGTTGATCTTAATCAGCCGAAATTAAACGACCAGCAAAAAGAAAATTATCAAATGACCGCCTTAATAACAAAGTATATCCGAGAAATTGAGCCAAAAAATATTACCGTTTCCGTTGGTGGTGAGATTGGCCATATTGGTGGAAAAAACAGCACTGTCACAGAATTTGAGGCCTTTATGAAAGGCTATTTAAAACTAATTCAAAATAAAAAGATACAAGGAATTAGTAAAGTAAGTGTGCAAACCGGCACCAGTCATGGTGGGATTCCTCTACCTGATGGAACAATCGCCGATGTTAAGTTGGATTTTAATGTTTTAAAAGACATAAGTAAAGTCGCCCGAAAAAAATATCATCTTGGCGGACCAGTTCAACATGGAGCTTCAACCCTACCCAACGAGCTATTTGATCGGTTTCCCGAAACCGGAACGTTGGAGATCCATTTAGCTACCGGATTCCAGAACATTGTCTACGACTATATGCCAAAAAAACTAAAAGAAGAAATGTATTGCTGGATAAAAACTAATTTAAAAGACGAGTGGAAAGAAGGAGCAACCGAAGAACAGTTTATTTATAAAATAAGAAAAAAAGCTTTAGGACAATTCAAAAAACAACTCTGGTCTTTGTCGGAAAAAGAGAAAAAGCCGATATTGAAGAATTTAGAAAAACAATTTCTATTTTTGTTTGAAAAATTAAACGTTTTCAATACAAAAAAAATTACTGACCCATATGTTTAGGAAAGTAACTACTTTAACCGAATTTATTTTAAAAGAAGAACGATGTTTCAGAAAAGCCACTGGCAGCTTTACTCTCCTCTTAACCCAAATAGAAAACGCCGCCAAAATCATTGCCAGTCATATCAAAAAAACCGGCTTGGTTGATATTTTGGGACAAACAGGAGAAAAAAATATCTATCAAGAAGAGGTGCAAAAGCTTGATAAATTCAGCAACGAACTCTTAGTCGACATTCTGTCAGAAAGCGGGCAAGTTTATGCCATTGCTTCAGAGGAATTGGAAAAACCAATTTTTGTTAAGAAAAATAGTGGCGACTATGTTGTTTTTTTGGATCCCTTAGATGGCTCGTCAAATATTGACGTAAACATAAACGTTGGCACAATTTTTTCCATTTATCATAAAAGTTCTAATCTTCTACAACCAGGCAGTAAACAAGTAGCGGCTGGTTATATTATTTATGGTTCAAGCGTTATGTTCGTCTACAGTTGTGGTCATGGAGTAAATGGATTTACATTGGATCCAAGTATGGGCGCTTTCCTACTTTCCCATCCCCAAATTAAAATCCCCCAAAAAGGCGGTATTTATTCTATTAATGAAGGATATTATAACTTGTACGACGATTCTCTTAAAAAATACCTTAACCATCTAAAAAATCTAGAGAAACCGGCTAAATTAAGATATGTGGGTTCTATGGTTGCGGATGTTCACCGAACTCTATTAAAAGGCGGTAGCTTCCTTTATCCCGCCAATAAAAAAAACCCTCAAGGCAAATTGCGTTTGATGTTTGAGATTAACCCCTTTGCTTTTATCATGCAACAGGCAGGGGGCTTAGCTTACAGTGGAAAAATTAATCCACTGCAAATAAAACCTAACAGTCTAAGTCAAAAAGCTCCTATCGTCTTAGGCAGCGTTGATAATGTTAATGAATATTTAAAATTTTATAAATAAAAATAAATTATGGTTAAAAACGGATTTAATATCAAAACGATTGACGATAATAAAATTTTCGGTAAAAGAGTTATTTTACGGGCGGATTTTGATGTATCGCTAAATCCCAATTTCACTATCGCCGATGATGTTCGAATTAGAAACAACTTGCCAACGATTAATCTTTTGTTAAAAAATAAAAACAAATTAATTTGTATTGCCAAGCTTGACCGTCCTAAAGCTCGTAATCCTAAATATTCTTTAAAAATTGTTGTTGATAAATTACAAGATTATTTGCCTAATTATAAAATTAAACTTGTTGATGATTTTTTGACCGCGGATAGGCGCATTTTTGACGATCAGAAAGAAAATGAAATTTTAGTTTTAGAAAATATCCGTTTTTATAAAGAAGAGAAAAAAAACGATCCGCAGTTTGCACAAAAACTGGCTGCTTTAGGAGATGTTTATGTTAATGATGCCTTTGCCGTAAGTCATCGACCTGAAGCATCTGTTGTTGGAATTCCAGAATATCTACCCTCATACGCCGGACTACTTCTAAAAAAAGAAGTAGAAATGATTTCCCAAGCGATAAAAAAACCTCGAAAACCAGTGGTCGCTATTTTAGGTGGCGCTAAAATCTCAACAAAAATTATTATTATTGACAAGTTAATGGAAATTGCTGATTATCTTTTAATCGGCGGGGGCTTGGCCAATACCTTTTTACTCGCTGAAGGGCATGAGATAGGAAAAAGTTTTTATGAGTACGAAGAAATTGAAAAAGCTCGACGACTTTTATTTATGGCGGCAAAAAAACACACGGCCATAATTCTTCCATCCGATGTAATTATCGGAGATCTGAAAAACACC
>Ga0268276_1004173_pt1 | contig 10405 bp, 10 predicted proteins | sample saktaG_4_FD_190145 | JGI IMG/M metagenome (GOLD analysis project Ga0268276, IMG submission 190145) | Saline water microbial communities from Sakinaw Lake, British Columbia, Canada - sak_2010_1_5_45m | ecosystem: Environmental > Aquatic > Non-marine Saline and Alkaline > Saline ...
ATCCTAAAACTCACATTTCTTCGCTCCCCGACCGTCAGGTTAATGGGCGTAGAGGGAAGTGAGAGCACGAGTTGCGGAGTATTCGACACAGCATGCGGGTCAGGGACAGCCAAGCGCATAGCGTTCTGTTTATCCTGTTCCTTGAGATACGCACCGATCAGCGCGGCCGCTTTTCCGTCATCATCAACGGCATCGTTCAGTGGGACGAGTTGCTGGGACATGTGCCAGCGCGGGGTTTGAACGGAAGTGGGGCGGAAAGCGTCGGCGGATCCGCTCTGTCCAAGGCCCTTTTGGGCATTGACCGAGAGTCCGCAGGACAGTGTTTCAGAACACGGTTTGAGTAACAGGACGCCCAAATTCTCACCGTTCTTGCCTGCTTGGCAGATGGCCACACCGTTGACGACTTCCGGCGGGCTGATCAGCGATTGGGAGTGTCCGCCGATGATCAGATCAATATCTTTGGCTTGTGCAGCGAGAAGGCGGTCCTCGTCTATGCCTTGATGGGATATGACAATCGTCAGATCCAGTTTACCTCTTGTGGCTTTCAAGAACGTATCAAGCGTGTCGGATGGAGCGGCCAGCTTGACTCCTTTAGGCTTTGATTTTTGGAGTCGCCAGATATTTGAGTGGCTGACAGATACGATACCTATACGTAGACCACAGCGTTCGAACACGGTCCAGGCGGGAGTCAGAAATTGGTTTTTTCGTATCCCCGACTTCAGCCGATAGCCGCCTGAGAGCCACGGAAAAGTTGAACCTCTGGTGCTCGTATCCCACAAGCCGGCAAGCTGATTGATTCTGACCCAAGACTCCAATCCGCCTGCCAGTTCTTGATCACCGACGGCCACTGCCTGATAATCCATTAGCGTACAAAGTTTAAGCAGCAGTGATGAGCGTTCGTCATCCTGATCTACAGAGAAAAGGTCTCCTGTATCCAGTGTGATCACGCGGTCTGTTCCGGCTGCTGTCCGCAGCATATGAATCAACCAAGCACGTTTAGCCAACCCTCCCCAAGGGTTGCTCGGACAATGGCAGGAATTCAGAATTCCGTTTGCCGAACCAGCGAAAAGAATCGTCAGCGGGTCGCCGCGTTCGGCCGCCGCGCATGAGCCGCCAACAAGAAAGAGCATAAAAAGCCACAATATTGATTTCATTGGAAGACAGATTATGCTATATACAGTTCATACACAAGTAAGAAGTGAGGCACTAGCATCTCATAGACAGGCGGCGTACGGTATGCGAGCGATGTTCCTTTGAGGTTGCTGGTGTTTAAGCATTTCACTACCTGCCGAGGTAGTGTGTGTGCTGGACGTTGACGAAGGTTTTCTGATCACGGTCCGTGCTCGCTGGGCAGCGAGGGAATCATGTGGCCCGGAATCAGGTTGTTCACTTGCCGGAATACGGTATGATTATGCCTTGCTGGCCGGAAGGTTCGCCCTTGCGGGCGGGAAGCGCTTGGCGGCGCCGAGGTTTCTTTCATGCGCTGTAATCTACAGGCGAACGCGTTTTCCGGTCAGCGCTTATCGTGATGATCGTGATTAAACCTATGGGATGATAGTGAAAAAGTATTTGTCTTTGTTCAGAATTGCCGTGTTATTCTTGGGCGTAATGTCTGTCAAGGCCGGAACAAATCTGGTTGGCACCTTGGCTCCGGCTCCGGTCTTTGTGACACTTTCCGGGCAGTATCAGGTGTTCTCTAAGTTATACTATCAAGGGTCAGAAAGATTGAATGAGCCGCGTACGACCGTTGTTCTAAGGTTCACCAGTCTCTATTGCCTGCCCTGCCACAAAGAAATGCCTGCGTTCCTCGATGTCGTCCGACCGGTTGCCGAGGAGGCCAAAAAGAAGGGGATTCCATTCCGTTTCTTTCTTGTCAGCATGGACCCCCTGAGCGTCAAAGAGGATCTGCGTAAATTCATGCTTGAAAAAGAAATCCTAATCGACAGTCAATTGCTACTAGACCCATACAAGAAGGCGGCTGAGAAATTCGGTGTGGTGAGCATCCCGCGGACCTTTGTGATTTCCGCAAACGGACGTGTCACGGCTGACATTTCGGGTGTTGCGGACGACTATAGAGACCTACTTAAGGCCGGCATCGATGAGGCGTTGAAAGAGGGGAAGGCAAAATGACAAAGGAATGGATTTGCAGGCTTCGCAGGGCAAGGCTCACCTGTCTCGGATTGTCGTCCGCCGGTCTGTTGCTTTACGGGTGCGCCTCGTCGCGTTCGAGGGTGTCGGGACCTATTTGGTGGGATAACCCGCATCAGCACGATTCAGAGCATTTGTACTTTAAGGCGGAAGGAATGAGCGCGGTTGGACTTGAGCAAGCCCGGCAGAATGCATTGCGGGCCATCCAAGCCCAGGGCGCTGGCTATGTTTACACCGAGATCAGGTCGCTGAATGGCGTGCAAGAATCGCAAGCGTCGTATGAAAGCACGGTGGAGTTGCGCGAACTTGAGGTGTTTGCCGAGGAAGAGGCGCGGAACAGATCGGGGTGGACGGTGTGGATGCTGGGGCGGTATCCCCGTTCGGAGTATAACCGCATCCGAGAAAAAATGGAGTGCGGGGCACAGCTCGAACGCCAGTGGAAAGAGGCTCAATCAGCGGTTAACCGGCAGCAGATGCAGGAGGCCGAGCGGCTTCTCGGTGCGATCATTGAGACCTACGATACAGGTTTGCGTATGTCTTTCGCCTTGGAGGCCGTGAAGCTGGAACTGGCAGGCTTATATCTGCGGCAAAACCGAGGGCTCACGGCCAAGCACTGGCTTCTTGATGTGCAAAAAAGCACGTTGGACAAGACGTGGCGGGCCAAGGCAGCTGACATGCTGTCGAGGATGCCCGCCTTTTCCTGTAAGGACGCATTTGAGGGCAAAGCGGTAGGAGTCTACTGTTGCCGAGGGGAGAACGGAGTCGTTTCGGCCGATCCCCGGTTGACGCAGGAACTGAGCGGTCGGTTGATGAAAGACGGAATTACGGTCATCCTGTTGCCAGAAGCGACGCCCTCGCTGGTGGAGTCGATGGATGCCGCAGCAACAAAGCGCATAACAGATGCCTTCAAGCCTTTCAAGGTGGATGCGGTGTTTGTCACCGTGTTGGACGTCGACACCAGCAAGACGGGGGCTCAAGTCAGTATCCCGTTCACCACCGAGAAGATCGAGGCGCTCGATGCGACCCTGCGGTATATGGTTGTCCGTTCGGCAGACGGTGCCATTCTGGCTTCTGACAGCACAGCCGGTTATTCACACGCGGTTCCCGGCATGGTTGCTGTCATGCTGACGCACCCTCGCCATTTGCCAAACTATGCCACCATCATCGCAGAGGGTCTTAAGCGTGACGAAGGGAGCCGGTGACCGACTACTTAGCACGATCTGCTGAACCAGCACGAATCGCCCGTGAGTAGAAAAAGAAGACCCGTGTCCTGTCGTATCATCGCTTCTCCAGTATTATTGATAAGAAAAGCACTTATTGGCACATTCTCCCGTCAGCCGCCAGGTCCTTCTTCTCTTCCAAGCCAATCCAAGCCAACCGCCCAACCCGCCAAGAGTTGCAATCGCGCTTGGAACCCCGCCCGCCGTTTCTCCCCGACGTTCAGTCATCCTTCTTTCCCGTCGATTTTTTCAAGCAATCCGTATCCGAAACCTGACAGGCTAAAGAAAGATGCGGTTGGTGAGACGCTTGCGTGGGAGGGGCGCTCAGCAAGGGGCGGCCCTATCCCGATCGCCAATTATGGCCACTCAGGAGACATTCCCCCCGCCTTAAGCATTTCTTCCGAACATTCCCGTGCGAATGGAGTAACAGCACACCCTAAGAATTGCGGTTTCAACTCCATTGTTGTTGTCGGGCCCAGCCCCCACCACTCCGTCATTGCAAGATAAACCTCGGCATCGAGATTACTATTGTTGTACATGTACTTGCCGACAAAACGATCTCGCCTCCCGAGAAACAACATACCCCAGTTGACGTTCTTTCTTACCTGCAAATTATTCGTTTCCGATTGCAGAACATTATAATCGTTAGCACGGGCAAAGGTAGCCATCGCGGGCAAAGGATTAGCGCTGGTTGAGCGATGAATATGACTTGTCGTACATCCTGAACACAGCCCAAGGGTCACCAGCAGAGTGAGTAATGTTGTTTTCACGTAACCTGTACCTTCCATGGCGCTTCGTTTGTTACGTCGCTATCGAAAGGGCGCCATTTCAACCTTTCGTCAGCGAACGACGAGCATTTTACCCTCGTTCGGCAAGTGTATAACGGTGGCTGTTTGCAAACAAGCGTATTCTTGCCGCATGAGAGATAAAATTTTGTTGCACGGAGCCGCGAGGCCGGATGACGAGCTATGGGGTTTGAATGCCCCTTTTGGTTTTGGGGTGGGCGGAAGGCCCGTCCCTTTTCGGGCCTCAGCGGAATCTAATGGCCGGGTAATGCAAGCCGTTACAAATTAACGACTTGCATCCCCACAGACCCGGACGTGCGGGACTACCGCATCCGGTTCCTCAAAGCATAGATTCGCTACGTGTAGGAGTGCATGATTATTGGTCTTCTTAGAGCGAGTACGGTTGATAGCAGTACCGTGAAACGATCCCATGTTATCCCCCTTCTCCCTCGTGTCCGCCGCCGTAGCCATTTGAACCATATGCGCGTGGTCTCGTGGTAAACCCGGTTTAAATACCGATAGTTCCCAGTTATCCCGAAGTACGCATAGTGCCCGGTCAACTTCCGGTTCAGCGCTTTGCATTGCTCGGATAGCTCCAGATGCCTGTTGCATCCGCAATACTGCTTCATTGCCTTCAGTGCCCGGCTCAATCGGTCTTTGGCCGTCTTGCGTTTGACTGTATCATTGCCCCTTTTACTTTTACCCCATCCATGGGTGAACCCGAGAAAATCGAACGTTCCCGGATTCCCCTCGGGGTCCTTGTGCGGGGGCATGAAATTCACCAGCCTCGTCTTGTCCGGGTGGACTTCCAGCCCGAAACGGCCGAACCGTCTGGGCAGAACCTCCTTCACCCGCAGGGCATCCCGTTCATCCGAGAAACCCATGACAAAATCATCGGCGAACCTAACCAGAAACGCCCTTCCTTTCAGTCGGGGTCTTATCTGGTTTTCAAACCATTCATCAAGGACGGTATGCAGGTAGATGTTGCTCAGTATAGGACTTATGCAACCTCCCTGCGGTGTTCCTTTATCGGGATAGCTCACGCTCCCCGATTCCCAGACGCCCGCCTTCAGCCACTTGCCGATAAGGCGTCTTACAACTCCGTCACGTATCCTCCGGTCAAGTATCTCCCGCAGGTGCTGATGATCCAGCGTATCGAAGAATTTGCGTATGTCCGCATCGAGTATCCAGCATCCGCCCATCTGGTGGACGTTCTGCCAGATGTTCTCCAGAGCCTGATGCGCAGAGCGACCGGGTCTGAACCCGTATGAACAGTTCTTGAAGTCCTGTTCGTAGATCGCTTCCAGAATCATCGACACGCCCCGTTGAAGAACTTTGTCCTCGAACGAGGGTATGCCGATTGGCCGGACCTCTTTCTTGCCCGGTTTCGGGACATAGACCCGCCTTACCGGCGGAGCCTTGTACTTCCCACTTCGAGCCAAGTCAGAGAGCCGATCCAGATTCTCATCCAGATTCTGCTCATAAGCCTGTGCCGTCACGCCGTCAACTCCGACAGCCCCATCTTTTCGTGTCAGGTGATAAGCCTTTTCAAGCCACTCCCGTGTAAGGCAGTGGCCGATTGACACGAATGCCTCCTGCGGCTGCGTCCTCGCCCGGTACGCTATCCGTTCCTGTTGAGTGTACATTTCCATGAAGTGCTGTTGACCCCAAGATGTTTCCCAGTTACGGTTCTATACTCCGATACGCCGCTTCCCTACTGACAGGCTCCCTTCGGTCAAGGTTCGCCTCCCTTCAAACGGTACTATCAGCGTACTACGACTTCCAGCAATCCGTCCCGCCCGCTTCACTCGTCGTTTCGCGTTTGATTATTCAGTGGCCATCTCTGTTCGCTTGTGACGGAGCGATGACCGGCTCCGTCCCACCAGGCACTTGATCAGCCGGCTTTGCCTTACGTCCGGCACTTTCTGAAAGACTGCTGGATCTCCCAAGTTCCCATGAAACCCTTGCGCCCGCTCCCATCTGGAAGCCGACTCACACCTGCGCCCTGCTCTTCGACCCCGGTCGAGTGTTCACATCTGGCCAGTTGCGATGTGCCCATGTTGTCCTCAAACATTAGAACGTCAAGGACCTCGGCGATGCGTCGATTTCGGGGCTCAATCACACGGCCCGGTGCTTCGCTGTCTACGCTTCGTGCCGTCCTCACGGACGACGACGCAAGACTCGCTTATGGCTGGTGGCCAGCCTTTGCCATCCCGACTTTCATCGGGTAGGTTTCAACAGAAAGTTTCAAACTCGATTTACCTCATCTCGTCATTCCCTTTCTATGGATTTATCTTGGCGCAATCTAATTACGACCCCTAGTGACGCCAAAGGCGAATGGCACGACCATCCTGACATCGGTGTTCTTCAGCCAGTCAGCGCCCGAATTTGTATGCGCTACAGACGTCAGTCCGCGCTGCCGACGGGAAAGGCCGTCCAGAGTAATTGGCCATAGTATTTGTGGTTTACGCGTCCACCGCCCACTATGCCGGCCGCCAGATACCAGAACTTGATGACATCGTATTGCTCAGGGGTACTGCCGTTTTTCAAATCGAGAGAGACCGGCGTAACCATTTTCATTCTCCCCGCGACACACGTGCCCAGGCCTAGACCATACGCGCTGCTGCGGCCAACCTGATCGCCGGTCGATTGGACATACGTGCCTGACCAGTCGGTCCAGATCGGCCAAATCAAGGGGTAACCGGGAACGAACAGCGTCTCCTCTCGGCAATAGGTTTCGCTGCGACCCCCTTTCTCGACTCGCTCCATCGAAGCAACACGGGACGGCCACCAACCGCATTTCAAGATTTTCCCGAAGGACTGGTTGCTCTTTTGCGAGGTCTTGATGCTGGTGCTATTGCCAATGCCTGAACTGATCAGGGACGGCATGTTATTCAACCAGTCTTTCTTTGTTTGGCCGAGTTCCGCGAACGACTCTTTTTGCTCTTGCGTGGCAGGGGTGAAGTCACTTCCCATGATTCGGGCCGCCTCCGACCTGCTGACCGGGCCGCCACCGGACTTGCAAACGATGCATCCGCTGAGAAAGCACGCAGAGAGGATCGCCATGAGAATTGTTGCACTGACGGTCTTGCTCGCCATTGGAAACTTCCTTCCCGCCTTGCCGGCATAACCATTGATAAGAAATCGCTTTTCGGCACACCCCGCTCGGCCTCGGCCCGCACGGGCCGAAAACATGCCGAAACGTGCTGGTGCAGCGATTGCATGGGGAGATTGTGGCAAAAGCGGGAATCCAAGTCAAGTCCACCACCAAACAGCGTTTTTGTGGTTGAAGGGGTATACCCAAAACGCCACAAAACCGCTGGTTTGCGTTCCGGTGGCCGGAAAGAGACAGGCCGGGTCAGCCGGGAGCGAGAACCGCACGCTGGAGGACGCGCAGACCCGGGGCCGGCCCGCCCGGTCCCGAGTCTACAGCCGCAGGGGAAGGCTGTGAGACTGTAAGGCTGTGAGGCTGAAAGGAGAAGCAGGGACGGCTGTCACAATCCTTACAGCCTTACAGTCTTACATCCTTACAGCCTTCCCCTGTTGAAACGGGACGTGTTGCAGAGGGGGTGGTTGGTATGGCGGACGGGAAATTTGAACTGGGGCAGTCGGGAAATCCGGCGGGGCGACCGAAGGGGATACCGAGCGGGCGAATGAAGGCGCTGGGGGCGTTTGACCGGATCACGGGCAAGGACGAGAACGTGCGGGTGATCGAGGAGGCGCTGGAGACGGCGCTGCGGGAGAAACCGTTGTGGTACTTCACGAACATTATCATGCCGCTGCTGCCTAGGGAGACGCGGGCGGCGGTCGAGGCGGGCGATAAGGTGGTCGAGTGGCGCGGGCTGATTGGGGTGGTGGCGGGAGAGGGAGAGAAATGAAAAGCTGAAAGCTGAAAACTGAAAACTGAAATGCTGAAATGAGAGAGAGAGAAAAAAGCTGAAAAGCTGAAAATGGGAGGAAGGGGCGGGGTTGTATAGGGAGAAAGGGAAAGGCGGACTCGATTTTGGCGCGAAAGAACATGCGGTTTGATGCCAGTACGGCGGACTATGCGCAAGGATAGTGTAACCGCTGGCTTTCTGACCCTTTCTTCGTCTTCAGTTAATCACTTTGGCATCAACGGGTTGCTCGGGCACGGGCGGAGGGAACTGGAGAGAAGGCCCGTCCCGAATGGCGCTAAGTTAAGCCTTCCCACCCTCTTTGTCGCGAGCTTTGTCGAATCGCAATCGGTTCGCCCATAGAGGGTTCGACAAAGCTCGCGACAAAGCTCGCGACAAAGGTCCGTATATCAGAACCCCTTAACTTAGCGCCATTCAGGCCCGTCCCTTGCCAGGCCTAAAGACAAATTCGTGTAACTCCAACAATAAATGTTCAGCGACTGACTGTGGACCATGCTTCCATGAACTTGGCTGATGCCTTGGCCATAATGTGGCCATTCTGACGGATGTCAGCCTCCATATAGAAAAGCGGAGGTAACGATTTAGCCAGCCGGGCACCAACGATGGCGGGGCGGCTCACGATTATGGGTTTTAGGAACCTCACGTTCAGTTCTCCCGTCAGCGCAGCTCGTCCGTGCGCGAAGAGACAGTTCGTCATCGCGCTATCCAGAAGTGCGGCGATGACGCCGCCATGCAGATAGCCAGTGTAACCCTGGTATAGTCGGTCACATGGGAACAGTGCTTCCACGTGACCATCGGCATGCGTGTCGAACGCGAGCCGGAGACCCTGGGGATGGTCGGCGCCGCAAAGCACGCACTGCCCATGCAGTCGTGCCTGTAGCGCCATCATGGCCGCCGGTGTGGGCTTAGTGATCACAGACATTCGTCCCGGATATCAGCGTTCCCGCCAGATACTGGGCCACGAGTTGTTCCGGCGCTTCGGCGGGTGCGCCCACCACAACCTTGATACTGTTTTCCGCAAACAAGTTCTGCGCCCGGCTACCCATACCGCCGACAATGATGACAGTTGCGCCTTGTTCGTGCAACCAGCGAGGTAGAACGCCCGGTTCGTGTGGCGGAGGCGTGAGCATCTGCTTATTTGTGATCTTCTTTGCCTTTTCGTCTATGTCCAGCAGAGCGAACTGGTCGCAGTGTCCGAAGTGCATGCACAGATTGCCTTCGGCGATCGGTATGGCGATTTTCATGGGTGTGTTCTTCCCTTCGTTTGTTGTGGTTTGTGTTTGGTTTGTTGCGATCTTTCCGGAAAGCGCCAGTATCGGCGCGATGACACGTTCGAAAGCCTTGGCTGTTTCCGTCTGGTTGTAGCGATAGACAAACGGGGTGCCGTCGTCGCAGGCCTGTCCAACCGCAGGGTCTATGGGAATGCGCCCCAGGAAGGGCACGCCCATGTCCGTTGCCATGCGCTCGCCGCCGCCGGACTTGAATATGTCCGTGAGTTCGCCGCACGTGGGGCAGACGAACCCGCTCATGTTTTCGACGACGCCGAGAACCGGCAACTCCAGTTGGTGGCAGAAGCTGATGGATCTTCGCACGTCGGCGGTGGCCACGTCCTGCGGGGTTGTGACCACGATTGCGCCGTCCACTGGCGCAGCCAGTTGGCACACGGACAACGGTTCGTCGCCGGTGCCGGGTGGCGAGTCGATGATCAGGTAGTCCAGATCGCCCCAAGCGACGTCTTTCAGGAACTGCTTGATGACGGTTATCTTCATTGGGCCGCGCCAAATGACGGCATCGTCACGGTTCCGCAAGAGAAACCCGATGGACATCACTTTGAGTCCAGCATGCTCGACCGGAAGGATTTCGCCGTCCTTGGTTTGCACGTCGGCGTCTTCCAGATGCAGCATCTTGGGAATGCTCGGCCCGTGGATATCCACGTCCAGCAGGCCGACACGTTTGCCTGCCAGGGACAGGGAAATCGCCAGGTTAGCGGCAACAGTGCTTTTGCCCACGCCGCCCTTGCCGGACATCACCAGAATCTTGTGTCGGATGCGCTGCAACCGCTCCTCGAGGACCACCTCGTCCAGTGCGCCGTCGCTACCAATTGGAGCCGATGCGTGCGCAGCATCACAGGTAGCGTGTTTGTGCGATTGTCCTTGTCCACAGCCACATTTCTCATCTTTTGTCATGTCGTCATCCTTTCTTAGAACTCAAATACGGTTCCCGCACCGCCTGCATGGCAGGTGTTGGGAAAGGCCGACCCTAGTGCGGCGACCGATTTCTGGCCGGTGCAGTGCAAGGGGACCAGAAGGTTGATGTTGAAGCGGCGCAACTCCCGGATCGTCCAGTGCATGCGTTC
>Ga0268276_1004174_pt1 | contig 10403 bp, 11 predicted proteins | sample saktaG_4_FD_190145 | JGI IMG/M metagenome (GOLD analysis project Ga0268276, IMG submission 190145) | Saline water microbial communities from Sakinaw Lake, British Columbia, Canada - sak_2010_1_5_45m | ecosystem: Environmental > Aquatic > Non-marine Saline and Alkaline > Saline ...
AAAGAGGCCTCAAAGGCCCTCAAGCTCAATCGCACGACCCTTTGGAGAAAAATGAGGAGACACGGCCTTCTTCCTGACAAGCCCGTTTGATATTTGAAACAAAATGCAACATTGTTTCATGAGAAGGGATACAATATAAATTACTGTTTTTAAATTATAAAATTACTTATTGTCACCAGCTATGTTTCATATGTGCAACACCACATCGCAAAATCCCCCCATTTCTATTGCCCGGAATAAATCTTAAATAGCTGATATCATTGTTTAAAAAGGTACGTTGCTGGCCAATGGCACGCTTCTTGATAATGTTTCATTTTACCATGAAAATCGCCATCTGCCAGCTCAAGGGAAGAATATCACCCCGTTACAACCACTCAGCCGAAATAGCGACGGTGATCGTCGGCGACGGCATGATCCTGGAAAAAAAAGTTGTGGCCGTGTCAATACTGGAATCTGTTGAACTCACCGAGTTTCTGGCCGGCCTAAGCGTTGAAGCCGTCATCTGCGGGGGAGCTAAGGAAGAATGCCAGAGGATGCTGAAACAGAAGAACATACGCCTGATAGACAACGTCATAGGAAATGTGGATGCCGTTCTCGATCGATTCATAAAAGGAGAACTGCGATCGGGGGATATTGTCAACTGACGATTTGTTGAGCGTAAGGCCGGAAGGTAAACATGGCTGTTGATAAAAGCAGAAGAGATTTTTTCACCCGGGATCTTCTCGGGTCGGGGGTCAGACTGCTCGAAGAACTCATCGGTTCGAACAGGGTGGAAGATCCAAAGCGGGATTATTTCGAATCTTTTGAGAGCTGTTACCCGCTTCTGTCCGAGGCCGGTGAGATGCTCATCGAGGAGGCTGTCAGGCGGGGGATCAGGGTCGAGGGGAGAAGCCGGGAGGAGATCGCCCGGGACATTTTCTCGCATCTTGAAAAGACATAAATCATTTTTCGATAAAGGAAGAGGAGCGAGCGACTCAGCTTCAGGAAAGGAGGGTTTCTATGGAAGGGAAAGTCGAAGAACGTTACGGTGAGGGCTACCTCGAGGAACGCAAGCTCGTTCCCCGATGGCCCGCGCCATGGCCGCAGATTGTCAACACGATCTTTCTGTTGGCGGTCTTCTACGTGACATGGTGGATTTTTCAGGATCCCCGGGGATGGTTGCGGATGTATACCCCTTACGTCGGATACATGTACACCCGGTGGACACTGATCGTGTTGATCTGGATGGTTTATGTTTATTATTACTGGCCGTTCAGGAGACACCAGTTGGAAAACTGGCACCCTGTTTTGAAAGGGGTCGTGATGACGACGGTTTCCGTGATCATTCTCGTGATACTCATCAAGGGTTTCTTTGAAGGGCTTCTGGGAAACCTGTCAATGGCCTACTTCAATCCCAACCAATTGACGAAGCTGCCGGGCGTTACGGAGTTCTTCGCTGTCGAATACGCGGCCCTGGCCTGCCTCATGTTCGCCGCCATTGCATCATGGCTGAGCCCCTCCTGGCCGGTGGCGATGGAGATGGCCCCCTGGCAAAACCTTAAACAACCGGCGTTGGGTACGACCGTTCTCATCGTCACCTTCTTTATAGGCACTATCGTCTATTTCTGCACCATGCATCCCCACATGGGCATCCTCTATTATCCCTGGCAGTATTTCTGCTCCATCGCTCCGCCCTATTGGGAGAAGTTCGCCGACACGGTCAGCGGCAACTTCCACGTGGCCTGGATCATGTGCTGCACCATCATCGTCTGGACGTATGAGAGCATCTGGGAACGATACCCCTTCCGGATCATCAAGAACGACTGGACCCGGCGGCTTGTGGCGTTCTTCGGCATCATCGCCATTGCCTGGTGCTGTTTTCTGTTCCTTTACTTTGCACAGGAATTGTGGTGGGGCCCGGCTATCCGGGGAACCCGGCGGGATGCCGCCCCGGACTGGCGCTGGCTTCATGTCGGTGAGATGATGGTATTTTTCCTCCTTCCGGCCCTCTTCGTCACCTTTTACTGCAACAACTGGCCCCGTAAGTTCAGCATACCCGTGAACTGGCTGATCCGTACCCTCATCGCGATCGTGGGAGGAATTGCGGTCTATTGGCTCTATTATAACATCAGCCATCTGGTGTTAGGGACGCAAAAGGGATACTCCCATCCTCAGCAGTTTCCCATGATCCCGACCATCTGGTTGATCAACCTCATGCTGATCAACCATTGGTTCATGGACAATTGGCCCGGTTGGAAAAAAGTCAACGCGCCGGAAGCAGGTCATGCAGAGGAGGTTGAAAAATGAGCAAGGAATATAAAATCGGCATCTTTGTGGGCATCTTTGTGGGCATCCTCGTGTACGCCGCTATTGTATGGGTCTTGCCCATCATGGGCAAATGGAACTGGATGCTGAGCAAAATAACATAGAACGTTCAACACAATCCGCGCCTCTTAAAGGCGAGTGGTTCTCTTCAGTAAAGGAGGTTATCCATGGCAGAAGAAGAAAAAAAAGGGATGAATCGCCGCGATTTTGTCAAGGGGCTCATCGTGGGGGGCGCCGCCGGAACCCTCGGCTCCATGGGCATCTATTCATACAGCCCTTGGCGGAAGTCCCATTTAGCAAAGGCCGCACCGAAGAATATCGACATCGGCGAGTGCAAAAGCATCAAAATCACCAACGTCTCGGAAACCAGCTGGTTCGACAACAAGAACCTGATGGGCGACATCAAGGGCTCGGGAGGGCTTCTGGTCAACCAGTACACCTATAACTGGCCTCCTTTTGCGGAAAAGAAAGGACAACTGGGAAAAGGGTCCTATGAGAAAGGGATCAAGGAGATCAAGCAATGGCTCCCGAACAATCTGGAAAAGGCCTGGCAGTTCCAGGTGGAGAATGCCGTCCATCCGGAAAATGCAGGCGGGTTCGCCTGTCTCATCGATGTGGAACTCCTGGACGGATCAAGAAAGAAAATCCTCCTTGATTCAGGCTGGGCATTCGACTGGATGGAAAAAAGCTTCCAGCGTGAGGGTATCGACAAGATGCTGACCAGAAGAGAGATCGACTGTCTCGTCATCTCCCATGAGCATTTCGACCACTTCTGGGGGCTTCCGGTAACCGTAAAATACAACCCCGAAATACCCATGTTGATTCCGGAGGGGTTCTACATGGAAGGCCGGCAATACATCAAGGATTGCGGCTACAGAGGGAAGCTAACGGTTGTGAAGCCCGGGCTTAACCCACTTTTTCCGGGCTGCGCAACCTATGTCTTCGCTATTCCCATCATCTGCCGGGTTTACGGCGAACAGTCCCTGTACTTCAACATCAAGGACGCAGGAATGGTGTCCGTGACGGGATGTTGTCACCAGAGCATCATCCAATTTGCCGAAACGGCCCATAATACCATCAAGTACAAGAAAAACTACGGTATTTACGGCGGACTTCACATCTCCCCCTTTGAAGACTGGGATCCCAAGTACGACGACCTCGTTTTCGCCTTAAGGAAATATAACTTCGAAAAAATCGGGTGCAACCACTGTACAGGGATCACATGCGCCAAAAAATTCATACAGGCGGGTTATCCTGTGGTACGGGGAACAGCGAGGTTCCGTTCCAAAGATACGGCTTACCTCGGAAACGGGGACACGATAGAATTCAGGGCGGGCGTATGACGGCAAACGGGCCGGGGTGAATCTCTTGTCTCCCTCCTCAGGATCACCCCGACCCCTCACAGGAAACGTTCATTTCAAGGAGGTCTATCATGAAGCGCATTGTCATTTCCATGGCCTTGGGAACCCTTCTGGTGTTTCTAATCTTTTCATCCCTCTCGATAGCGGCTTCGCAAAGCATCCGGATGGCCTATTGCGATACCGAGGAATCCATCGCAAAAACTTACATGTTTAAATACATCCTTGAAGACATGGTCGGCCTTAAAGTGGACCTTCACAAAGTGAGTGTGAAAGAAATGTGGAAGGGGCTTGCTGAAGGCCGATATGATGCGTCATTAAGCGTGGTACTGCCCGAGCAAAAGACCTATTATGCGAAATATAGGAATCGGGTGATCGACCTGGGCCCCAATTTCATGGACCAGAAGAGAAAGGTCCTGACGGTTACCCGGCTGGGGCTCCTGGATAGCAGGCCCCGCCTGGCCAAATTCCTGCGTCATTACTGCCTCTGAGCGAGCAAGCTGGAATCAGCCGTCGCCCTCGTGAAGGGCGGAGAGATCTCAAAGCAGGAAGCAGACAATTGGATTAAGGAAAATGAAAAATGGGTTCGCAACATGCTCGGACTTTGCGAAGATATCCAGATAGAAGACTGGGGTTAATATCGGACAGAATTTAAAAAAAGGATGATACTTGACGTCAGGGGCTCTAATGGAGCCCCTGTTTTTTATGTTAGAGGATTCCGATGACCTGCAATTTCCCCTTGAATCGTGAGCAAAACCGTTTATAGTGGACAAAAAGGATCAGCCGCCTTGCCGCCTCGGGAGACCGGATCAACGATTTTATCTGGAGAGAAAAAATGGAAAAATTCAATCGCTTTGCAAATCGATCCCTTGTTCGGCCGGGCGTTTTCATTCTGCTCGTCTTTGCCTTGACGGCAGCCGGAGGATGCGCGACGAAGATCAAGGTCAACATGCTCCAGCCGGCCCAGTATCACGATGCGTCGCTGACCCGAACGGTGGCCGTCCTTCCCTTCGACGGACCGGGAGGCGCCGATATTGCCTCGGAGTTCGAGGGCGTTCTCGGCAGCATCCTCATTGACGGCAAGCCCTATTTCTCCCTCGTCGACCGGGCACAGATCAACAAGACAATGAACGAGATGAAACTCTCCCAAAGCGGCCTGGTGAATCAGAGCACCGCGGCCAGGATCGGAAAGATGGTGGGCGCCCAGGGAATTTACACGGGCATGGTCACCCTCTCGGGGGTCAACGACAGCCCTTTCAGGGAAAGGCGCCAGCAATGCGCTCAACATCAGATCAAGTATGACAACAAGGGAAACGCCTACGAAGGAGCCTGCTTGCGCTGGCGGCCTTATGACGTCAGCTGCACGAAGCGGGTGGCGAGCTTCGCCTGCTCGCCGAAACTGATCGAGGTCAGCACCGGGAAAATAATCTATGCCCAGAACCTCTCAGGTTCCGCCGATTCCTCGGGCTGCGAGGACCGCCTGCCCGTCAAAGGCGAGGCAGAACTGCTGCAGAAGGCAAAAGAGATCGCGAAAAAAGAATTCCGGAAAAACGTGGCCCCCTTCTACGTGACAAGGGAAATCGCCCTCATGGATTCGACGGACGGCATCTCGTCATCGGAGGCGAAGGATAAGCTCAAGAATGGAATGGACTACGCGGCCAAGCAGAGGATGGACAGCGCCTGTGAGCTCTGGGAAGAGGCGAACAATCTGTCTCCCAACGCCCCTTCCATTCTTTACAACCTGGGGGTGTGCGCCGAAAGCAGGGGCGATCTCGACGCGGCGCTGAATCTTTACAGGCGGACCGACAAGCTGATCGGGAAGCCCGATGACAATGTCAGCCTGGCCCTCAACCGGGTCACTGAAGCCATCAAGAACAGGAAAAAACTGGCGGAGGAGCTCAAGGCTCCCGGCATGTAACATGGGACAAACAACTCACCCTCACTTATCACGTTACGAGAAACAAGGTCTTATCAAATAGAATTATGCGGTTGAATTATCTTGACACACGAAAAAAATTATCCTTATACTCCCTCAAGCAAAAAGGAAGTTCTTATCAATAAACGGCAGTTGGTCCAAGAGAAACGCTCAAAGATGTAATACCTGATAACAGGAGGTGCAGGCATGAGTTATAAAACGGTCAACTTGGACAAAAAGGATGGAATAGCTGTTTTAACCCTGAATCGCCCGGATGTCTTGAACTCAGTCAGCATGGAAATGAGGTCTGAAATACTGGGCATCCTCGGCGACTTGGAAAAAGACGAAGCGGTCAGAGTCCTTATCGTGACAGGAGCCGGCCGAGCATTCTGCGCGGGAGCGGATATTAATGAGTTCAAGGAATCAGGCAAGGATCCGGCGCTCCAGAGATTCCTGAACAAGAAATTGATTGCCATGGCCAGGGCCTACTACGAATTTGAAAAACCGATCATCGGTGCGATCAACGGTGTATCTGCAGGAGACGGGTCACAATGGGTCTTGGCATTTGATTTGAACATCGCTTCGGAAAAGGCACGATTTGGATGGCCGGCGACGTATCTCGGCATTCTCTGACCTTACGGTATCATCCGGCTTCCGGGAGAAGTCGGTCGTTTTCGTGCCAAAGAGGTCCTGATGACGAGAAAATTCGTCAGTGCCGAGGAGGCTGTCCGCTGGGGTTTCATTTCGAAAGTTGTGCCCCACGACAAGTTGATGGAGGCAGCCTTCGAACTGGCCGAAGAGATAAAAAAAATGCCGCCCCTTTCCCTCCGTGCCGTTAAAAAAGCGGTGAACCAGGGCATGCAGGGCTATGAGTTCGCCGAATATATCATGGACAGCCTGCAGAAAAGCGAGGACGCGTCGGAGGGGACGAGCGCCTTTCTTGAAAAAAGAGAACCCGCATTCAAAGGCAAATAGTTCAAGCTGCCGGCCGGAGCCCTTGAGCTCCGGCCCGTAATCCCGTGATTCAAAAGACGGGGCGTTTATCCGTCGCCGTCACGGAGGGCAAACCGGACGGGAATCTCCACCCAGACGGCGACGGGCATTCCCATTCTCCTTGCCGGCTCAAATCTCCAGTTCTTGACTGCTTCAAGGGCTGATTGGTCCAAGAGCCGGTAGCCGGACGTTTTCTTGATCCCCAGTCTTCCCACCTTCCCGTTCGCCAGAACTTCCGCCGAGATGAGAACCACCCCTTCTTCCCCTCTTGACCGCGCCAGCATCGGGTATCGTGGATGAACATTTTCCCGGTACTTCGGAATAGCCAGGGATACCTTTCTACCGCCCGAAGACGCCCCTTCGCCTGCCCCTCCGGCGCCCCCGTTCACCGCACGCACCGCCAAACCCTCCACTCCTCCGGAGGCTATCGGATAGGATAGGGCAACAGACGGCGGGTCCGTCCCGTGTCCCTGATTCTCCAGCATGGCGAACCTCAATAGCTCGGTCTTCCGCCTTTCCATAGAGCCGCGCTGCTCCGCCGCGGGGGTGACGCGTTTTTTTTCTTCAGGGGGAACGGCGCGTCTCTGCCGAGGCGAAGACAAAACAGGCCCCGCCTCGCTTGTTCCGGTCTCGCCGGTAACGAGAGAGACCGTGATATAACCCGCGTCACCGCTCTCCAGCAATCGCGGGACGGGATTTGAAGTGACCGCGAGAAGCATGATCACCGCGGCCGCATGAATGGAAAGGGAAACCGCGGTTGCCATGAGGACATTTTTATTTTCCGTGATTCTATCCATGGCTGTTTGGGTGCATCAATAATTAGAAACCTTTGAAAAACGCTCCATCTCGTCATTCCGGCCCTTCGAGTTACTCAGGATAAACTCCAACCGGAATCCAGAACCTGTTGAAAACACTGGATGCCGGATCGGGCCTGCCCCATACCTGATACGGGGTCCGGCATGACAAATCTTTTCTTCGAGAGATGTTCATGTAAACTATTTTATAACCCGATTAATAATTCACAAAAACTTCATCTAAAAGGCTACGGAAACGCCTCCCTTGAGTGTTATCCCAGGGTAGGGATAGTAACCGTTGTAGGAGATCAGCTCATGTTTTTCGTCCGTCAGATTCTCGATACCGATAAAGGCGGAGGGCTTGAAACCACCCCATTCGGGCCGATAGAGCAGGTACAAGTTGTAAAAAGTATAGGACCTGACTTTTTCAGCCGTGTTGGAATTGTCGCCGCCCTGGAAACAGTCCGACACGTAGCGCATCTCCGGCCGCAGCGTGAAAGCATGGGGGAGATAGATTTCCAGGCCCGCGTTCACCTTGTCCCTGGGAACCAGCGGGACCTTTTTGCCTATGTTTGTGCCATTTCTGAATTCCGCGTCGTGGTAGGTGTAATTGCCGTATACCTTGAACCATTTCTCCATTTTATAGGACAGGGAAAACTCCGCCCCCTCGTGTCTCGTCTCATCAAGGTTTTCGTTCTTCCAGGTGGCGTTGTTAAAAACGATTTCATCTTCCATGTCGGTTCTGAACAGGGTCAAACCCACCCCCAGGTTTTCAATAGGATAAAACTGTGTTCCCGCTTCATAGCTTTTGCCTTTTTCCTTTTCGAGGTTGAACAGAAACTCGTCGGCTCCCCATCCCGAATAGACGGCCTGTTCATCGAGAAAAGGATAGCGGTAGACCGTTGCGTATTTCGTGAACACCTTGGATTTTTTCCCGATGAGCCAGGTGAGCCCGGCTTCCCAGGCTTCCCCCTTGTGGATTTTTTTATCGTCAAACACGGTCGTGCTCGTCGCGGCGGTGACGTCCTTGCCCTTTAACTCCGCCCTCTCGGTCCGGTAGCCGACACCCAGAATGAGCTCCTTCAAAAGGCTGAATTCATCCCTGACATAATATCCCAGACTTTCCCTTACCAGGTTGACAATCGCTGTCTTCGTCGTTTTTTCCCGATCGCTGAACCGGTCCTGATCCAGGGTCTCATAGTAATAATCCAAACCCAGGGTCAATTTATTTCGATGCCCCAGAATATCTTTCTCCAGAATGTATTTGGGCGTCAGCCCGTAGGTGTCGAGGTTGTTCCTGCTGTAGACGCTCCAGGACGCCATATCGGACGTCAAATCTTTCTTCCCGTATAGAAAATTGAAGCTGAACCGCCCGAAGGCCCCCAAAATGGAATCCGCCCTCAGGTTCACGTTGTAATACTTCTCGGAGCTGTCATCGTTCGGATTGGCCGCCTGACGCCTGTCCTGTTCGACCTGGCTTTTCGTCAGGGAGCCCGGCAGATCGTAGTCCGTTTTCGCGAAAGACATTCCCAATCCTAGATTCAGGGCATCGCTGGCGTCGTAACCGAAATCGAGCCCCGCGCTCTGGGATGAAAATTTCGATCGGTCCCTGTAACCGGAGGTCTTCTGATTCCCCCCCGTCAGGGCGTAGGAAAATTTTTCGACGGACCCCGTGACCCCGACCCTTTCGTCATGAAGACCGTAACTCCCCGCAGTGACCGCCGCCGTGACTTTAGGTTTTCCCACCCCTCTCTTGGTGATGATGTTGATGGTCCCGCCCACAGCCGAATCCCCGTAGAGAATAGCGCTGGGCCCCCGCACCACTTCGATTCTCTCGATATTGCTGACGGGGATCTGAAGCCAGTTGATGGACGCCATGTCCGGCCTGTTCAGTCTCCTGCCGTCCAGCATGATCAGGGTCTTGCCGAAGGGGCTGTCTCCTCCGAAACCCCTCATGTCGATCAGCGCCTGCGAGGCGTTCCCGCTGTAGGACCTGAAATCGATGCTCTCGAGTTTGTCCAGCACTTCCACGACGGTCGTCGCGCCGGACGCTTCGATCTCTTTCGCGGTGATCACGGACACGTTCGCGGCAACCTTCCGCACTTCCTCCCGGTCCCGGGTCGCCGTCACCACCACCTCTTCCATCGTCACCTGTTTCTCCTCAGCAAGCGCCGAAAAACAGGGGAACGCGAAAATAAAAGCCAGCGCAAAAACCATCCGTCCGGAAAAACTTTTGAAAGTTACCATCCTTGTCCTCTCCCCCCCCTTTGCTTGTTTTGATCCTCAGGCATTTGACCCGTTTTTGAACGCTTACAAATTCATCGCCGTTGAACTCAGCGGCGTCACCATCGGAAGTCCCGTCACCGGATTCCGGTCCACCGAGACAGGCGTTTTATAAACACCCTGGATATGGGACGCAGTGATGACTTTTTCTGGTTCTCCCATGCAGTGAATGCGGCCCTCGTTCAAGAGGATGATCCTATCGCAGTAGAGCGACGCCAGGTTGATGTCGTGCGTTACCGCGATCACCGTCAATGCCTGCTCCCGGTTCAGCCTTCGTATCAGATCAAAAAAATCTATCTGATGTCGGATATCCAGAAAGGCCGTGGGCTCATCCAGAAGAAGAATCCGCGACTGCTGCGCCAGCGCCCTGGCGATCAAGACGCGCTGTCTCTCACCGCCGCTCAGGGCGTTCATTTTCCGAGCGGCCAGGGACCACGTGTCCGTCATCTCCATGGCCTCGCGGGCAATCTGAAAGTCCCTCTCCCCTTCAAACCGCCATTGACCCAGATGAGGCATCCTGCCCATCAGGACTATTTCCTGAACCGTGAAAGGGAAGACCATCTGCGAATCCTGGGGCACGACCGCGACGAGCCTAGCCAGGGCCTCTCTCTTCATCTCCGCGACGGCCAGGCCGTCGATCCACAAACCTCCCTCCCGGGGCCTGAGAATTCCATCGATCAGCTTGAGCAGGGTCGTCTTGCCGGAACCGTTGGGACCGAGAACGCCCATGAACTCCCCCGTCAGGACGTCAAAGGA
>Ga0268276_1004177_pt1 | contig 10396 bp, 8 predicted proteins | sample saktaG_4_FD_190145 | JGI IMG/M metagenome (GOLD analysis project Ga0268276, IMG submission 190145) | Saline water microbial communities from Sakinaw Lake, British Columbia, Canada - sak_2010_1_5_45m | ecosystem: Environmental > Aquatic > Non-marine Saline and Alkaline > Saline ...
CAATCATTCTTGTTCTGTCTTCTTGAATATCTCTCATTGTTTCTATCGCAGCCAGAAGTTCTTCTGAATCTGCTCCTCCTCTCGCCAGTTCTTCTAATCTATGCCTAATTGCCGGAATGGAGGATGATGGAATTTCTTCTCTCCCATATCTTTGGATTATCTCCCCATTCACATAAACTCTTGTTGAGGATAATCTTTTGTGTCCTTGAGTCTCTTCACGCCCTCTTGTAAAAGTAACCCTTCTGACTTCAGGACCTGAAACTACTTTTATTTTTTCTCCTTCATAAGATTTATATTCAATAAGCGTATCCCTTCCCGTCCCGTGCTCTTTATATGGCATCTTGATTAGTTAAAATTAAGATTTATAAAACTACCTCCTTGTGTTAATTATTCTTCCTTCCACACCTTTTTCTTTTTGTTGATTTTCTTGAAGATATCATAAATTACTATAAATACTAAAGCGATTGAAATTGCTACAAGCCAGTCTGCAAGATCTATTGGAGAGGTTCCAAATACGTGGTTTAGTGGAGTGTAGATTATTGCTACTGTTGCGGCTATTGAGATTATTGAAGCGAGGAATAGATACTTGTTTACAAACAAAGATCTTCCAAATATTCCCTTCCTGAACGAACGATAGATGAACGCTCCGGCTATTTCTAATGCAATTAAAGTGAATAGTGCGGTGGTTCTTGCGTAGGTAACTCCGTCATCCAGACCATTAAATACAATTCCAAATACCAAAAGAGTGAAGATAGCCATAATACTTCCGGTTACAACGATTGCAATTATTAGATTCTTGTTTAGTATTTGAGATTTCTTTCTTGGTTGTTCCTGCATAATATCATCAGAAGAGGGATTGAATCCCAAAGTTATGGCAGGTAAATCATCTGTTACGAGATTCATGAATAGAATTTGTAATGCTAGAAGTATTGGAATGGGCCAACCAAAGATTGGGGCTAGAAGAACTCCAAAAAGAAGAACTGAAAGTTCTGCGTAGTTGCATGAAAGTTGATAGGTTACAAATTTTCTTATATTTTTGAAAATAGTTCTTCCCTCTCTTATCGCAGAGACGATTGTTGCAAAGTTATCATCTTTCAACGTTAGGTCTGCTGCTGAACGAGAGACGTCTGTTCCGTTAATTCCCATTGCAACTCCGATATGAGCTTCCTTTAATGCTGGAGCGTCATTGACACCATCTCCGGTCATTGTGACTATTTCCCCATTTTCTTTTAGTGCTCTTACAATTCTTAATTTATGTTCTGGACGCACTCTTGAGAAGATTACTGTCTGTTGTACAACTTTAACTAAATCTTTGTCTGATATTTTATCCAATTGGCTGCCTTCCATAATTTCCCCTTTATCTAATCCTATTTCTTTAGCGATTGCAATTGCGGTTTCTCTATTGTCTCCGGTAATCATCTTAACTTTTATTCCGGCTTTTCTACATAATTCAATTGCGTCTTTAACTTCCTCTCTTGGAGGGTCTTCCATCCCAACCATTCCTATAAAAATTAAATCTTTTTCCAAGTCTTTCTTTACACCCGCTTTTTTATATGCGAATGCTATAACCCTTAGTGCTTTAGAAGTCATCGAAGAATTATTCTCTATAATTCTTTTTTTATCGATGTCTAATAATTTGAACACCCCATTTTCCTTTTGTATATATTTGCATTTTTCTATAAGATATTCTAGAGCTCCCTTTGAATAAACAATTTTATCTTTTCCTTCTTTACAAACCACAGTCATCATTTTTCTTTCCGAACTGAAAGGAACCTCTTCCTCTCTTGGGAAATTTAAATTATCTTTGAAAAGTTCTGACTTCGCTCCAGCAATTAAGAGTGCGGCTTCTGTTGGAGTTCCTATTATATGGTATAAATCATCTTCGCTTGTTTTTGTTATGCTTGCATCGTTGCATAATATTCCTGCTTTTAGAAGAAGCTGAAGATTCTTCTCTGATTTTTGAGCTATCTTCTTTCCGTTAACTAAGAAATCTCCTTTACCTTCATAACCAATTCCGGTAAGAGAGTAATTTCTGGAACTGGTTGATATTTGTTTTACGGTCATTTCTCCCTTGGTTATTGTTCCGGTTTTATCCGAGCAGATTACTGTTGTCTCTCCAAGGGTTTCAATTATAGACATTCTATTTACTATTGCATTCTTTTGAGCCATTCTGTAGGCTCCTAGAGAAAGGGTTGTGATTAATACAACCGGGAATCCTTCCGGGAAGGCAGAAACAGCTATAGCAATTACGAGGATTAATATTTCAATTATTACTTTTGTACTTATTTGTGATTGGAAGAGGATTGCTATACCCGTGATTAGAGAAACAGAAACTGCCATAATTGCTAAATATTTTGATATGTGGTTTATTTTCTTTTGTAGTAATAGTTCTTTTTCTGCAGAAGAGATTAATCCGGCTATCTTTCCGAATTTTGTTTTCATTCCGGTAGATATTATTTTTGCGGTGCATTTTCCTCCAACAATAAAGGAGCCCATAAAAAGAAGATTTTTATCTTCGTAGTTTCTTTCATCTTTTGCATTCACGGAATATTTCTTAACCTCTCTTGATTCTCCGGTTAAAACCGATTCATCAACAAAAAGTTCGTTTTCATTTAGAATTACACAATCAGCAGGAATTTTTTCTCCATTCTTTAATAAAAGAATATCCCCCGGAACTAAATCTTTTGTTTGTACTTCTTGCTCTTTTCCATCACGAATTACTATTGTAATTGGTACAATCATTTTTTTGAGAGCACTAATTGCTTTCTCGGCTTTGTATTCCTGTATAAATCCGGTTGTTATTACAACCAGAATAACTGCCGAAATTGTGTAAGTTGTAACAACCTCCTTAACAAAGAAAGAGATTACTGCCGCGATTACAAGAAGATAAATTATGAAGTTGCCTTTTATTTGGTTTAAGAGTATTTTCAAAAGAGAAGCTTTATTTGTATCTTTAATCTCGTTTGGGCCATACTTTTCTAGAAGTTTCTCCACCTCTTCTTGTTTTAATCCCTCTTCTTGCATGTCTTTTAGGGGAAGATGTTATTTATTAAGTTTCTGTATTAAAGAAAAGATATTTATAACCTTCCGCTTTTAGTTAATCGTGAAACTTTGTAGTGCATGCTTACTGGGAATAAATTGTGTTTGGGATGGCAGAAATAAAGTTAATCCAAAAGTGGTGGAACTCCTAAAGAAAGAGCAATTAATTCCTGTTTGTCCAGAACAACTTGGAAGTTTGTCAACTCCAAGGATACCGAGCGAACAGAAGGGGGACAAGGTGTTTAATAAAGAGGGAAAAGATGTTACTTCCAACTTTATAAGGGGTGCCGAAGAAACTTTAAAAATTGTTAAACTTTTTGGGATTAAAGAAGCTATTTTTAAACAAAAAAGTCCTTCTTGTGGATGCGGGAAAATCTATGATGGAAGTTTTTCGGGTAGTTTAATTGAAGGAGACGGCATAACAACCTCTCTCCTTAAGAAAAATGGGATAAAAGTAATAAATGATGAGGATTTGTAGTTGTCTACATCTCAAGATAAGATTCCATAAATCCGCAATTGGAACAGGCATAAGCGTGATACTTCTTTCCGCCAATAAATGTTCTCTTACTTGAATCTTTCCAGATATGAGTACATTCTTCTCCTTTAATCATCTCTCCCTTGCATTTTGGGCATTTTTTTATTTCATCCATAGTTATAATATATAATTGGAATTAATAAACTTAATTGCCGGGGCAAAACCTTAAAAACATTTTTTACATAGATATTCTATAAAAGATGGTGGAATCAATATTCGTTCAGCTTAGTTTGATACTCCTTGTTGTTCTTGGTGTCTCTGCTATAATGAGAATTTTCAAACAGCCTCTTATAATTGGTTATATTTTCTCGGGAATTATTGCGGGCCCTTTCTTTTTGAACTTAATCGGAGAAAGCCAAACTATTGGCGCTTTTTCTGAGATAGGGATTGCTTTTCTTTTGTTTATTGTAGGGTTGCATTTATCTCCTAAAGTTATAAAAGAAGTTGGAAAGATTTCTTTGGTTACCGGATTGGGACAGATAATTTTTACCTCTCTTATCGGATATTTCATTGCCATCCTCGTTGGATTTAATCAAATAACTTCTTTGTATATTGCGATTGCGCTTACATTCTCTTCTACTATTATAATTATGAAGCTTCTTTCGGATAAGGAGGCTTTAGAAAAACTTTATGGTAAAATATCGATAGGTTTCTTACTTGTTCAGGACTTCGTAGCGATAATCATTTTGCTCTTTGTTTCTTCTATCTCTGGGGGTGCAAGTGCTGGAAGTTTGATATTATATTCTCTTATTAGGGGGTTGGTTTTGGCTGCGGTTCTTATTCCGGTTAGTTATTATCTTCTTCCTAGGATGAATAGTTTCTTTGCTAAATCTCAAGAATTCTTATTCTTGTTTGCGGTTGCTTGGGGACTCGGATTGGCTTCTTTGTTTTTTTACCTTGGCTTTTCTGTTGAGGTTGGAGCTTTAATCGCCGGAATTGTTTTATCAATATCGCCTTACAGTTATGAGATAAGTTCTAGGTTGAAACCTCTTCGTGACTTTTTCATAATTTCATTTTTCCTTATACTTGGAAGTCAGATGGTTTTCTCAGAAATTTCACATCTCTTTGTTCCTGCAATTATTTTTTCTCTCTTTATCTTAATAGGTAATCCTCTGATTGTTATGATTCTAATGGGATTTTTTGGTTATAATAGAAAGACGGGATTTATGGCTGGACTCACGGTTGCACAAATTTCAGAGTTTTCTCTTATCCTGGTTGCTCTCGGGGTTAAACTTGGACAGATCTCTCAAAACATTTTATCCTTTGTTACCCTTGTGGGTTTGATTACAATTGCTGGTTCGACGTACCTGATAATCTATTCTGAAGGGATATATAGAAGGATTTCTGGGTTGTTGAAGATTTTTGAGAAGAAGCGGGTTTATGAGAAGGAATTCACTAAAAAAAATTATAAGTACTTGCTTTTAGGATACAATCGTATCGGTTATTCTATATTGAAGGCTTATTCAAAAATAACCAAGGATTACTTAATTGTTGATTTTGATCCAAAGGTTATAAGAGACTTGAAGTCTCTTGGTGTGAATTGTGTTTATGGTGATGTGGAAGATATAGAATTTTTGGAGTATGTTGGAATCAAAAAATCGCTTGTTGTGGTTTCAACCGTTCCGGAAAAAGAAACTGGTTTGTTACTTCTCAACAGATTCAAGAGAAAAGGTTCCAAACCAATAATAATTTTGACTGCTAGACAGATATCCGAGGCAATGGAGCTTTATGATGCCGGTGCGGATTATGTGGTTCTTCCACACTTTTTGGGAGGGGAATACGTTTCCAAACTTATAGAAAAATTCCGAAGCAATCCAGAGGCTTATCTAAACGAGAAGAAACAAAATATTAAAGACTTAAAGGATAGGTTGAGAAAAGGGCAAGAACATCCTAAGATTCCTAAGGATTAGTTTCCTGAACTTCAATTTCTTCTAAATCAAATAAAGAAAAGATAAAATCAAAGAATCTCAATACCATTTCCAATCCGATAATGAATAACAAATAGATTCCTATATCTCCAATAAGAAGGGGAATCTCTGCAAAGCCTGTGAATATTTTTTGAAGGTTAAGGAAGTTTGAAAGTGCAACTGCCAATAGTGTGAAGGGTATTAACTTTGCAACATCTTTGGATAAATCTTCTTTGTAATAAGCGGTTATTCTTACTACTGCGATAATTGTTGCCGAGACTAATAAAATTTGTTTTGCTGCAAGGTTCTGTGAGAGAAGAGCGAACATAATTGTGAAAACACTGAAACCTACAAAAATGATAAATGGAGAGATTATGATGTATTCTATAAAATAAAATCCTCCCTTAACTAGCTTGGTAAAAAATGCGTGTTGATAATTATTATACTGATTAAGATTTAGTCCAAGAGGATCTTTTTTTGAAAGGAATCTATATCCGTGCCAGACTATTACTACATATATTGAAACGAGAAGAGATAGTGCGAAAAGACTTATTAGACTTTGGGACCATTGAGGTAAAAGCGAAACTACCGATTGATATTCAGAAAAAATCCAATTAGCTGCTTGTGTTATCCCCTCTCCTGCCATGATAGGATATATAAAAAGAAGTTTTTAAAGTTGTTGAATTTGCTCCAATAATATTAAAATTTAAAATCAAACTCTGTTAAGATTTTATAGATAATTTAAGTTAAGGTAAAAAACTAGGCAGAGCTTGTTTTTGCATTAGTGGGGCATTTTATTATCTTTCTTTCTTAATCTTAACATTTAAATATTGTTTTTTCTTAGAGGACTTATGATTGATATAAAGCTGATTAGGGAAAATCCAAAACGAGTCAAGAAGTTACTTGGTAGAAGGGGGGATAAGGAAGTTCTTAAGAAAATTGATGAAATTATTAATCTTGATGGTAAATGGAGGAAGATAAAATATAATCTCGATAATCTGAGGAAAGGGCGAAATGCAGTTTCTAAGAAAATTTCTGAATTAAAGAAAGCAGGGAAGAGTGCCTCAAAAGAAATGAAGATTGCTAAAGAAATCCCGGAAAAACTTAAGGAGATGGAGGAAGAAGAAAGAAAACTTGAAGCAGATCTCAGATGCATTATGTTAACCATTCCTAATTTTTTAGATGAAAAAGTTCCGGATGGAAAAGACGAATCTGAAAATAAAGAATTATTTGCTTGGGGAGAAAAACCCAAATTTAGTTTTCCAATTAAGAGTCATGCGGAGCTTGGTGAGAGTTTAGATATTTTAGATTTGAAAAGAGCGGCAAAAATAACTGGTTCTGGATTTTATATTTTTAAAAATGAGCTTGCCCAGATGCAAAGAGCTCTTATTAGTTTCATGCTGGATTTCCATCGTGCAAAAGGTAAAACAGAGATTGTTTCTCCTATTCTTGCTAAACCCGAGACTGCTGAAGGAACCGCTCATCTCCCAAAATTTGATTTAGATATGTATAGGACACGGGAGGGTTTCTATTTGATTCCTACAGCCGAGATGACTCTAACAAATATCCATAGAGAAGAGGATTTAAGTGAAAAAGAGCTTCCAATAAGATTTTATGGTTATACTCCTTGTTTTAGAACGGAGGCAGGAAGACACGGTGCTGAAACTCCAGGAATTTTTAGGGTACATCAGTTTGATAAGGTTGAAATGGTTACCTTATGCAAACCAGGGGACGATGATAAAGAGTTTAATATTATGATGGCGGATGCACAAGAGCTTTTGAAGAAGCTTGAAATTCCTTACAGAGTTATAGTGCTGTGTTCTGGAGATACAGGGTTTAAGGAATCTATCACTTATGATATTGAAACTTGGTCCCCATTTATGAAGAGATATATGGAAACCTCTTCTATTTCTAAGGTTACCGATTTTCAGGCAAGAAGAATGAATACCCGTTATCAAGATATTAAGGAAAATAAAATGAAGTTGATTTATACCTTAAATGGTTCTGCTCTGGCTCTTCCAAGATTGATTATTGCAATACTTGAGAACAACCAAAACAAAGATGGTTCAATCAATATTCCTAAAGTTCTTCAGCCTTATATGAATGGTTTGAAGAAGATTGAGGCGAAGAAGAAATAAGGTTGAGAATTTTTAAAACGGATTGAGATATATTTTGAAATCTTTTGGGAATTTTCTCAATTGTCCCTCTCTACTCGCTTCTGTACTTGTGTTAATTATAACATTCAAAATTCCCTCTAATTTTCTTATAGACACTAAAAAGTCCTCCCTGTCGTTTACTTTTCTTTTTATTGTTCCGTTACTTCCTACATCCACCCCCCTTACCTTTCCATTTGGGTCTGTAATAACTGCAAAAGGTTGTTCTTCATCTATCACATATCCCGTGCAGTCTGCAGAGGTTGGTTTAAAAGGCATCCTTGTCTTTAAAGGGATTCTGTGGAGTAATCTTCTCGATAAATTTGTAAAAGCTTCCTTGGTTCTTGCAGTGAGTGTTGCCTCAAGAACATAATTTTCTGAATTTGACCTTACTGAAAATTGAAGAGCGCTGAGTGGGAAGGGAAGCTCTGCAAATGGGTATTTAATTCCTCCCACAGCGTCAGTATTCTTTACTCTATCGTGAAAATCTTTCATCCTTGTGTATACTTCTCCAGCGGAGGCTATTTCAACTTCCATTTAATAATGTGTAAAGAAGAGTTTTTAAGAATTTATATTGCTTAATAGTTTATCTCTTTTAATACTTTGAACAATGCAAAGATAATTTTTTAATAATAAATATGGTGGGGTTTACAAATGTTTAATATTTATATTAATCTTAGAACCAATTACATATCCTGCTTTATTCTATATGCACACTCGGCATCTTTGAGTATTCTTGTGTTTATCTCGTGAATAAACATCTTTTCCATGTTGTGGTTTAGCTTTGCAACCGCGCCTCGGAAGGGTTCTGTTATCTGGGAGTGTCCTATTGAAGTTTCTCTTCTTTTTTTGAAAATTAATCTTCCTGCCGAATTGCAATAGACAAAGATTATCTCGTTTTCGAAAGCTCTGTTTATGCATAATGCGTCTATAAGTTTTATCTCGGAGTGCTGGTCATATTTTAATCCCTGGCGTGCATCGCCGTAGCACCAGTGGCTTGCGCAGAAAATTATCTCTGCTCCTTTTTTAACCAGATCGCGGAAAATTTCTGGGAAAATAATATCCCAACAGATTAACAAGCCAATCTTTCCATATTTGGTTTGAAATACTCTTGTTTCTCTTCCGGGTGAGACATCGTGTTTTTCAGTATTCCAGAGGTTTATTTTTTTGTATCTGCATAGAATTTCTCCCCCAGAGTCAATATAGTAAGTTACATTAAACAATCTGGAATCTTTTTCTCTTTCAATTACAGAACCGGCAACAATATCTATCTTGTATTTTTTTGCTAGCTCTTTGAAAGTTTTTTTAAATTTTCCCTTACAGTCGATGTAATCTTTGAGGCGGTGTTTGTGAGGCTTGGACAGGAAGTTTTCCGGAAAAATTATGATGTTTGCTTTCCCCTTTTTTGCCTGGCTTATAAATTTTTCAACTTTTCCGATATTTCCCGCTAATCCACCGTTTCCAGGTTTAAACTGAACAACTGCAATTTTACACCTCATAAAGAAATAATGTAAGGGCAATTCTTAAAGGTTATTATTTACACCATAAAAGATTTTAAAGAAGTTTTTTTTCCCTTGAGGGATGAAAGTAAACATTTTTGATTGTGACGGGGTAGTATTGGATTCAAAAGAAGCTCATTGGGATTTTTATTGTGATTTTGCTACGGCAAACGGCGTTGCTTTGAAACGGGCAGATTTTGAAAGGGCAATACGTGAACCTGGAGAATTCTTTTGGCAGAATGTTGGAATTCCTACGAGATTATTTAAGGCATTGAATAAAACGTATACCGAAGATTTTGGTGAGTGTGAGGTTAAGATGTTTTCGGGAATTCCCGAGATGCTTGAGCGTTTGAGTTCTTCTGGTGTGATATTAACGATGGCGACATTTAATCGGCGGGTTAACGTTGAGAGGGCGGTGGGCGATTCCTTGAGGCATTTTGAACGGGTATTTACTTATGAGGATGGGAGAAAGGAGGCATGCGTTCAGAAAACTTTTGATGTTTATGGTGGAAGCCCCTCTCAATACCAATTGATAGGAGATACTTGGTGGGATATAGATACTTCGGAGAGAATGGGAATTGGTTTTGTTGGTGTCGGATGGGGTTGGATGAAATTTCCTCGGCAGACGCCCTTTCCTGTTCTGAAAACGCCGAAGGAGTTGGGGGATTATTTGATTGAGAATCCGTGAGGAAGGGATGTGTGCCCCCAAGATATATTATAAACGAATTTTATTAATAACAATTTATTCGGTGAAAAACCTGGCGGAGCCTGTTTTTGTTTTAATTTAACAATTTTCTCCAATCAATAGCTTTTTAAATTAATTTCGTCAAAGATATCCATTGCCTACGTGGTCTAACGGCTATGACGCGTCCCTGTCGCGGACGCAACCCGAGTTCGACTCTCGGCGTGGGCGTGTGAAATTATTTCACAATAGAAAGGAAGGTTTAAATAGCATTCTCTCTATTGTGCGATATGAATGTCCGAATAGAAATTCATGATAGATGTCTAAAAACGAGATTAAAGAATATAAAAAATTGGAAGATCCCAGAAAAATTAAAAAAAGATCTTCTAAAATTTATAGATGAGTTAGAATTGGGAAAGGTAAATCGGGGGAAGAAAATTTCTGAAGGAAGGAGAACGAAATATCTTGATGTGTTAAAAACTCCTCTTGAATTCTGGAACAAAGAAATAGAGAACATTACAAATGAGGATGTTGAAAGATTTGAAAAAAAATTAACTAAAGGGGAGATAGAGAGTATGAAG
>Ga0268276_1004180_pt1 | contig 10386 bp, 1 predicted proteins | sample saktaG_4_FD_190145 | JGI IMG/M metagenome (GOLD analysis project Ga0268276, IMG submission 190145) | Saline water microbial communities from Sakinaw Lake, British Columbia, Canada - sak_2010_1_5_45m | ecosystem: Environmental > Aquatic > Non-marine Saline and Alkaline > Saline ...
CGGAGTCGAGTATCTTCTTCGCGGCCTGGTGGACGGGATCGAACCTCTGAGTCTGCTCAACCATCAGATACACGCCGTTCTTAGCCGCGGCTTTTGTCATGTTGTCGGCGGCCTTGGCGAATATAGCTATCGGCTTCTCGACCAGGACGTGCTTCTTGTGTTTACAGGCGGCTACGGCCATCTCTTCGTGAAGATAATTCGGGGTATCGATGAATACGACGTCGACGTCTTTGCGCTTTACAACCTTCTTCCAGTCCTTCTCTATCTCCACTCCGTGAAGTTCAAACTTATCCTTAAGGGCCTTCGCCTTGGCCAAATCTATATCGCACAGGACCTTCACTTCTACTTTATCTTTGTAATTGACCAGGTTCGGCAGGCTCGCCCTCTCGGCGATCTTCCCGCAACCTATGACTGCAACTCGGACTGCCATTCCCCATTCCTCCTTATGTTATAGGTAGACTTTCGCTCTACGCTTCGACGACTCATAGATCGCCCAGACAAGCTCCTGAGTCTTAAGCGCGTCCTCGCCGGTTACGGCCGGCTTCCGTCCTGCCCGGAGAGAATCGTAGTAATCTTTGATCTGGTTATAATGGCAATATCCCCAGTAGCTCTTTACGCCGCCGCCGTAATTGATATATTCGTTCTTCTTCGGTTCGGCCTTTTCGGACCTGCCTTTAAAATACCGGATCCTGGCCGAATCCTTGACTATGTTTACCCGGGCTTTTCCACAATCTATCTCTATCTCCGGATCGTCATCGTATGAGTAGTAATTTATAAGGTAAAAACAGGCGTAGAAGCCGCTCTTGAATCTGATCACGCCTTCGGCTGAATCTTCTACATTTATAAAGGAGTGGGAGCGGGTAGCTACCTTGGATTCGACGTAATCGATCTCACTCGGTGACAGCCACCTTAATATATCCAGATAGTGTATCGCCTGGTCTATGACTACGCCTCCGCCTTCCTTGTCCTTACGGCCTTTCCAATCGCTCTTCTTATAATAACTATCTGGCTTACAATATGAAAGGACGAGCTTCGCCGACTTCATCTTACCTAAGGAACCGTCCTTTACCCTCTTCTTCACCAGGACGGATCCCGGATTGAACCTGTTCTGGGATATGACGCCAAAGGTTATGCCGGCCTTCTTTGCCGCGGCAACTTCTCTTTTGGCGTCGGACGGGTTCAAAGCCATCGGCTTTTCTGTCAATACGTTTATACCACGCCTTGCGGCTTCCAGGATCATCGGCGCGTGAAGGTAGTGAGGGGTGCATATATGGACGGCGTCAAGTGATTCGGAAGAGAACATCTCTTTGTAGTCGCTGTAGGCGTTACATCTATAGCGGCGGGCTTTGTCCGCGGCTCGTGATTGTTTTATATCGCAGACCGCGGCTATCTTTACCCCGGGGATCCTCTTTAAGGACTCCGCGTGCATGGGAAATATCGTGCCGCAACCGATTATACTTATTTTTAGAGTATTCATGGAAAGACTAGGTTATCATGAGCGAATTATACCGTCAAGGGTAAAAACCCTATGTCAACACCGGGTGTTGACATACAATTCTTTTTGATTACGCCTTATAGAGGAATTCGAGGAGCCTGTTGTTCAGATGCTGGAGCTCTTCGCCGTCCTTGGCTACGGCAGGTTCAAGGTTGAATGTTATGATACCGGCCAAGGCTTCCGGATCGTTGATATATTTTAAGATGTCGCCCTCTTTTCCGGTAAACGGCGTACCGGTGAGCATTTTGTATAATCTCGCCAGGGTCCCCGTATCGCTGCGGTAGAGCGCCCTCAATGCCGCCCATATTCCCTCTATCTGTCTGAAACCGTAGGCCCCTCCGTCGTCACCTGTAAAGACGAGCGCTTTCACGTCTCTAGGCAAAAGCACCAGGTCCTCCTTACACTGTACGGCGGCAAGGACTATATTCTGAGGCTCGGCGCAAAGTCCGGCTGTCATATCCTTCATATCCTTGCGCTTAACTATCTTTATCCTCTCCCGCATCTTCAGGTCTTCGGTCTCGCGGGCCAATTTCTGCATATGGCCGATCATTGTCCCCGGTATGAGCTCCTCGGCTATCACGTGATACAGGACCTTGCCGGGGTCAACAGCCGGGAGGAGCCGTGGGTCCATATTGATCCCGTGGATGGCTTCCATGTCTCTCAAGACTCCGGCCGAAGACGTATCGGCGGTTCTCGGCGTGAATGCGACGAGCTCGCGCTCATAGGTCATAGCTGAACGCACTATGCCCCGACCGGCCTTTTCGGCCTCCGCTGCAGTCATGCCCATATCGATCAATTCTTTGGAAGCGGCGCCCTGGACAGCGCTCATAAATAGATCATTCCCGTCCTCATTCATAACGCCCTTACCCAGATTCTCCGAGACGCTCGACACCAGCACCAGGTTATATATGAAAGGTTCCCTTCTGTACGCGTACTGGAACGCCGCTATACCGCGGCCGATCTCTTCGCCAGTCTGCTTGATAAGCTCTACCGCGAGAACATCCCGGTTCATCGCAGCCTGCGTTATCTCCTTTATGCCAAATTTGCCGCCTGAGGCTTCCTTGAACCTCCTATCGAGGTTCGAACCGCCGTTACGGTCCTCAAAATCCATTTCACCGGGTACGAATTTCGGGTGATCGCCAAGCGTCTCTAATCCGGTATAACGGTAATGCCAGACGCCATCGGCATCAGCCTTAGCTACGAGATTATGCCCGAGTTCTCTTATCTCATTCTTAGCTCCGAAATATGCCTGGCCGTCCCTGGCAACGGTTATATTGACGCCGGTGCCCAATATCATTATGCCGCCGGAGGGCTTACCGGACAAAAGGCCCTTAGGGCTCATCTCGCCCAATAACGCGGCTTTGGAATCGTTGTACATTTTGACTGTTATTTCCCTGTCGAAACGCGCCTTAAGAAGGATTTCTAATTTTGCTTTTAAAGGATAGTGGTCAAACGGCAGGTTCGGCGCCTTAAAAGGTGTGCCGACTATTCCGGTATCTTCGTCTATCGGACCCGCGAAGGCTATACCGACGCCGTTGATATACTCGGCGCCTACATCGCCATTATCAACGAACGACACCACTTGTCTTAATATCGCCTCATCTATATTATCGGCTGTCGCGCCGTCGCCGTAAACTTCGCGCCATAGGATATTTTTAGCCGTGGCCTTAACTTCGCCCTCGGCGCTGACGACGCCTGCGCCGACTTTTGTGCCGCCCAGACTTATCGATATATTAACAGGCCTGCCGGGTTTCTTCATTACGACGGCCTTCCCATCCTTCAATATAATGTCAAAACCATTATATTCGGGATAACTGCGTATCGCTCTAACCATCTCATCAAATTTTTCGAAGACGCGAAGTGAATCCAGATCTATGGCCTTTGCCGCATACCCATCCGCCTCTCTTTTAACCACAGCATTGGCGGGCTTAGGATCATCTATAAATAGCCCTCCTTTTCCTTCTTCATAGGTCGCGTTCCAAAGCTCCAGATAAGCCTGAAGCACCGAAAATACCGCCGAGCGCCTGTAATCAGAGGAAAGTTCTTTCTGTAATTCAACTTCAAGATCATCGCCCTCCACAAATTCCCTGAATAGGATATGTATGTCGTTCTTCACCATCTCTATGTCATTCAGATAGCTGGTATCGTAGCCTCCTCTAGAACGAACGAGTCTCGGACGGAAATCACGGATCCATCTCTGGGCATATATCTTTGGCACGACGGATGAATGCGCCACCGCAAGCACATTCCACCCGTTCATCACATTTTCTATTTCCGCTTCGCTATAACCGAACCCTATCGGGTTTTGCCTGATCAGTGCTATAGCAAAACGTTCCGATATTCCGCTTTTGAGGCGGCATGTTGCCATAAAAACATTTTTATTGACGCCCTTGTTGACCCAGGAAATATCGATAGCAGCGATGGCGGCTCTTGATATCCGAATGCCGGTTTTTGAATAAAAAGCTTCTGTGACAAGACCGGGGTCATCGATCATCTGGCGCTGAATGAAGAGAAGATCTTCTTCGATATGCTCTGTCTCAGAAATAACGATGTTCCGGTCAAGCCGCTCAAATCTTATCTTGCCGCGCTCGGCAACATCCGTAAGGATATTAATGGCAAGCTGTCTCAAAACTAGGCTCTTGTAATACATAAACCGTTCGAGCATCTTTATACCGCGTTCTGTAATGCCTGCCGCGCCCTCGCCTCTGGCCTTCCGCATCAAGCTTTTTACCACGCCTGCCGACACAGGAACATTATCCAAACGCTCGCGGTCTCTTGCCTCGTATGTTATCGCAGGAAGTATCAGGAATGAAGAAAGGGTATTATAAAGAACCGGGTATTCTGTATTAAACCGGGAATCCAGCAATATCATGTCGATCATGCTTCTTGAAAGGCCCATCTCGATAATCAGCCCGTTCTTATCGCGGACTTTATGATCGATCATCGATATGCGGTCATGGTTTTCATCAAGATATATTTTGATAACGGCCCTGTCCCATTGTTTCTCACCCCTATCGATATCGGAATATTTTTTAAATATGGGCTGCTTCGCCATCGCTCCTTCCATAACGATCGTTATGGCGTTATCTTTTTTGACAAGGTCAGCTTCGCCTTCCCTGTTATGATAGTAGACAAATATGGTTCCTTCGTACTTGCCCAGTGGATCATAAACATTTTCATGTTTTATGATTCTATATTCGTCGGCAGCGTCTTCCTTTACCACGATACCGACGGCGCTGCCTAAATAATAATGCAACCTATACTGCGGGTCGCTAAGGGGGTTCACGCCTTTACTCGCGGCATACTCTTCGATAGTGGGGGCGTTCCTTACAAGATCCGCCAAAGATACCGACCCGAAGTCCGGTAACGTTACCCTTGTAAATGACTCTCTCGCCTCTACATTCTTCAACAATTCCTTTACCAGCTCGAGACGCGCGCGGTAATCTTCATCGGTGCCATGCCCCCGGCCGTTGAGATGTTCGAGCTCATCATCATCAAGTATGGATTTACGTATACGATCGGCGCTCCTCTGCATCAAGCGCCTCAACAGCTTTTCACCGATATAAACTACTCCGTCGCGCTCTCCGGCATGCGCTATATTAGAATGCTCAACATCGTCTTTCCAGCCGATGGCTGACTCACCGAGCACGATCCTAAATTTGACCGCTTTGCCATTAGCCGGATGTTCCTCTATATAACGCTTAAATGTCGCAGCCTCCTCGGTGTTGAATATCTTCGATGCCTCGACCGGCGGGCCGCGGTATTTATTGGGGTCCGTTACACCGGGTTCATATCCATTGACGTAATTCACCGCGTACGCCTTAAGTCCGCTTTCTTCGAGCGATATCTCTACCATTTTCCCTTCGGCGATGAGCTTCGAGATCAGCGGGTTCGATTCGGGCGCGGACGCGCCTTTTAAGTCTTTTGTCTGCGTCAACGCTGCCGGATTCGACGCGGCCTGAGCGGTAACCGCGTTCTTACCCGCAACCGTCTGGTTGAACTGCCGCAGATATTCGGCGCCGGTAGGAAGAGCCTCGAGGACCCTGCTCAGCCTGTATGAAGTCTCCATATACTTCGCGAATTTTTCTTCGGGCATATCGAGTGCGCGCTTCATTACAGCCAGGTACGCCGCCCGTATTTTTGCGCGCAGAGGCGTGTCATTATTTACAAGCCCGTTCTTAATGTCATCTTCCGTCACTACCACGTCCGGTATGAGCGTATTCCCTTCCCCTTCAATATCAAAATTAAGCTTGATACCCTGAGCTACAAGGATGCCTTCGCCATCCGGCCACGGCGGCGCTACGACAAGCGCTCCGCAAGAAGCAAAGTTCGTCTCTGAGAAACCTGCGGCTTCGGTATGCGGATCGGAATCTACAACTCCGACGTTCGCAGCCGCGAAGAGAGCGCGTTGATCGGCAAGCGTGAACCTCGGCGCGAAGACCAGCTTACCCATATACCCTTGCCTTTTTAAATGTTCCACCAGCTCTTTTAATTCCTCGGCAAGCTTCCGGCTTTCCGGATAATTCTGGACATTGGCATATATGACCACCTGTTTTCCTTCCTTTACCAGAGCCTCTATGTTCTCATCACAAAAAGCGCGCCTCCGGCCAACCTTTTCCGGAGCCAGGCGACCGGTATATATTACAACTTTCTGGTCGGGATTGAGTATTGAGCTATCCGCTTCCGGCTTGGACGTATAGAACTGACCCGGTCTCAGCGAGACGCGGCGCTTCGCTTCGCGCTTTGCCTTCAGTATCTGCGCGGGCGTCGGATGTTCCAGATCTACTGTTTCTCCGGGAAATATCGACCTGTCGCTCAGTATAGAGCGGAACGCCGAAGATGTCCTTGCGCGGGAATCTCCGTTCGTTACCGCTCTCAAGTCCAGCCCCGTCCATTCATCGTATATGCGGACATCGTTCATATGTTTACGCGCGACGGCGCCTGTCCAATCCGCTGTGCGAAGGCCGGCAGAGGTGAGATCATAGACCTCTTCCCAATTTGACCCGCGGTTGCTCTTAAAGTATTTTTCCCAATACTGCTCCGGTATATGAAGAGTTCTTAATCTCGCCTGCCCATCCTTACCGCTTCTAGCCTCACGGTTAAAATAGGTATGAGTGGTAAACGCTTTTATAGTCGCCTTTATGACCGGGTTATCGGCGTATCGTTTAGTTACGCCGTTTTCCTGGTATGTGGCAAACATAGCATAGATCCATACTAAGGAGAACTGCGCGTCGTTGCCGTGGAATATAGGCGCTTTCCAGGCGCCACCCTTTACGACCATCTCCTTCTCTTCCTGCCTTCGATAAAGCTCAAGCGAAGCGCGGCACATGAATTCTGTGAACTGCTCCCATGTCGGAAGCTGCGGATTCGTGCCGTCATCATTATAGTTATATAGAGAGTGGGTAAAAAACCCGTCCTTATCCGATATCAGGTAAACGGTAATACCAAGATCATTCTTCCCGCGTTTTACTATAGCCTCTGTAACGCGGTCGCCTATGACGACGGGGAACCTTTCAACTTCTTCGAGCTCGGTGACTATAGGGTTGGCCATGACCTCTGTGGAACGGTAGTCCATAGGCGTCCAGTCGCCCGTCGCGTTTCTACGCCAATGATATCCCGGTTCTATTTGCCGCAGCTGGCTACTGTAAGGACCAAGTAATTTATATTCGGCCTCGCCGTGATATTGCATGACTCGCCCCAAGCCGCCGCCCGGGTACCATATTTCAGACGATGCCTGATAAATATTTCTTCCTACAAGTTCAGGTGCCTGTTCCTCAAGCCAATTTTCAAAGTCTCCTTTACCGAGCATCAGCAGTATCGTATCGGATATGGCAAGCCTCTTTATCTTTGGATTCGATTTTAGGACCGAAACCAATAGGTCCCTCTCTTTATCGTCAAGCAAGGTCACGGCCCGAAGAAGCGGATATCTGCTTTCAACCGGATACTTATGGCGGAACCCCGCGACCGACGCGTCATTACAGACGATGAGAAAGTCCGCCAGTTTCTTATAAGACCTTTCGGGATGCTTAAGCGCATCCTTCAGCTTTATAAGAATCGGCTTCCAGTCATCTTTCCACATCTCCTCCGGTATAGGGCTGTGCCGCTTCTTCCAGTCGACGATGGCGCGCTTAAGAAGGTTCTTAGGATGATTTTCCAACTCCAGCGGAGTCATCCATTGGATGGCGGCCTGTTCGACATCGTTTAAATCCCAGAAAAGCATTGCCTGCAGGCGCAGGGCGGTGTAGTGTATCGTGCTCTCCCCTTCGATGTCCTCATCGACAGACCCGGAAGACATTACAGCCTGGTAAAGTTCATGCAGAAGCGCTTCGCGGGCAAAAGCGTTCAAAGGATCTTTTGGGTCAAAAAATTCCCTGCCGAGGCCTATGGCATTTTTAATGCCGAATCCCAAATAGTATTTCTGCGTGTCGTCATAAAGCGAATTTATTACCCCCATCTCTTTATTATTATTGGCGCCGCTTTTGAATTCCTTTATTCCGGTAAGGAGACGGTCCCTCAAGCTGGACGGGGAACGCTTGTCAACTATCGCTTCGAGGTCATCCATAACGCGATTGAATTCCTCGGATCTTAAGGGTCTGATGCCCGACAACTGTTCCGCCGTAAACCCGTGTCCGATGAGCGGCTCGGGGTCGACCGAAATCTTGGAGAATTTTTCAGGCTCGACTACCGTCAGGCCAAGGCTTTCGGACGTCTTCCTAGATGCGGACTTAACTTTAAATGCATCATCATATCGCAATATAGACTTCTTTATGCGATCTATAACCCATTTTTCAGGATCATCTATTTTGGCAATTCTCGCCCTGGCATACAATATTTGTTTGGCGGAACGAACCTGCTCATCCTCTTGAACATAACGGCCGCAGCTTAATACTATCTCCCTCTGCTGTTCAGCCGAAGCTCTCGATATGGAAATAACGTTTGGAAACCAGCGCCTCCACCTGTCGGTCTTGTCTAATGCCGCCTTTACAGCTTCGACAAATGTATTCGTATCTGAATTTTGGATTCTGGCAAGGACTTGGCTCTCAAGGTCTGCCAGGGCCTCATACTCTATCTTAGAAAACTCCGGACCGACGTTTACTCCGAGTATACCGCTCGCTGGTATCATTTCCAGCTGCTTATTATCCAAGTAATCCGTATAGTGCTGCTTTAAGCCTAACCCGTAATGCTTGGCTATTACGGAAAATTTGGCGACACGATCGAGGTCGAGCCGTCCGGTCTGGTGAGCGCCCTGTAGGTTTGTGCCGGTATTCACTACGAGGAATATGATATTCTTTTTTACATAATCCAGATCTTTTAGTTCGAGGGCCGCGAATAGAGCCTTTAGATAGCTCTCGACTTCCTCCGGAGAGGTCAGCCCCGATCCGGGTTCATCGCACCCGATCTCATAAGCTATAGGATCGATACCCTTTAAAACTCTGTGGGCTTCGCAATCGGCGATAAGCTCAATGGTCCGTTCCACCATTTTATCTATGGGAGGGCCCCTCTCGGTCATGGGATCGAGCGTAACATCAATGTGCAATATATCAAACCCTTCCTCCATATCGGTATAATAAGTGCGCTTAGCGTTAGCCATGGCCCTTGATAAGGAAAGGTCAATATCCTGCGGCCTCTGCCATGGCCCCCCATGGTCCCTTTCAACGAATATCGGGCCGGCATATCCCGTCTCATCGGCCGTTTTACGTAATATTCTCATAAAAGCTTTTTGGGACCATCCTGTGTAAGAACCTTCCACATCTACCTGTCTCGGGGTGGCTATAAAAGTCGGGATCAAGCCTGTATCTCTGGCAACTTCAATGTAAGCCTTTATTATATCCGCCGACATAGGGCATATCGCCAAGAAGCTCAATCCTCCGATATCCTTACCCTCAGCTCGTATCTTGTCTACCAACTCCGTGAATTTACTTGCACCTTCTCGCATTATCGACCGGGCTTGTAATTTTATCTCGTCTACTCGCTTCCTCATGTCCGGAGCTTTGATAAATATGGATCTGGCCCCCAGAGAATCCGCACCGGCCTTGAAAAAATTCTCATATGTTTCCGGCGTAATCCCGCCGTCTATCTCTATCATAACGCTTGAGCCCCTCTGCCTTATATATTCCTTAAGGGCTCTCACCTTATGGAAAGATCCGGGCTCTACCGCTCTGCCGCCGCCTCCTGGCTTGACACACATGACCGTTACGGTATTCATCGTATCGTCAAAGTGCTGCCAGATATCGTCCAGTACCGTTATTGGGGTCTCCGGATTTATTGATATACCGACCTCCAAGCCTTTAGATTTTATATACTCTATCATCAACACAAGCTCCGTGGCCGAATCGAACGCTTCGTAAGGAATAACTATCCTGTCTCTGTGCGGTTTAAGCCCGTCCTTTATAAGTTTATAAACCATCGACCTGTCGAGTTTTTTCGTCCATAGATGGGTAAATATAGGCATCCCGATATCGGATATCTTTCTTATGCTATCCGCGCAATCTATTATATCGCCGGTTGTAAGAGTCCCGTCAAAATGGTCTATGTGGACCGAATCAATGCCGGACTTCATGGCTTTTTTAACCTCATCCCTCAATCCTGCCTGGTCGGCATAAAGTATTGATAATGACAGCGGCACCTGATCTCCGGCGGCTGATACGGGAGGTTTTATTATTGACGACGGGCTCGGCATATGACGGTCGAATAGTTCCTCAACCATCTTAAGGTTCGGGAAATCCGCCACGCGCTCAAGCCCGATTATCATCGCGCTATATTTTCCGCCGGGACGTCTGGTCACGGCAAATTCTCGGGGTATGGGATTCTCGATAAAATACCCCCTGCCGCCGAATATCTTTTTAGTCGTTTCATAAAATTCGCGGGAACATATCCTACAAGCTTCGATA
>Ga0268276_1004183_pt1 | contig 10377 bp, 9 predicted proteins | sample saktaG_4_FD_190145 | JGI IMG/M metagenome (GOLD analysis project Ga0268276, IMG submission 190145) | Saline water microbial communities from Sakinaw Lake, British Columbia, Canada - sak_2010_1_5_45m | ecosystem: Environmental > Aquatic > Non-marine Saline and Alkaline > Saline ...
TTGTTTTAGAGCCTCCAATTGTCCAGGGGGTATTATCTCTCGGTTCATCAGATGTTGCTTTAAGGATAGCAATTAAAGTTAAAGCGATGACTCATTGGGGAGCAGAGAGAGAACTTAAACGAAGAATTAAAGATACTTTTGATAAAAAAGGCATAGAAATTCCCTTCCCCAGACAAGTAGTTTATTTAAGAAAAGAAGGAGAAAAAAAATAAAAACAAGGTTTTTAAAAAGAAATATTTTATTTGTTGACAGGCTTTACATTTTTTTAGACAAAAATGTTTTTACACTTATTAAGTAAAAATAAATAGGAAATCGATATAAGATAAATTAGAATAAAGCCTAAATTTAATCCTAATCTTGGGAGTAAATACCAACAAGTAATATAAAATACCAGTAAAGTACTTACACTAAAAGAAAATCCATAAATAACAGAAGGATATAAATTTTTTTGTTCTTCAAAGTGTAGAACTAAGAGCAAAGCAAATAAAGTAGACGGGAAAGAACTTAAAATGCCCGCCCACCGGCTTCCGGCAATAGAAGCAATTTCCGTAAGTATTGAAATGATGATTCCTGCTATTAATCCTCGAATTAAAAGTTTTATAATAGAATTTTTTTTATTTTTCTTAATTATTTGATTTACTTTTATTTTTTTTAAAATTAAAATATTTATAAAAAATATTATAAAAAATATTATAGTAGCTGAAAGAAGATTGAGATCTAATTTATAGATTAAATAACCTGAAATATAAAAAGAAATAAATCCCATTAATGAAGAAAAAGCAATGGAAATTATATTATTTCCTGGTTTAAAATACCTTCCTGTCATAAGATAAAAAAAACAGAATAATATTGATGAAGATAGAGCAGAAATTCCCCAAGGTATTCCTTTAACTAAAAATTCTATTCCATTCTGATATGAAATAAAATAAACAGATAAACCCGCTCCCAGTGGAAGTCCTGATAATATTCCGCCCAAGAGCGGGTTAATCCTTATTGAAATTTCAGCTAATAGTACAACTATTACAGTTGAAATTAATATTTTTACTAATATTAGATTCATTTATATCCTGCTTTTTAGTAATGATATATAAACTAATAAATTGGCCATTTTTACGGAATGTAAAGCCCTGAAGCAACAGGAACATATAGACTGATTTGGGGGAAGAAAGTAAGGAATATTAAGCCTGCTATAACTGCTATTATGTATGGCCATACCTCCTTAGAGACTTTATCCAAAGTACTGTTTACCAAATTTGCTGCTACATATAAATTAACTGCTACAGGAGGGGTAATCTGTCCAATAGCCAGAGCAACTACAAATATTATCCCAAAGAAAAGAAGGTCAATATTATAATAAGCAAGGATAGGCATAAAGATGGGCATAAAGACATAGGTAATAGAGATGGCATCAAGAAACATTCCGGCAATGATTATAACTACATTTGCCAGTAATAGTACAGCTAAAGGAGTTTTAGCAATAGAAATAATACCCTCTGCCATTATATCTATTACTCCCAAAATAGCAGATGCGATGGAGAATTGAGTAGCAAAGGTTACTACAAACATAACTACTGCAGAAGTAACAACTGCACCTACTAATGCTTCGTAAAGTCCTTTAAGGGTGAGGGTTCTATAAACAAAAAATCCCACAAAAATACTATAAAATACTGCAAAAACAGCAGCTTCCGTGGGAGTTGCAATTCCAGCGTATATTCCTCCTAATATTATAACCGGTGCAAGTAAAGCCCAAAAAGCATCTTTGGTTGTTATTAAGATTTCCTTTAATGTTCCTCTTTTCTCTATTCCCCGAAAATTTCTTTTTTTACAAATAAAATAAGCAGCTGTCATTAAGAATAAACCGATAATTATACCAGGAATAATTCCTCCTAAAAAAAGTGCCCCCACTGACACGCCGGTTACATTGCCATATACAATAAAAGCTATGCTGGGTGGTATAATAATAGCTAAGCCACTTGCTGCAGCAATAGTGGCAGCTGAAAAATTTTTATCATACTTTTGGTAAATCATTACAGGAATAATAGTTAAACCGACCGCAGCGGTAGTTGCCGGACCGGAGCCGGATACTGCGCCCCAAAAAAGGCAGGTTAGAACTCCTGCAATTGCCAAACCTCCGGTTGCCCTTCCTACAATAATTGTAGCTAAGTTAGAAATTTTTTCTGCAAGTTTTGCTTTTTGCATTAAAATGCCGGCGAGGACAAAGAAAGGGATAGCTATTAAGGGAAATTTAGCAATACCTGAAGCAAAATTTCTGGAAATCATAGTAACACCAAGGCCATATTTCCAGATAGAAAATACTGCAGCAAATCCGACCGATGTTCCGATAGGAACGCCGATTAAAAGAAGAAGAGCGAAAATTCCGAAAAGAGTTAAGATTTGCATTGTTTTTCCTCCTCTCCCTCAATCTTTTTTAATTCAATTTTTAATCCTTTATAAATATTTTTAAAGATAAAGACGGAAAATATAGGAATACCAATAATATAAATCCATTCAGGAAGTCTCAAGGCCTCACTTTCCATATGAAAGATAGTTGTATCCATATAGATTTCTCTAAACGCATAATAATTAACAATTAAAAAAAGAAGGGCACTTAAAGATGCTGAAATAAAAGCCGCGGTTTTTTTGAGTGTTTTTGGTAATTTGTTATAGACAGTTACCACCCCCAGGTGAGCTCCTTTTTCAAAGGCGATAGCAATGCCTAATACTGTAATCCATACAAAGAAGTGTACGGTAACTTCTTCGGTAAAGGCAAAAGAAAGATGAAAAATTTTTCTACTTAAGACATTTAAAAAGGCAATTGATGCCATTATGAAAAGTAAGATTGCTGAGATTAATTCCTCAATTTTTAATTTATTTCCTTCCATTAATACCTCCGATTTTCAAAAAAGAGGGGGATTTTAATCCCCCTCTTTTAGTATTTAGTTTATTATTTAGTCATATCTAATTTGGCAGAGGCAACAAAATCTACACCCACTTCATCAATCCATTTGTCCAGTACTGGCTTGGTTGCTTCTTTAAAAGCGGTTAATTCTGCCTCAGTAAGTTCAACTACTTCCATTCCTTTGGTTTTAACATAAGCAATTTGATCCAAAATTTCAGGAGTTTCCCCGAATGTTTCTTTTAGAATGTTGATAGAAATATCTCCATCAAGTCCTCTTCTCACAAAGGCCTTTTCCCAAATTCCCGCTTCTTCTGCAGCTTCTTTTATAATAGTTTGTATGTCTTCAGGGAAAGAATCCCATACTCCTTTGTTAACCACAAAGAGAAGGGGGTCAACCAGGTAATTCCAATTGGTAGCATACTTATGATATTCCCAGATTTTAACCGGGAGAAGAACTCCGTAAGGATTTTCTTGCCCGTCAACTGCTCCTTGTTGGAATCCGGTAACTGCATCTCCCCAGTTCATATGGATGGGGTCTGCACCTAACTGTTTAAAGATATCATCATATATGGGAGTAGGGCAAACTCTTAATCTTAATCCTTTCATGTCTTCCGGTGTTCTTACCGGTCTTATATTATTAGTTATTTGTCTAAATCCGTTTTCACCCCAGGCCAAAGCCTTTACTTGCATTTTTTCCATCTCGGCAAACATTTTTTTCCCGGCTTCACCATATTCAATTTTGTCTAAATTTTCGTAAGTATTAATGAAAAAGGGAAGAGAGAAAAGGTTGTGCGATTTAACCACTGCCGAAGAATTTATGGTGGACTCTACTGCAAAATCTATACTTCCTTCAGCTACTGCTTGGAACCAGTTCATCTGTTTACCGGCAAGAAGTTGACTTCCCCAATATGGTTTTACATTAATTTTTCCGCCGGTCCTTTCTTCTATAAGATCACACCATTTTTGCGCACTCATTCCCCAACCAAAGGTATTACCTACATTTACGGTCATAGTGTATTCTGCTTTGGGTGTAAATTCTTTTGCACTGCTAACAGAAAAAATAATCCCCATTAAAAGTACCACGACTAAACTTAAAATTGTAATTTTTTTCATTTTTTTTCTCCTTTAAATTTTTAATATTAATTTTCAAATTTCTATTTTCAGTTTCGACATTATAAACTTTTTTCTTTCACCTCCTTTTATTTTGGCCCAGGATTTTCAATTAATTGGGCTAATTTTTCTAAGAATTTTGCTGCATCTGCACCGTCTATTATTCGGTGGTCATAGGAAAGAGAGAGATAAGCTAATTCCCTTATACTAATCTTATTTTCGTCAATTATAACAGGTTTTTTAATTATTCTTCCGATTCCTAAAATTGCCACTTCCGGTGGATTAATAACCGGAGTAAATATTTCTGTTCTCATCATTCCCAAATTAGTCAAAGTAAAAGTTGACCCTTTGATATCATCTTCAGAAATTATACCATTTCTTGCTTCGCCTGCTAATTTTTTAATTTGCTCATTTATTGTTTTTAGATTTAATTTATCTACATCTTTAATTACCGGGACCATCAATCCTTTTTCCGTGTCCACAGCTATACCAATATTTATATCATTAAAGATTCTTAATTCTTCTTTATCAGAATCAAAATGAGCGTTAAATTTATTTAATTCTTTTAAAACTCGAGATAAGACAAATACTAAACCGGAAGTTATACTTACATTATTTTCTTTCATAAGTTTTTTAAATTCGGTAAAATCAACTTCTGTAGTATTAGTTAAAGTAACAGCTGTATGAAAAGATTTTGATAGTCTTTCGGCGATAGTTCTTCTTAAACCCGAAAGCTTTTCTATTTTAAATTCTACCTTCTTTCCCGAAACAGAAGAGAGATAGACAAGAACATCTTTTTTTTCTATTCGTCCGTCCGGCCCTGTACCTTTAATTTGAGAGAGGTCAAGATTTTTTTCCCGAGCAATATTTTTTGCCAGAGGGGAGGCTTTTATTCGTCCATCTCTTTCAGGTAGAGCAACCTTTGCAGGAGGAATTTCTCCTCTTTCTATAGTTTCAACTATTTTTTCTGGCTCTACTTTTTCTTTTATTTTTTCAATTTTTTCTCCCTCTTTTCCTATTATGGCAATTACTGTTCCTACTTTTATTTCTTCCTTTTCTTTTCCCATTATTTTAAGAAGAGTACCAGAAGCAGGAGAAGCCACCTCATTAGTTATCTTTTCTGAAGAAACTTCAAGAAGCGGTTCACCTTCTTTTACTTCTTCCCCTTCTTCTTTAAACCATTTTTCGATAAAACCGGATTCCATAGTTAAGCCAAATCTGGGCATTTTAATTTCATACATAGTATTTACCTACCTCAACACTTTCTTTGCTGCCTTAATTATATCTTTATAATTGGGAGTTACGAAATCCTGAAGGAGAGAATTAAAAGGCATAGGAACATTTTTTCCGCCAACTCTTATAATAGGAGCATCCAAATAATCGAAAGCTTCTTCTTGAACTACACTGGCAATTTCTGCTCCCCATCCGGCCCTCTTCCAGGTTTCGTGAGCTACAACCAGGTGATTGGTTTTTTTTACTGATTCGATAACTGTTTTTTTATCCCAGGGGACTAAAGTTCTCAAGTCAATTACTTCTACGCCTATACCTTTATGCTCAAGTTCTTCTGCTGCTTTTAAAGATTCATGAACCATCCTGGACATAGTTACTACCGTAACATCATTTCCTTCTTTTTTTATATCTGCAACTCCAAAGGGGATAAGGTATTCTTTTTCCGGAACAGGACCTTTTGTTTTATAGAGCATTTTATGTTCAAAACAGATAACCGGGTCATCTTCTCTTAGAGCAGTTTTTACAAGTCCTTTTATATCATAAGGTGTGGAAGGGATGATTACTTTTATTCCTGGGATGTGCATAAATATAGTTTCTATAGATTCTGAATGTTGTGCTGCTGCGGAATTAGATATACCATCAGGACCCCTTAAAAGTAGATGAAGTTTTCCTTGGCCACCGGTCATATATCTAATTTTTTCTATCTGAAGGGTTATGGATTGGATACCGGTAAATAGGAAATCTGCAAAATGAAATTCAGCGATAGGTCTCATTCCAACCAGCGCAGCCCCCAATGCAGAACCGTAGATTACTTCTTCCGATATAGGAGTATCAAAAATCCTTTCCGGAAATTTACCCAGAAGAGATTTATATGCTCCAAATATTCCTCCTTGTTTAGCCACATCTTCACCATAAGTGAAAATAGTGGGGTCTTTTTCCATTTCTTCAAAAATAGCTTCTCCTAATGCTTGCGCAAAAGTTATTTCCCTCATTTTTACCTCCTTTAATAATCGTATCCGGAATCGTTAACAAAGAGATCAGTTAAAGCATCTTCTTCTTTTGGTATAGGACTTTCTTTGGCAAATTTTACCGCTTCTTTAATTTCTTTTTCACTATCTTCCCATATTTTATTCTTTTCAGTTTCATTTAACATTTTTGCTTCCATCAATCTTTTCTCAAATTTTTTAATAGGCTCGTTTAACCAGAATTCCTCAACTTCTTTTTTATTTCTGTAAAGTTCGGGGTCTCCTACAAAATGCCCTTTAATCCTGTAAGTTTTTACTTCAAGCAGAGAAGGACCCCCGCCTTCTCTGGCTCTTTTTATTATTTCCTTTGCAGTTTCGTAAACAGTTATTACATCATTTCCATCTATGGTTATCCCTAGTATTCCATAACCTACTGCTCTATCAGAAATATTTTCTACAGAAGTTGTATCTTTGGTGCGTACTGTGGAGGCAAATTTGTTGTTTTCTACCACAAAGATTACTGGTAATTTATATACTGAAGCAAAGTTTAAACTTTCATGAAAAGCTCCGGTATTTGAGGCTCCGTCTCCGAAAAAAGATACGACAACTTGCGAACCTTTTTTCATTTTTATCCCTAAGCCCGCGCCGACTGCTATAGGGAGACCGCCTCCTACTACACCGTTTGCTCCTAAAACTCCAATAGAAAAATCTGCTATATGCATTGAACCTCCTTTTCCTTTACAGTAGCCTGTTGTTCTACCGAAAAGTTCTGCCATCATTCTATTTATATCTGCGCCTTTAGCAATCATATGACCATGTCCTCGGTGAGTACTGGTGATAAAATCATCTTTTCTAAGATTAGCTATAACTCCGGTAGCAATTGATTCTTCGCCAATATAAAGATGGATAAAACCAGGAAGTTCTCCTTCCAGGAATAATTTTTCTGCCATTAATTCGAAATTTCTAATTCTTACTATTGTTTTATATAGATTTAATAAAAAATCTTTTGAATATGCCATATATAATTCCCTCCACATATTTCTTGGTTTTCTATTAAATATATAGAAGCAAGTTTTGTGCCAAGATTAATTAATTTGGGAAAACTTTATTTTGTAAGGAATTTAAGAGAGAGTTTAATATAGAAGTGTAAAATTATAAAATATTTTATTACACTTCTATGTAAAATATATTTACACTAAAGAAAGTTATTTATTAAAAGAAAATTGAATGATAAGGATATTTTTAGGATTTTTTCTGAATGTTCCACTTGTTTATATGGTGATAAACTGTAGGCCTTGATATTCCCAAAATTTTTGCTGTTTTTGAAATATTCCATTTTGTTTCCTGGAGAGCTTGCATTAAGGATTCTCTTTTTATTTCATCTATAGATTTAAGGGAGAAATTGTTTTTTGTTATTTCATTAGGGAGATGAGATATATCTAATTTATTATTTTCGCAAATATTTAATGCCCTTTCTATGATGTTTTCAAGCTCTCTAACGTTTCCTGGGAAATTATAAGTAATCAAAGGTGTAATAAATGAATCGTCAATCTTTGATATATTTTTTTGTAATTTTACAGAGAGCTTTTCCGCAAAATAATTCACTAAGATTGGAATATCTTCAGTTCTTTCCTTTAGAGGAGGGAGATTAATTTGTATTACATTTAACCTGTGGTACAGGTCTTTTCTAAAGTTTTCATTATCTATTTCTTTTGATAAATCTCTATTAGAGGCAGCTATTATCCTAATATCTATCGCAATTGATCTTGTGCTTCCAATTCTAGTAATACTTCTTTCTTGAAGAACTCTTAAAAGTTTTACCTGAAGTCCCAGAGGAAATTCACCTATTTCATCAAGGAAAATAGTACCTCTATTTGCTAACTCGAATTTCCCCGGTCTTCCTCCTTTATCTGCTCCGGTAAACGTCCCTGGTTCATATCCAAAGAATTCACTTTCAGCAAGTTCCCTTGGTATTGCTCCGCAGTTTATCACCATAAAGGGTCCTTTTCTTCTTAACCCCTCATAGTGGATTGCTTGAGCAAACATTTCTTTCCCGGTGCCGGTTTCTCCCAGAATTAAGACATTGGAATTAGATTTTGAGGCAATTTTAGAAATTCTAATTGCTTCTTTCAGTTTGAGACTATCGCCGATAATATCAGAGAATTTAAATTTTGCTTGAGCACCAATATATGAGGTGACAAATTTTCTTACTCTGCCTATTTTTCTGAAGAAATCTACTACTCCGGCAAAATTTCCCTTTTCATCTCTTACCACTACCGCACTTTTTACAAAATGAAGTGTTCCCCAAAGAGGACTATTAATAATAAACTCCCGGTCAGTATACCCTTCATGTGTTTTAAAGACAGATAAAATAACCGGGTTAAAATCTACAATATCTCCAACAAAGTTTCCTAATGAGTTTTTTATATCAACGTGGAGTATTTCTCCGGCAGCTTCATTCATATATAAGATTTTTGCCTCTTCATCAAGGCATATAATTCCATCTATTGCCCCTTTACTTATTATATCCAGGTATTTTTTAGAGAGCTTAAAATTTTCTGATATTTCTCTCCACTCTACCTCTTTTTCTACTGCTAGAGAAAGGGCGGAGATGATTCCCAATCCATAAGCTGGGTAGTTATTTTTTTTTGCAGTAAGGGAGATAACTCCATAAATATTCCCTTTGGAATCATGAATCGGGGAAGAAGCGCAAGCCCAATCTTTTAATTGTGATGAAGTATGATCAGATCCTATTACTTCCATTTCTTTATTGCGGGCAAGAGAAAGCTCTATTGAGGTAGTTCCAAAAAATTCTTTATTTATGACAACACCTTCTGTAAAAACTCCCTTTCCTCCACTTGGCGAAATTGTTTTTAAAACTACTCTATCTGAGTCTATAAAGGAAATAAAAAAATTTTTCTTTTTTATTTTGGAAATAAATTTTTCCAAAAGGGAAACCATTAAGGAGAACCATATCTTATTTGTTTCCCTTCTTCTATTTAGCTCTTCAGAAGATACACTTATTGGTTCTGAATTTTTTACGTTTCTCTGGTAATCTATAATTTTATCTTTTTTGCTAAAGTTTTCCATATTTTCTATCCAATTCTCAAGATTATAAACCAGCTTTACAAGTTAAAAATTATTTTCTATCTTTATAAAATCATTATTGTAAATTTTTATTACATTGTTTTCTTTTATTTTAAACGATTGTAAAAAATTATTCAATATTTTTTCTTTTACCAGATCTATGGTTAAAGGAGTGTAAGATGAAAGGTTGGTGACTTTGCTTCTTTTACTTCTAATGGGGGGCCTGGTATTTTCGGGATATTCTTCTTCCCAATTTATTACTTTTTTCAATTCTTTTAAGTTAGAATTTATAAGAAGGGAAGCATGATAAAAAAATTTATTATTTTTTTGAGCAACAGCAGAACCTAAAATTTTCTTTTCTTCTAAGAAAATCGAATTTCTTTCCTCAATTTCACAATTTTTGCAAAATTCTTTTATCCCTTTTAAAATTATTTCTGTTATTCCCCTTGCTTCTTCCAGGATGTATTTTGAAAATAGAATATTTTCTTTTTCTTTACAAAAGGTTATATTTAAATTTCCTCGGTCATGATAGACCGTTCCACCACCTGTAAATCTTTTAAAAATTGGGATATTATTTCTTTTTGTATATTTCTGATTCACTTCAAATTCTTCTTCTTGAAATTTTCCCAAAACCACACATGGGTTATTTTGCCAGAATCTTAAGACAAAACTATCTGGCTTGCATATTTCTAAAATCTTTTTTTCTATTTCGAAATTTATTTCAGGTTCAAAATTAGAGATATCAACTAAAATTAGTTTCATTTTATAATCATGCTCCGCAATAATGGATTTATCTACTACAAGCAAGGACAGTATCGAGTATTGAGTATCGAGTTAAGAAAGAGAAAGGAAAGATAGAAAAAGTAGTATTTTTCTTTTTATTTAATTACCCCACTAAAGTTTACACTAAGTGATAATTATAAGAGAAAAGCAGAATAGATGCGCAGTGTATCGTAAATAATTTTATAATAATTTTGAATTTATTGATTATATAATTGGGCTGTAGGGGCACAATAAATCATGCCCCTACATTACTATTTTATGGGTTATAATCATATTGTTATTAAGGAATATCTGTATAATGAA
>Ga0268276_1004184_pt1 | contig 10372 bp, 8 predicted proteins | sample saktaG_4_FD_190145 | JGI IMG/M metagenome (GOLD analysis project Ga0268276, IMG submission 190145) | Saline water microbial communities from Sakinaw Lake, British Columbia, Canada - sak_2010_1_5_45m | ecosystem: Environmental > Aquatic > Non-marine Saline and Alkaline > Saline ...
ATGCCAAAAATGTTAGATAAATTAGTGTTAGACAGAGTAATAATAAAAGTATGCGAAAAACTTCCATTAGATTTTATTATTTATGAAAAAGACGGCTTTTGTGAAAGGCCTAATGAATACTGCGATTATTGCAGAAAGACTAGCAGGGATACATATTTTTGTAACAAAAAAACTTATACCCGCATTCAGAAATTTGCGTGAGTTCTTTAAATTCTTCTTTCAGTGTCAATCAGTTCTTCTGTATAGGAAGTAAATAATTTTAATATTAAAATCAAATCAAAAAGATTAAATACTTCAAAAACAATATAATATATATGAAGAACAAATATACAAAAGGTATCCTTGTTCTTATAGGATTAATTGTTATTTCCCAGCTTGCGGGAATACTTAGCGGAATGCTAAGCTCTTCAGTATCTTCTTCGTCTTTTAAGGCAACTTACTCCGAGCTTAACCAGCCGTCATTCTCCCCGCCTTCATGGGTCTTCGGCCCAGTCTGGGCAATACTCTACACACTGATGGGAATATCTGCCTATCTTGTTTACAAAAAAGGAATAGAAAATCCGAATGTAAAGACAGCCCTTATATTTTTTTTCATACAGCTTTTCCTTAACTTTTTATGGTCAATAATCTTCTTCGGCCTTAATAACCCCATGTTTGCATTCGCAGAAATAGTCATCTTATGGGGATTTATAATGGCCATGATAATAAGCTTCAAAGAGGTAAGCAGGACAGCTGCATATCTGCAAATCCCTTATATTCTGTGGGTTACTTTTGCTGCAATATTAAACTTATTTATCTGGATTATTAATGCCTCTTAGTATAAATAAAATTTTTTACCAGTTATTATAATGTATCCTGCTTTTTTTAAAGCGCTCTGCCTTGAATGATTTTTCTGCAGGAAAGCCAACCGGAATAAAAGCAAACGGGATTATATTCTCAGGTAGCTTGAAAAATTCCTTAAAACCATTGACGCGCTCTTTTCTTGGGTAAACACCTGTCCAGACTGCTCCCAGGCCGAGTGCATGCACTGCCAATAAGATGTTCTGCGTTGCAGCAGAGCAGTCCTGAACCCAAAATCCCTCTGCCTTTTCAAGGCTTAAATCACCACAAATAAGTATGCCAATGGTTGCTTGTTTTGCCATTAATGCATGAGGATGTATCTCAGGCATTTTGTTCAGGATTTCCTTGTCTGTTATTACAATAAAATGCCATGGCTGCTCATTGATTGCAGATGGAGCTTCCATTCCTGCCTCAATGATTTTATTTATCGTCTCTTCTGATATTTCACATTCATTATATTTTCTTATGCTTCTTCTTGTATTTAATGCTTCTATTGCATCCATTATAATCACCTTTGTATTAGGGATTCAGAGCCCTATAAATAATTTCCTGATATAACCAAAGAAGTAATTCTAAAATTTTATTATTTTAAAGCAAGGATAACTGCCCTTCATTAACCAATGATTTTAACAATGCTTTTCCTTTTTCCATAAACCTTGCTTTGTATTTGCTGATATCAACATTCAGAGATGATATATCTTTTTTATTCATGACATATACCTTAAAATCCTCTCCTCTTTCTTCATTCATGAAATATTTTAACTTTTTCTCTTCATCAAAGAAAATTTGCCCTTGGGAAAATCTTTCCTCAAGAACAAACTGAGTTTTTCCTGTTTTGGAATCGCTGTCAGTTGTATAGGCAAAATATATGTTTTTTGATTTGTTTAAAAAGAGAAAATCTTCAATAGGTATATCTGCTGACTCAATCCTTATAAGTCCCCTCTTATACACTCCTATCGCATTCTTATCTTTTTCCTTAAGGCGATATTCAATTATTTTTTTATAGTTGTTCATCTCAAACATGCATGAATTATAATCTGCATGCTCTTTGAACTTTATGTTTGAGAAAAATCCATTTTTTTCATAGTAAACCTTGTTCTCATTTAGTAAAACTGGTCTTTCATCAACCATTACAAGAGGTGCTTCAGGATTTTCCAAAGCAGCCCTGTTTCCCTTAACATAAAGATAACTGCCTTCTTTTGCAACAATCTCCAGTTTGTTATTATCTAAAAATTCATTAATCTTCTGAAATCTTTCTTTTAAAATTTCTTTCATAACATCTGGCGAAAGGTCATAATTGCCGGAAAAACGCCTGTTTGTCCTGTTAATCTTAGATTTTTGATTTACCATGTCTGTAAAATTACTGAAGCTTAATCCTTTTTCTTTAAGAAAATCCCTTGTCTCTGAATAAATGCAATCATCAATATTTTTTACTGATATCTGTGAGACTGCTAATCTTTTTGATATCTTAGAAGCATCTTTTGAGTGATCTTTTTTAGAATATACTGAATTTCTTAGCAAAGAATAATTTTTATTAAATTCTCCAATGCTGATTTTTGACTTTAACAAAAGCTTGTCAAGGTTTTTTTCTTCCTGCAGACAAAATCCATAATCAGTAATCATCCATCTGCTGAATGCTTTTGCATACTGCTCAAGGAAAAAAAGCCTTTTTTTATCTGATTTATGTGTGTCTTTGTAATTAAAGAATTCTCCTATTTTTTTAGACCTTTCTGATAAAGGCTTTCTGAAAAAATCACCAATTGGTATATATACCTTATAGACATCTTTTGAAAGCCCCCTAATTTCTTTATCTTTTACTGACTTCACAACAACTTCCTGCATAAAATATTCCCTTGCCCTTGTTTCCAGTGTATTATTCCTCTTTGTCTTCAGATTAGGGGGGACATTTTTCCTGTATATTCCCATACGCTTAAAATAACCCTTTTCCTGAAAGTCATTAACAGTGTTAGGAATATGCAATACCTTTTCAAGACCAAGATTAAATGTATCGCACATCCACAAAGCATCTTCTAAATCATTCCTGAATTCATCAAGCGTGAATAAAGAATGTAAGTTGTCAACATCTTCTGTAAGGTAACGTGCAATAATTCTTGCAGCATCCTTTGCTTTTTTGCCTCCTTTTAAAATAATATCTTCAAGCTTTGCCATCATATCATAATCAATGTTCTTTCTGAATCCTGCAGCCATCTCAAGCTTTGCATTAATATCATATGCACGTGCAATCTTCTGTAATCTCATAAAATCAGTAACCAGCCTGTTTCTTATTCCAATTCTTTCAAAGAAAGGTGTAGTTACCTTATACAAAGGATTTGTTTCATCCTCGCCAATAAGAAATTCAGCAATGTTTTCTCTTAGTTTTATCAAATCAAATTTTGTATTGTATGTGGAAATTACATCAGGATCTAATTCAATGATTTTTTTTGTCAAACCTTCAATCATTTCTTTTGTATTTTTATACTTTTTAACACTATAACTGTTAACTTGATCTGGCGCAGGATCATGTACAGTATAAATTTCAGAAATTATTTTGTCTCCTTTACAGTATTTCATTCCTACCCATGTTATCTCATTGGTTTCTCTCATGAAGTGGGGGATTTCAATATCAAGGAAAAGCCATTTCATGTTCACAAACTCATCAATAGATGGCATCCTTGCCCTAGTAAGGAAATTATAATCTTTTTTTTCTAGCTTTAAGCTATGATCTCTTTTGCCTTTTCTAAGGATTGAATATTTTATTTCAAGTTCTCCTTTAAAAGAATCATTAGCTTTTCTAATCTCATCAGCTATATTTTTTCTTTTCTTCAAAAAATAAGGATTTATTTCCCTCAATGATGAAATGGTTTTTGTTTGTTCAGTAAGCTCCTTTAAATTTAAGCCAGGATTTTTGTCAAATAATTCATCTAAGTCATTTATTGTTGTTGTTGCATATGCTTCGCTTTGTGATGTTTCTTCAATTTCATTTTTTAAATTGAAAATATTTTTTTCTATACCCTTTTTCTTTTGCATTGCACTTATTACAATATCATCCAGCTCAACCAAGTTTCCGGGATTTGTTAATCTCCATCTTGCCTGCTGGGTATAATTTCCTCTTATGAACTCTTTTGGCAATTCATTCTTAAGATCAGGTGGACAGAATAACTGGTATATCAGCCAGAAGTTGTCTTTTAATCTGGTTTTAAAATCAGCAAGCTTTGGGTTTTCTTTTATTTTATTTTTTAGTTTTGAGATAATTTTTTGGTTTTCAGATATATTCCCATATTTTCTTCCAAGAATTTCTGTGGGAAAAACATGCTTCCAGTCTGGGATATATAAAGTGCCCAGGCTCCCTATGTCTTTATCCCTAAAACTCACAAGCAATTCCCCTTTTGAAGTGACTTCAAGCCTTGTTAAAAGAGCTTCTAATGACATTTTTATAAAAGAAGAATCAGCCCTTTTTTAATCTTTCTATTTGTTACTACTTTAAAAAGAAAAATTAATAAAATAAGAAATATAAAATTAAATTATTGCGCCTGTGCATCTCCAGTTTATTTCTGCTGTTTTTGTTTCCTCATTTATAACACATGCAGGGTTGCAGTAATCAAGCTTAAACTCGTCCTTCATTTCTAAATCAATCCACCAAGTATATGTGTTTTCATTATAGAATGTCTCATCTGTTAATGTTCCTTTTTCAGTGCACTCGCTGTCTTCTGCTATTGTTCTCGCTTCCTCAAAAGTCATTCCATCTTCTTCAAAGCTTCTGCCTAGGTTTTTATTAACACATCTGTTCTCAACACAACCGCAATCTTCCGGATTATATGCTGCCTCTAATGCGAAAAGCTCAGTGCATATCTCAGGCTTTTCATAATCTGATTCATACTCTTTATTTATGCAGAGCATAGGATGGCAGTCAGATGGCAATGGAATGCAGTCATCATCAGTTTCGCAAGCAAACTCCTGCTCAGATGGACAGCCTTCTTCCCATGTTCTTAAGCATTTCTGCTTTGACTCGCACCATGTGTAGCCAGCTGCACTAAGGCAGCCATGCTCATCTTTATCACCACCAATTGGCTTTTCTGTTGCACATCCTGCTATGAAAAGCAGGGCTATTATTGGTATTAAAATTATTTCTTTTCTCATTTTTTATTGCCTCCTTTTGTTATTATTAATTGTGGTTTTTTCAAAAGCATTCCAAAAAGGAATGCACTCAGTGCTATTAAAACCAAAAGCACTATGAACATTATTATTGACAGATTGTAAGGTGATACCTGGGTTCCTGTGATTACTGTCTCTTCTGCTAGTTGAACCATCTCTGTGTTAACCACAGTTTCCTTTGCTGCTTCCATAACATTTAAGGCTCTTGGAGCTTCTGCAGCAAAAGTCTGTGCTCCTTTCATCAGGAAATTCTTTGCAAAAACAAAACTCATCCCAACTGCTGCTATTAAAGTTGTTATAAATGCAAAAAGAACTTTTATTTCCCTTGGCTCTATCAGCCTTTTTCCCTTAAATGTTAAAGAATAATATTTCCATTTTCTTTCTGTATCCTCTTTTTTTATTAACCCAGCTTTTAATAAAATATCAAGATGTTCTTTTATTGTTGATACTCCCAACTCAAGTATACCAGCAATATCAGAAAGAGTGTATTTCTTTTTTGAGAGAAGCTTAAGTATGTTAAGCCTTGTATCAACAGCTATAGCTTTAAGTGTTTCCTTATCTATGAGTATTTTTTCTTCCATATTTTAAAAAAAACAAAAGGACTATTTAAAGGCTTTTGTTTGTTTCGGTTTTAACCTAATTATTAATTGTACTTAGAATTATTTGAAACAATTCCAAAATAGATGCCTTTTTCTCTTATTTTAATTAAATCATCTAAATCATAAATATATATAGAATAAAAAACGAAAGATTTATATAATAGTTATACCTACATTAGATTATGAAAAGTAAATTTTTACTCAAAGAATTAGAAGGAATACAAACAATTCCTTCAATTATGGACATATTTAATGTAAGCAGAGAGAAAGCAATTTATTATGTTTACTGCTTGAGAAAAAAAGGTTATGTTAAAACAAAGAGATTAAGCAACAATAAAAGAGTGTATAATATCTCATTTGAAAACCGGTTGAAAGGCTCAAGTTATTATGAAATAATCAACCAGCATTCCCCTATAAAAATAACAACTTCTCAAGTTCACTTGATTTATGGAAAAAAGCCAAGCCTGGAGGAAACACTTGTTTATGCAATAAAAACCTCAAGCCTGAGGACTATTCTTGCCTCATTAGCTTTATTCAAGAAAATATCTGACTGGAGTGAACTGTATAACTTAGCAAAAGAAAACTACATTGAAAGGCAGGTTGGAGCACTATATGATTTAGCAAGAAATGTTATGAAAACAAGAAGAATGACAAAAAGATTTAGGAATAATTCACTTCCAAAAAATAAAAATTTCAAATATATTATAGGGGGGTTAAAATCAAAGGATTTTAAGAAGATTGAAAATAGATGGAAAATATATCTTCCTTTTAATAAGGCAGATTTGGAGGCATACAAATGATTTCAATAGAACAACAACAAAAATTACTGCTTAATGCTGCAAGAAAACTAAAAAAGAAAATAACTGCATATGCAATTGGCGGTACAGCTATGATGGTTTTGGGATTTAAGGATACCACGCTTGATATAGACTTAGTCTTTGAAAACAAGAAAGATAAAGACACGTTTAAGGAAGCTATCAAATCAATCGGATATCAGGATATAAATCCAATTCAAATTTATGGGACAAAGGAAAATCAGCCGGAGATGTTAACCCTTGGGGATGAGAGGTTTGATCTTTTTATAGTTAAGGTTATTGATTTTGTATTTTCTGACACTATGCAGAAAAGGGCAAATCAAATACACCAATTTGATAAAAACCTTATATTAAAAATTGCAGATCCCCATGATATCATCCTGATGAAATGTGCTACAGACAGGTTAAAGGACATGGATGATGCCAGAAATATAATAAATAATACAAAAATAGACTGGGACTTAATAATTGAAGAAGCCAAGAAACAAATTAGCTTAGGGCAAGACAAGGCTGCATTTGATTTGGGTTGTTTCCTTGAAGATCTAAAAGAAAAGATGAAAGTGAATATTCCAAAAGAAACACTAGACAAGCTTTTTAAGATTGTTCAAAAACAAGCAGTAGAAAAACAAAAAAACAAATAAATACTGCGGACTAAAGTCCACAGTATTTGAAAATCCTGAGAAATTTGTGAAACAAATTTCTTGGACACAAGAAATGCCTTTCAGCATTTCTTCGTGAATTGTCAAAGATATTGTCATTCATCTGCAAACTGAAGTTTGCAGTATTCTGACAATTTTTGATAATTTTTTATTTGATAAATTTGAATAGTTCACTTAAGTTTAATTCCAATGCAGCAACAGGCATCTCTAATTCCCAGTTTGTTATGACCTCTGGTGAGATTTCTCCTATGTAGGCCAGCTTCTTATCATCAACTATTATTCTGCCAACCCTTCCCTTGATAAAGCTTGTATGTTCTGTGTCTTCTGTTTTGTATTCAAGGCCAAGCATATTAAACAAATAATCAAGCACTTGCTTTATCTCTGTGAAGTTTGCCTTTGTATGCGATATCAAAACAGCCAGCCTTGTGAATTCCTCAACACCGGTTTCTTTCTCATTATTTTCCTTAAAGCATATTCCCATCTCAAATATTTTCTGTGGAAATTCCCTGTTCCTGTTGTTCCTTAAAACATCCATCAGGCTTGGAATCATCCATGACCTCAGGACATCATAATCAGTTGTAAGCGCATTTGAAAGCTCAATACAGCCAAGCTCAAGATTCATCTTTTTGTTTAAATTTTCTTTGTTTGTTATGTGATAAGTGTTTGTTTCAATCATTCCGAGGCCAACAAGAATTTCAGCTATCTTGCCTTTAAAGCGCTCAAACGTATCTTCCTCAGCGATTGTTGATATGCGTGGAATCTCTTGCTCAAAATTATCATAGCCATAAGCAATTGCAATATCTTCAATAATATCCACCTGATGTATTACATCAGCCCTGTATGCAGGAACCAAAACTGCTTTGTCAAAACCAAGGCCCATTCTTGAAAGCAATTCTTTAAATTTATTCTCATTAAGATTAAGCCCAAGTAATTTATTTACATAATCAAGGCTTACTTTCAAAAGCATTGGCCTTAAATCAGGGCTAACAATACCATTAACATCAAGAGAGTAAACTTCAGCTCCCCTGTCAGCCAAGCTTGTAACTAAGATATTAAGTGCCTTATCAACAGCATGCTCATCAAGTCCTGTTACATCAATAAAAAGATTCTTAGTAGATTCTTTAACCTGTGTTACAACACCATTAATAATAGGTGGAAATGAAACAACATCATTTTTTGCATCAATAATAACAGGATATTTTTCAAGGCCTTCTAAAACAAAAGCATAATCCTTTCCCTTTGGATGCTTTATTAAAATCTCAGCAAGATTCATTTCTGTTGTCATGTCCAATGGAACAAAAGATATTGCATCTGGCTTAACTGCCTTGTAAACCAATGGAAACTTTATTGCATCAAAATCATGAACTCCTATTGCAACTTTTCTTCTTTTTCTTCCATGTGTTAGATGTAGTTTTTCCTGCAGTTGCATCAGACTTTTTATTGCCTCATCGCTAAGATTAATATTTTTTAATATTGCGCACCTTATGAAAGGCCGAACATTCTCAACAGACTTTTCAACCTTGACTTTAAATAAAGATTTCTTTACATCATACTTCCTCAATCCTGTTTTTACTCCAATAAACGAGCTTAAGGCCCTTGCAAAACCTTCGCATGAAAGCATGTCTGGCCTGTCAGGGAATATTTCTACTATAATCTCTTTTTCATCTACTTTCTCTAAATCAGTTCCAAGAAGAGGTATCTTTTCCTTTAACTCTTCATCTGAAAGTTTCTTTCCAACAAGTTCAAGTACGTCTTTTTTATCAAGTGTTATTGTAGGCATTTTATTTTAACCATTTTTTTATTTCTCTTAATTGTTTGATATCATTCCTGTAAAGGTCACGTATATCGCCAAGACCATACATTCCGGTTATCATCCTATCAAGGCCAGGCCCCCATGCCAAAACAGGAACTTCAATCCCCAATAAGGGCTTTACAACCTCTGGCCTGAATATCCCGGCAGCAATTACCTCAATCCATTTTTTATGAATTGGATCATAAACATCCCCTTCAACACTCGGTTCTGTATATGGAAAGTATGCAGGCCTAAAGCGCACTTTTTCATATCCCATCTTGTGTGCAAACTCTTTTAAGTATCCAAGAAGGTTTTTGAAGTTGGCATTTGGGTCTATAACAATACCTTCTGTCTGGTTGAACTCAAAAAGGTGGTGAGCGTCAAGGGTCTCATTTCTAAAGCATTTTCCCACTGCAAAGAATTTTGCAGGCAATTCGCTTTTCTTTAAGCTTGCAAGCGTCCTTGAGCTTAAGACAGTTGTGTGTGTTCTCATCACATTTCTCATAGCTTCCCGAGGATTCCAGTTATACTTCCATCCAAAGCTGCCTGTTGTAAATCCATTCTCATGCGCACTTTTTACATCTTCAACAAGTTTCTTTGATGGAAGCTTTCCTTTTTCAGGATTTGCGATAAAGAAAGTATCCTGCATCTCTCTTCCAGGATGGTCCTGTGCAATAAACAAAGCATCAAAATTCCAGAAAGAAGTCTGCAATAATGGCCCTGTCATTTCCTTGAAGCCCATCTCAAGCCAGATTTGTTTTGTATATGCAATTGCTTCATTAACAAAATGCCTTCTTCCACCAGAAATGGATGGAACATTTATCTTTATGTCATATCTCCTGAAGCTTTTGTTTTTCCATGATTTATCTTTTATTATTGCCGGAGAAAGCTCATCAATTATGTTCTTAAATGATATTTTTGCTTTTATCAAATCATTGTAAAGCCCTGCTAGTTCAACATTTCTTTCTGTAACAATATCTGTTTTTATGACTTCCTTTCTTTTCTTCAGTTCATTAAATGCATACTTCTGCTCCTGTGTTAAATGTTTTGAATCAATGGGCAGTTGTTTTAAAAATAATTCCTCAAATGATGGCTTTTGCAAAAGTTTTTTCCCCTGTTCTGTTATCTTTATCTTCATTCCTTCCTGTATTTCAATTGCCAGTTTTTTTCTTAATAATCCTAGGCAGACATTTATTTCATCTTTTTCAAGACCTGCTTTTTCTTTTATTTTTTCAACAGGAGTTATTCCTTCAATTGCCTTAAGAAATCTTTTTTCAGGAAGGCTTTTTTCAAGATAAATTTTTCCGTTCTTTCCTAAAGAAATTATTTCCTTTAATTCCTTTTTTATTGAAAGAATATTTTTGTTTTCAAGCCACTGCAAAGCTCTCATAACCTCTATTTCCTGCATTTTTGATGTATTAACCAGCTCTTTTAATGATATACCCTCTTTAAGAAAAGGGAGAATCTTCCTCTCATAAGGGTGCAGACTCTCTGCCAGTTCCCTTATCTCTTTTG
>Ga0268276_1004185_pt1 | contig 10372 bp, 9 predicted proteins | sample saktaG_4_FD_190145 | JGI IMG/M metagenome (GOLD analysis project Ga0268276, IMG submission 190145) | Saline water microbial communities from Sakinaw Lake, British Columbia, Canada - sak_2010_1_5_45m | ecosystem: Environmental > Aquatic > Non-marine Saline and Alkaline > Saline ...
GTGTATTATAGAGACAAGATCCGCGCCGTCATCCATGGTAATATTCGGCTTCGGGTCGAGGACCGCGTTTATATGCTTATAGTAAGTCTTATTATCCTCTCCCTTTATCGCAAATGTCGATATGCCAAAATCTTTGACGAGCGCTGCCGCGACATCATCCTGCGTGCTGAGAGGGTTCGACGCCGCAATATAAACCTCGGCGCCGGCGTCTTTCAGCGTTATGGCCAGATTTGCCGTCTCGGTAGTGACGTGGAGGCATAGCGCGAGCTTTAAACCCTTTAACGGCTTCTCGCGCCTGAAGTGCTTACGCACGAGGCCTAATACCTTCATGTATTCGTTGGCCCACTCTATTCTGAGCGCGCCTTTCTTGGCGAGACCTAGATCCTTAACATCATATTTCACTGGTTGCTCCTTATTTTATGTACTTCTTTAACTCTTTCACTCTGTCAGTAGCTTCCCACGTAAACCCGTCACCTTCTCTTCCAAAGTGACCATAGGCCGCCGTCTTGCGATATCTGCCGTTAGACGAGCTGCGTAATTTTAACGTCTTTATTATCCCGCCCGGCGTAAGATCAAACTCATCCTCTATTATCTTCACTATCTTATCATCGCTTATACGTCCCGTGCCGTAGGTTTCAACCATCACCGATAGCGGCTCAGCCTTACCTATTACATATGCAAGCTGCAGCATGAGCTTATCCGCTATACCCGCCGCCACCAGATTCTTTGTGACATAGCGAGCCATATAGGCCGCGGACCTGTCTACTTTTGTTGGATCCTTTCCTGAGAACGCGCCGCCTCCATGAGGTATCATGCCGCCGTAAGTATCTACTATTATCTTACGGCCGGTCATACCGGTATCCGACTGCGGCCCTCCTACAAGAAACTTACCGGTCTGGTTTATATAAAACTTTGTGTTCTTATCCAGGTAATCCTTTAATACAGGCTTTGCTACTTTTTCTATTATCTCACGGCGGGCTTCTTCGGACATCATATCCGTTTTTTTATCTACAACAGACTCCAAGTGCTGTGATGCAAGCACTACCGAAGTGGCCCTTGCCGGCTTGCCGTTTATATACTCTATAGTAACCTGAGATTTACCATCAGGCCCCAGATAGTTAAGGATTCCTTTTTTACGGACCTCCGCAAGTCTCTGACATAATTTTTGGGCGAGCATTATGGGTAATGGCATCAGTTCCGGAGTCTCTTTACATGCGTAACCGAACATCATACCCTGATCTCCTGCGCCTCCGGCATCGACACCCATCGCTATATCCGGCGACTGTGTGTGGATCGCGTTAAGTATCGCGCAGGTATGGTAATCAAATCCGTATTTAGGATGTGTATAACCTATGTCCTTAAGTATGCTCCGGCACATCTTATGTATATCCACATATGCTTTGGTAGTTATTTCACCACCTATCATCAAAAGACCCATGGTTACATAAGTTTCGCACGCTACTCTTTCGGAAGGATCATCCGGATACTGCGTAAATACTTCATCCAACACGCCGTCAGATATCTGATCGCAGACCTTATCGGGGTGCCCCTCGGTCACGCTTTCGGAGGTAAATAGATAATTATTTTTTATCATACTTTCCTATTCTCCTTATTCTTGTATTCGCCGTCGGCTTTTTCGTAGGATTCGATATTTCCTATATCATACCAATCCTCAGTAAAAGGACAGCCGTAGACTTCGTGTTTTTTTACCAGCCAGCTTATATAATATCCGGGAGCATCCAGCTTCTCCCCGGTCTTTGAATACTCGTTTAACATACCTATCTTATCCTTGGGAAAGTAGTATATGCCGGTCGATATAAGTGTAGATTTCGGAACTATCGGCTTCTCCTCGAAGCTCACTACTTTATTACCGCCGTCTATCTTTAGCACCCCAAAACTTTTTGCAAGATCGATCGAACCTATATCATACAGGGCCACCGACACTCCGCTACCATGGGACCTAGCGAACGTTATAAACCTATCGAGACCAAAGTCAAACAGATTGTCTCCCGCTATCACTAAAAGGTCCTCAAGCGACCCCGTAGAATCCGTGGCGAGCATCAAGTCCTTTATCGCGCCAAGCCTGTTATCGTTATTGGTCGAGCCGTCGTTTACAATATTTACGGCGATCTTGTATCCGGATGAATTTTTCCATGACACAAACTTATCAAAGAACTTGGCATTTGTTATTACCGTCACAGATATTACGCTGTCGAGGCTGACAACCTTATCCATAAGCCTGTCGATTATCCGCCTGCCCCCGACTTCGAGAAGCGGCTTCGGAGTCTTAAGCGTCAAAGGCTCGAGCCTTGTCGCATATCCGGCAGCTAGTATCACTACATTCATTCTTACCCTTTTGCCAGCTCATTCTTTAAATACGTTACGCTCTCGACAGGCGTTGGATCGCGTTTATTTAATATCGCCAGATAATAACTCACAAAATCACCTATGTATATCAAAGAGAACATCCTGGCAAGAAGGCTCTCGCCTATAGACTGTACCTCGATGATCTTAGCGGCTTTCTTCTTCATTATAGCTTTCGATATATCCATACGCTTTGCGGTGCGCGGATGGTCCGATTTATCCCTTAATATAACCACTACAAATTTCTTTATAAGCGTCTTCGGATTTTCCCATCCCACTATCTCATTATGGTTCATCTCCGGAAATACATGGCTCGATGCAAGGGCTTTTGAATTCTCCGCTATCTGCCCTCGCCATCTCGTGACGACGCAGTCGATGTGGTCCTGCCCGCCGTATATGATCCCATATTTTTCATAGAGGTCGGAGGCTATTCTTTTGGCGATATTCTTCTTTTCTGTTACAGCGGCGCCGACTGCCTTCGCGGCAAGATTTTGAAGGACCTTTATCGTCTCATTAACCTCTTTCGTCTTATCCTCTATCACCCCTAGCTTCGACATAATAGCTAGCAGAGGAAAAAATGATAACCCGAGCGCGCATCTCGGCGGAAGCCCTGACGGTATTATGAGACAGGCATTCCCGTCAGCTTTAGCCATTTCCCGGATCTGACCGCCTGATGTTATTACTATTATTTTGGCGCCTCTGCCTCTGGCGTCTTTGTACGCGCTCAACGTCTCCTCGGTATTACCGGAATAGCTGGACGCGATCACAAGCGAAGTATTACCTACAAAATTAGGAAGAGTATAATTCCTTGAGACCGATATCGGTGTTTTTGCCTCATCGGCTACGTAGGATCTCATGATGTCGGCTCCTATCGCGGAGCCGCCCAAGCCTGCACAGACTATATTTGCATACTCACATTTATACATATCGGGGAGTTTAAATCTAGAGCCTATATCGGCCGCTTCCCTGGCTTGCCCAGGAAAAGATTCTATAAGTTTTAACATATCGGAAGCATCGTACTTCTTCAATATCTTCACATTATCTAAACTATTCATTTTCCTACTCCACCTCCAGCGCCAAATCAGGCACTATCTCTTTTAATCTACTCTTGGCGTACTTTTCCACGTCTTTTCCGGTTGAAAGTAGCATGCTCTCCTGAGCAATCTCTTTGGCCTGTCTTAGAGTAACAGACCTTATGATTCTTTTTATTTCCGGTATGGCTATAGGCGATGTACTAAACTCATCTAAGCCAAGACCCAAAAGAATTAGCGTCATGGCTATATCGCCAGCCATCTCACCGCACATCCCGACCCATATGCCGGCATTATGAGCGCTCTCTATTACGGTCTTTATAAGCCTTAATACCGCCGGATGCGCCGGCTCGTAAAGATACGCTATCTTTTCATTTACCCTGTCGACAGCCAAAGAGTATTGTATAAGGTCGTTTGTGCCTATCGAGAAGAAATCGACTTCCTTAGCCAAAATATCGCTGGTGATCGCGGCCGACGGCACCTCTATCATCGCCCCGACTTCCATGGCTTCATCGTATGGGATAGACTCTTTCTTAAGATCTTTTTTGACGTCCTCGAGCATCGCGTTGGCCTGCCTTAGTTCTTCCACTCCGGATATCATCGGGTACATCATCTTAAGTTTACCGTAAGAAGACGCTCTTAATATAGCACGGAGCTGAGATTTGAATATATCGGGCCTGGCCAGGCAAAAACGTATCGCCCTCCATCCTAAAAACGGGTTCATCTGCTGCGGGACATCCAGCTGTGAAAGAAATTTATCGCCTCCTATATCGAGCGTCCTTATTATGACTGAGTCCGGTTTTATGCGCTTGGCAACCGCCGAATAGGCTTTAAACTGCTCCTCCTCAGTAGGAATATCCTTTCTGTTCATGTAGAAAAATTCCGTCCTGTACAAACCTATCCCGGCCGCGCCGTGCGCTATGACCGAAAGCACGTCCTCAGGCACTTCAATATTGGCCGCAAGCTCTATCGCCTTACCATCCAGAGTTACCGAAGGCAGATCCTTTAGCTCCAAAAGATGTTTTTCTATAGCTACTATGCGTTCCCTGTCGACTTCGTATTTTTTGAGGGTCTTAGATGATGGATTTAATACTACTATGCCGTGCGTTCCGTCAATTATTATCGTGTCTCCGCTTTCGACCTTTTTGGTCAGGGACTCTAATCCGACAACAGCCGGTATCTCCAGGGATTTAGCCATGATGGCTGTGTGGGATGTCCTGCCGCCTATATCGGTAGCGAACGCCGTGACATTCCTCTTATGCATGGTAGCCGTGTCGGAAGGCGAAAGATCATACGCCACCACCACAACTTTTTCTTTCAGATTACTTAAGACGTCTTCTTTGGCACCTATCAGATTCTTAAGTATTCTTCTTCCGACGTCGTTTATATCGCTTATACGCTCTTTTAAATATTCATCGTCCATCTCCAGAAATACTTTTATATAACGCCTTATTACGTCCTGGAAGATATATTCGATCGATAACCTATCCTTCTTCAGGCGGGAGACGACCTCCTCTATAAGCATACTGTCATCTATTACCAGAAGATGCGCGCTGAATATCTGACCATGCTCGAGCCCCATCTCTTCGGATATGCGCTTCTTTATTTCCATTATTTCATTTTTGGTCTCAAGAAGAGCGTCTTTGAAGCGCTTCACCTCGCTCGATATCTGCTCTTCACGAATGGAGCGCCGCGGAATAACGTACTGTTCCCTGCCAAAAAGGAACGCCTTTCCGATATTTATGCCCGGAGACGCCGGTATGCCCTTAAGTATAAGTTCCTTCTTTTTAGCAGTCATTATATTTTATAGTCTCCTATATCATCACTTAATAGAAGCCCTTCGAGCTCATGCATTGCTTCTTCGGCATCATCGCCAACGACCGTTATCAGTATCTTAGATCCTGCGCCGGCCTCGAGCATCATTATACCCATTATCGATTTGCCATTTATCTTCTGCTTCCCCTTTTGTATCGTTATATCCGAGTTGTATTTATTCGCTATCTGGACAAACAGAGCCGCAGGCCTGGCATGAAGGCCTTGTTTATTTTTTATCGTTACAGATCTTTCTAAAGTCATATTCTTACGCCTATTTAGCTTGCTTTAAACTTGCCACTAGATCCACTATTATTTTTGCCAACTTAGCCGAATCATGCCTTACTTGCCCCTTAGCGCTAACTATATGAGCCTCTACAACTTTTATCTTCATCTTGCGAAGATTTTCTGAATCAGGTATCACAGGATTTGAATCTTCCGATTTGTATTTCTCTGCCATCTCTATCGGTATCCTGGCGGTATTTACTATGCAATAATCGACTATCCCAGGACCGGTATGTTCTACTATCGCCCTCAAATGGTCGCTGGCCTTACGATCGTCTGTTTCCCCTTTTTGGGTCATCACATTACAAACGTATATTTTTATAGCCTTCGACGCTATTATCTCCTGATACATCCTGCCCACCAAAAGATTCGGCATTATGCTCGTATAGAGACTACCCGGCCCCAGCACTATGGCGTCGGCCTTTTTTATTGCCTCTATAGCCTCAGGCGTGGACCTGCAATTTACAGGTTGCAGCCGTATCCGCTTAACCGGACTTAAAGATTTTGGTATCTGACTCTCGCCCGCGGTCTCGGAGCCATCCTCGTGTTCCGCCACGAGGGTCACTTTATCGAACGTGGACGGCACCACGCTTCCGCGTATTGCCAGTACCTTACTGGATTCTTTTATTGCCGCTTCAAAATCCCCCGTAACCTTTGACATCGCCGTTATAAATAAGTTTCCAAAGCTGTGTCCGGCGAGCTCCGTACCTTCTTCAAACCTGAACTGAAATAACTTTCCCATTAAAGGTTCGGCTTCGGCAAGAGCCACAAGACAATTTCGTATATCTCCCGGAGGCAGAACACCAAAATCCTTACGAAGCCGCCCTGATGACCCGCCGTCATCTGCCACAGTAACAACCGCTGTGATATTACTCGTATAGGCCTTTAGACCATGGAGGAGCATTGCAAGCCCGGTCCCGCCACCTATAACTACTATCCGAGGGCCTTTTTCGAGAACCCTCTTCTCATATACCTTATCAACAAGCTCGCCCTCCCTCTCAGGGAGAAATACCGTAACGAATGACTTTATTATTCTCTTTATTCCGGTAATTACAGAAAGTATGCCGGCTATAATTACCGCGGAAGCAAACATTTTGTTTTTCGGATGCTGCTCCAGGAGCACCATCACAAACCCCATGGAGACCATCGTGACGCCGAATACAGTCAGGAGTATCCATCTCTTAACCCACATTCCCGGGTAAAGCCATTTAAAATTCCGCAATATTTTCATTGTTAATACTTTTTGGAATCCTCTTCATCAATTATCTTAAGTACTTCCTTATCGTCTTTGGATTTCTTCAACAACTCACGGAAGTACTTATCCTTAAGCATCCTGGATATGCGCGCCAACGCCTTCAGATGCGGACCTGCGGATTCTTCAGGGGCTATCAGGAGGAAAAAGATATAGACCGGTTCGCCGTCAAGCGAATCAAAGTTGACGCCTTTTTGTGATAGGCCAAAAGCGGCGACAAGGCTTTTAACTGCGGAGGATTTTGTATGCGGTATGCCTATTCCCTGGCCGATACCTGTCGAGCCTAAAGATTCCCTGACGAGAAGAGCTTTTACCAGAGCTTCCTTATTCTTAATCTCTCCGGATTTTGCTAAAAGCTCGACGAGCTCCCTTATGACGCCCTCTTTGTCGGACGCCTTAAGATCGGTCGTCATGGCCTTCCTGTTCAAGAATTCCATGATCTTCATCGGTAACTCCTTTCGGATTTTGCGCTACAATAAAAAAAGTGGTGCCCGCACCAAGAATCGAACTTGGAACCTTGACATTAAGAGTGTCCTGCTCTGCCAATTGAGCTATGCGGGCTAAAAAATGGAGCGGCGGATGGGATTCGAACCCACGACATCGACCTTGGCAAGGTCGCATTCTACCACTGAATTACCGCCGCGTCGAAACAACCTCGACACCGATATTAGCCGTTTGTGTCAGTATATAGCCTTATCTGTATAAATTAATCATACGGAATAAGAGCCGTAATTATAGCAAAATACCTATATGTAGGCAAGGATAAAATCGGTTTAATGCAGAAATTTGACCAATACCCAAGCGGAGGCTATAGCGAATTTTCGCGAGTGGTAAATGGTGCGGATGGAGGGATTTGAACCCCCAAGGGTTTCCCCATTAGCTCCTAAGGCTAACGTGTCTGCCAGTTTCACCACATCCGCATTTCGCCGCTATACCCTGTAATGACGCAAATACCTTTTTACCTCGTCATGGTTTCCGGCTAACACTAAATAATAATCCCCGTCTTCTACCTTAACGACCACACGTAACCTTATATCAACACGAAACTCATATTTATCGTGATTAATCTTCTTAAAACCGAATCCGGCAGGTGCTTCTCCTGATAACAAGAATAAATTAAAGTCCTCCAAGCTTTCTGCAATACTATCCTTATCTTGACGAGCTAGTTTTTTAACTGAGCGCTCAAAAGATGGAAGGACTAAAATTCTCTTCACTTGGTTATCTTTTTAATATAAATAGAGAACTCTTTCCCGGGCTTTACACGCCTGGCCTTACTTTTCTCATTTTCTACGATATGATCGATCGCCTTAAGATCTTCCGCAGTATAGCGCGGCTCGACCTTAACAGGAACCAGCTTAATGTAATTGTCTTCTATACTCACCGCAAATAACTCATCCATTTTTAAATGCAGTCGCTTTACTATTATACTAGGAATGGTCAGCTGACTCTTGGCTTTTAATTTTGTAATAGTCATTTTTTCACCTCCAAAAGAAGTATACCATGCGTAGGAAAGTATGTCAAGTTAGAATTTCTAACTTTTATATTTCTAATTAAATATGGCGCGCCCGGGGTGATTCGAACACCCAACTTACTGGTTCGAAGCCAGTTACTCTATCCAGTTGAGTTACGGGCGCACAAGTATTTACTCTATCCAGTTGCCCCGCCTGCGACCATCTATTCGACTTCCGGCGGGGTCCCGCCGCCATGCCTAAAACTTATCTCAGGCGGGAAGTTACGGGCGCCTAAAATTTCTACTCCAACCCTATCTCTTCCTCGATAGAGAAATTTCCCTCAAAACTTGTATCACGCGTAAGCTCCGGCACTTTGAACTGCCCGTCATGTGCCCCCGATGATATCCTTTTGATGCGATATTTTTCGAAATCGCCTTTTCGTACTATTTTCAGAACGGGAGAATTGAGAAGCTTTGCGTTTCTTGTAAAATCGTATTCCCTGTTATGATTCCTAAGCTCCTCCTCTAATACCTGAAGAAACTTTTTCTTCCCGTCGGTAGAAGGCAACGTGCCTGAAAATTCTACGAGGAAAGAATATCTCGGCCCTTTAACCTGATCGGCGAGCGCGCAGAAAAACTCCACTATCAGGTCCATGCGGGCGAGAGTTTTCGTCAGCGCTTCATTCACCTGCGACTCATATAGTTTTTCTCCAGCAAGCGATGACGCTCCTATCCCCTTCTGGACAAATTCTATGATCGGAGTCTTATTAAAAAAGCCGTCGACCCGTATAAGGTCATCTATATTGTAACGGTACAACCCCGCGGCGGTAGTAACAACGATAAAATATTCTTTCCCTTTTTCAAGCGCATCACATGTTAAACATCTCTTTTCGGACTTATCCGCGTCCTCTTTCGGGATAAACTCATAAAAATTGCTCTCGATCGCAAGCACCCCGCCGGCTCCTACATCGGTCATCGGTATGGAGCTTCTGGCTTCCGTTGATAAGCAGCCCATGTCCCTTATCGGAATAGCCCCAAAATATTTTTCAAGCTCTTTTAAGTACATGCTCATCATGCCGGCCTTCCAGCACTCAATAAGAGCCATCTCCGGCCAGAATGATTTCGGCAAAAGCTCGCCCTTCTCGGCCACTATGCGCTCAAGCTCTTTGGATCTCTTGCGGTTAGGCCTTAAAGACGCTTCCAATTCCCGCCTTATATCTTTATCTATTTTAAATTCAGCATCCAGAGTACCGTTATACATATCGCGAATGATCCGGTCCTGCCATGGCCCTATCTTCTGGCATAATAGGGATATTGTGTTCGGGTTTAAGGTGGCTATGGTAGTCACATTCTTCTCCATCGCCATTCTTAGTATTGTGTAATATCTTGCGTCATAATCTTCTATCTCAAATACCCGGTAAGGCAGAGCATACAATCCCCTGACAAACGGTGAAATTTCCCTATAACCATGTCCGCTCTCCGCTCCGTATGCTATTCCAGATTCGGTATACCCTTCCACCTGGGGGCTTATGAGGGCAAGAATTTTGCCGTCCAATACGTTAGGATGGTCTTTCACTACATAATAGCTCCAGATATCTGTTAATAGCGCCTTCTTCTTATCCGCGAACTTCGTAGTCGGTATATGCTTGGGCTCTGCGGTGGTACCGCTCGTAGCGCCGAAGAATATCACGGGATCTTTAGTCAGGATATTCTTTTCTCCCTTAGTCATCCTTTCTATATAAGGCCTTATCGACTCGCAATCGTTTAGAGGCACAGCCTTACGATAATCTTCTATCGATTTTATAGCGAAGAACCCATGCGCTTTACCATATTCGGTATCGCTCTGCCTCGCCAGATATTCGAAGAGGATATTTTTCTGGGTGGAGATAGGGTCTTTAGTAGCCTCTTCAAAGGCGCGGGCTTTCGGGGACAATACGGCCAAAAGCACGGATCGGACCAATATGTTACGCCCATCTTTCCGGTATTTTGATATTAAGAACGCCACAGCGTACGCGATGGCGCCTATACATAAAGATGTGATCGCATATCCGACGATTACAGGAATAAGGACATCATTTAAGGATAGATGAATTAGCCTGTTCCACCCGAAGTTTCCCATGAGAGAGGACCAGGAATCCCTTATCATTTCATAACTTACGCCGGTAATCGCGGAACCAA
>Ga0268276_1004186_pt1 | contig 10371 bp, 13 predicted proteins | sample saktaG_4_FD_190145 | JGI IMG/M metagenome (GOLD analysis project Ga0268276, IMG submission 190145) | Saline water microbial communities from Sakinaw Lake, British Columbia, Canada - sak_2010_1_5_45m | ecosystem: Environmental > Aquatic > Non-marine Saline and Alkaline > Saline ...
ATTAATCATTGGACATGAGCATCCTGCTATTTCATTAACTGATAATGTCAAACAAGAAAAATACAAATGCTTCTTATTAGGAAAATATCAGAAGAAGAATCTTGTTGTTATGCCTAGTTTTTTCAATTTAATTGAGGGAACAGATATGCTTTGTGAAAATTTATTAAGTCCTTTCTTAAAAAACCAGAAACTAGGAAATTTTAGAGTTTTTATTGTAGGGGACAAGGTTTATGATTTTGGAAAGCTCAAGCAATTGAAAGAGATTTGATTTAAGGAGAAGTTACACTTGTGAATAAGTTGGTTCTTTCAGCGATTTTTCCCATAAACTGATATGTCTTTTCCCCATTTAGAGAGAATTTATAATACACGGTGTTATACATTGGGTCCTGAGGATATTCGGGAGTTGGTTCTTCTGTTCGAACCAAGAAACCTTGATCACAGAGAGATGCTGCTGCTATATTGACCTCTTCTTGCCCGGTTTTTAATAATCTCATCAATTCTTGACTAGAAACCTTCTCTTTTTTTGCTCCTACTATTGAAAGAACCATCCATTCTAGTTTGTTCTTTGAAATGCCCATTTATCAAATAAATAAGAAGGTTTAAATAAATTATTGTAATAAAAGACTATATGCCCAGATGGCCCAACGGTACGGCACGAGTCTCGAACTCGTATGGAAACTACGTTTCCCTAACAAGTCACCTTTCCTTAATGAAGGGGAGAAATAACAAGAGAACTCGCTTCCGCAAGGATATCCAGGTTCAACTCCTGGTCTGGGCGTGATACTAATCTTTTACAGATTTAGTAGAAAAGATTTTATACCTAACCATGCTTAGGGGTTCATGAATAAAACTTGGGAAGAATTTGTAAAAGATATTAATCATCTAATTGAGATGATGAAAGGCTGGAGACCAGATATTATTGCTCCCTCGATGGTTGGAGGTTTGATTCCTGCGGGAATTGTTTCTGAAAAATTAAAAGTAAAAGATGTAAGACCAATAAGCATAGAAAGAATCGGTGATGAAAGAAGATTGGGCTATGATATTCAAGGAGAGATTTCTGGAAAATCGGTTTTATTATTAGAAGACGACTTGCCTACTGGAAAGGGATTTATTTTTGCTAAAAAAGTTCTTGAAAAAAGAGGTGCTAAGGTAAAAATTGCCGCGGTTTATGTTAATTCTGTATCTAAGTCTCTTGCAGATTTTTATGGAGACTTTTTGGACCCGTTACCAAATCTTCCTTGGAAACCAGCCAGGTCTGGGGATAGGGTTGTCTCGAAGAGAAGTGTAAAGCCTTTGTAGGGGTTCGGGGTTGGGCGTTTATTTCTTTGAAGCATTCCAGAGAATATGGAAAAACTCCCTGTAAGAATTTGTAATGTGCTTTCCTCGAATAAGAATTGCAATTGGCTGATCACTCCACATTATCATAAAAACCTTGTCTTCATAAACACAGGTTGTTGATGGAAACTGAAATTCACTTGGAAGAAACCTGTATTTTAATGGCCCAGGAATTTTCATGTCTTTGTGTTTTGAACTTATTAGGGCTTTGATTTCAACTTTATTGATTTTAAATCTTTCATGCCAAACATTATAGTAATCTGGGAAGTTTTGTTTAAAGCCCCAAGCAGAAGCAAATAAGAGAACAGGGGTTTTTGATCTTGTTATCTCTTCTAAAATGTTTTTTATGCCTTTTTTATCTTTGAATATAGTGGCTTCCTGTTGTTCTTGTAAGTTTTTCTTCTTTTCAATTAAAATCGGAAGAATTTCTTTTATCTTGTTTCTTTTTTCATCAAGATCTTCAAGGAGTTTTTTTGGTTCTGTTGATTCATAGAATTTTCTTTTGCCTTTAACTGCATAGGAAACAAGGCCCTTCTCTTGAAGTCTTTCTAAAATATCATAAACATTTATTCTATGAATGTCTGTCTTTTGAGCTATTTCTGAAGTGGTCAAGTTTTGAGACAATAAAATTAGGTAAACTTGGACTTCTTTTTCAGTCAAGCCCAACTCTTGAAGTATTTGCTTTATTTCAGGCATACTTTTGTTAGGATTTTTGGTTATTTAAGGTTTTCTAATGTAGTAATGAACATTACAACATATTATTATATAGGTATATGTTGTCATTATAGTGTAATAATTAAATAGAACAAATAAAACAAAGGAGAAAAATAAAATGGGACAAGAAAAAAAAGAACAAGTAAAAATAAGACAAACAAAAAATTTAAACAGACTAGAAAGAGGATTGGAAGAGACGGGTTTGAGAAAACTCATTGATCCTCACTCAATGACTGTTGGAGAGATGAGAAGCAGATTCTTGATAGGAATTAACGACTTAGTACATTTTGGAGAATATTGTCTTAACGGATTTCAGGATCCAGTTAGATCATATTTCTCAATTAAAAGCGGAGATCATATGAATAGATGCCGCGAATATATAGAGACTACTGAAATGGCTAGACCTTATCTGGATATTTATACTGTACTTTGGGAACCAGACTCCACTGAAGAAAATTTAAAGGGGGAACTTGAGAATCTTGAGCAAAAATACAGGGGATATGAAATGCAAAAACTTCCAGAATCTGAATTAAATGAAGGGAGTTATCTATACCAGCCCATAGGGAGGGGGTCTGAATCTCGAAGCGTTTATGTGCCTCAAAGAGAAGACGAAGATAGTGATACCAATAGTTCTGCAGATATGAACGCATTATTCAGAGAGATGAGAGAGTTTGAACATGGGATGCATATCGCCCGGTATCATTAAGGAGACAAAACAAAATGGAAACAAAAACAAAAAAACAAAAACAAACTGAAGAATGGGAAAAGATGAAGCCCCTGGAAATAGTTTTGAAAAAAGAACAAAGGGTTCCAAATATTGGAACTTTTTATAGTATTTCTTATGATAATTTAGATCAGATTCCTGAAGCACTTCTAAGTCAGAGATTGATCAGTGTTAGAGATGTAGCTGAAACTTTTTTAAAAGATGATAAAAGGGGGTTTGGTCGTGTAATGGAATATATCATAAAGTGGGGCGGTTCCAGTAGATTATTTGAGTATCATTCTCTTAAAAGATATGACAGGGGGGATGGTCCTTGTTTTCCTAGACAATCAAAAATAGGTGTGTTCCAAGATGATGGCAAAGCATATTTTGTTAGATCATTAGAAGTTGAAGAATATTTTGGCTTGGCTAAACCGAAGGATATGGAGCGGATTATAGAAAAATATGTGGGAATTGCTAAGAACGACATAAAAAGACCTTTACTTAAAAGAAGCGTTTTTAGTATGGGGATAGAAGAGTTGGGTACTGCTCGTTCAGGCAGAGATACAGGCAATGATGCTGATAATTTTTCTAATGCCTTTGACCTTGATAAAAATGATCTGATGAATTGGTTATTTTTAGATACAACAGATGAATTAAGCTCAAACTTATTTCATCTACACAATGAATTTTGGAGCATAGAATCTAAAAAAAGATATTACTCTAGAACACAAACTTTCAAAACAGAAATTCCTTATGGGGTTGCTACTGCCAATCTAGTCAAATCCTTAAGAGAAAAAGAAAAAGGAATCTATCAATTGCAAATTGAAGATGTTTTGTATAGAGAATGGATTCCAAACTATATGCCTTATAGTGGTGGTGGGAATTATCAAAACTACCCTCGTTTTAGTTTAGATATTTCTTCTAGCAGAGATGAAAATCGTTTTTATTTTTTAGTTAAAGAAAATGACAAAGAATGGCAAGATTTTGTCACCCAAAGGAATGTTCAATTGAATGCCCATTATGGTTTTCTTGGAGCAGAGGAATATTTCAATGCGATTGGAACAGGAGAAAGAAAATGAATAAAAATAGGGTTTATGTTTTATTGTTTGGTTTAGCTACCTTTTTTTATGGTTGCAGCTCTGACAAGTATCTCCCAGAAAAACTCTTAAGAAAATCTGGAACTTTAAAGGGATATTCTATAGAAATAGTAAACACGCCAGATAAAAGAAGAATGTTTGTTACATCTGAAAATAGCTCAATTAGTTGTTTTGACAATAATTTTGATGGAAGATTTGATGAAATTCGTTTAAGTGCTCCAAAATACAGTTCTCTTGAAAAAATAATGGATTTGAAGACTTTAGAGAAGATGTACGATTCTGTTAAAGAACAACGAGGAGGAGAAAAAAATGAGTGAAACTTTATTTGAAAGAGTGAAAAGACTTCAAGTAGAACAAGAAAGAGTATCTAAGCAACTGAGAGAGATTGGCCTAAGTCGCAATGGCTATAAAGAAACCATCAAAATCCTTCATGCTTTCCAGCGTGATAATCTTAATAAAAAATATAAAGGAATGGAGGTATCTGAGAAGATACATGGATTTTTTTCTGACATAGCAACAGTTTATTCATTTCTTGAAGAAAGTTCTGATTATCTTGAAGACCCTGCTGAAAAAGTAAAGAATTTAAGCAAGTTTGATGGTTTAGAATGTGAACTAATAACGGCTTTATCTAGAGCATCAGATTGGATTGTGGGAATTACGGCAAAACCATTTGATCTCTTCTCTGGTTGGCGATTAAGAGAAGAGGTTAGGGGTGGTGGTTCGGATATAGAAAAATTTGCAGATTTAATACATGATTATGATCTTTCCCATCTGCCATTTGAGCAGCTTGTTACAAATATGGTAGACAATGGTGGCACCTCTCACAATGGGAGAAGATGTGACGAAGACAAAATGTCTTTTTTAGAACGCCTGCTATCAGTGTATGACCCTTATAATCGAGGCAAGCCAAGAGATAAAAAGAATTTGTTTGCCAGTATAACTGATTTTCCAGAAGATTTATCTGCAGAGGGGATAGCTAGAAGAGTTTATTTTTTAGCTAAATCGGAGATGGTAGATGAAAAAGATTTGACTAGCGGAAATTTGAATTTATCTAGGCATCAATTATTATCAGTATTAAGACAATTGGGTTTCGATTCTGATTTTTTGTACCATACTAAATGGCTAGGTGTTAAAGAACTTGAAAAAGATTTGCAAACACCTGAAAGATGCCAAGTCGCACAGAAAGCAGTTAGCGCATTGTCCAAAATCAGCATACCTTTCGAGGATTATAAAAGAAAAGATTTTCTAAAAAGGGAAGTAGACCCTAGAACAGCTTATTGTAGTTGGTTAATTAATCTTACAAGAGATTATTTTCCAAGATTTGATTACTTCGTTAGAAGTTATCTTTCAGTTAGAAAAGAAGAAGAATATATTGAGAAGAGTTTAACAAAAACAGTTTTTGATAGTTCTAAAGGAATATTAGAAGATTATTCTAATTTTATAGATTTTGCATCTTGGCTGACTGAAAAGTTTGAATCTTCTGCGCCACAACATACCCCATAAAATTTGAACTTTTTAATTATCCAGCGTAATCTGTCTTCGCTTCGTTAGGATTGCCCTCTTTTTTAAGCTCAAATTTAGGAAGAACAAAATGAGGAGGAAGATCCAAGTCTGGTTCTAAAGCCAAGGCTTTTAAATTGCATTTATGAAGAATAGCATTTAAGATATTTATTCTAACTTCTGCAGGAATCTTTTTCGATTTCCACGCATCAAGAATTTTATCAATTTGTTTGGCGTCTTCTAAAAAAAGGAGTGAACCTTCGAGAGATAACTTAGCTATTTCTGGGTCATAGATAGTATTAAAGACAAAACTAAATTTGAGCGCTTTCTTGTCTTTCATATCCATCTTTTCTTCTTCGATATTAAGAATGTCAGTTTTAGTCTGAATTTTACTGATTTTAGATTTCTCTTTAGAACTATCCTTCTCCACTAATATTTTATTAAATCTTAGACCGACTATCATTTTTCAAAAATAAAAGAATTTCCCTTCTTTTAAGTTCATCGCATGTCTTCTTCATTGATAACTACGAAGTCTCCTATTGCTAAAATAGCAGAATAAGGGACAAGTAAACCGCCGTCTTTTGATTCCACATTCAAAGCAGCCGCATAAGCAGTTGGTGTTCCAACAACTAAGTGTATTAATTCGCCGGTTCTTGCTTCAAAAGAAACGTCTTTTACTGCCCCTAGTTTTTTTCCTTCTTTGGTTACAACAAGTTTGCCTAAGATTTCCTTCGCAGGTCGTTTTTCAAGTACCATTTTTTTATTAAAAAGTATTTTAATTAATGTAATTTTCAAAGATGTTTTTGATTTATAAAGTTTTCTCTTGTAGAATTCCACTATCTTTTTCAGGTTTTTTGAAGAAAAAAAAGGAAATATATTCAGAAAAAGGAGAGAAAAAAGATCTAAAAGGAAGGATAAAAAGAAAACAGTTGGATGAAAAAGAGGGGTTTTGAATGAGAAAAATTAAAGGAAAAAGCCCAAAAAGAGGTGAGGGGGTGCGTTTCTTATGGAAAAATGGAAAAGATTTAAAAAGAAAATAAGGCTATTTTATTTGAATTTGCCTTTATAAATATATATATTATATATTATATATATTATATTATATATATTATATTATATTATATAATAAAAATAAGAAAAAAAGTGTTTTTTCGAGGAGAAAAATGAAAATAGGAGAAGAGTGTTTGGTGTTTGTTTTTTAGTTTTCCATATGCAATGGGGGTGGGCAGGTAGTTTCCTTAGGAATATGGTTTTTTAGGATAATAATGTTTATAAAGAAAAAAAGAATACCTAGTTATGAATAAAATAAAAGAGGGAGAAAAAAGAGTTGAAAATAATGTTATGGATATTTTTAATAGTTTTATTAAACATACTCTTTTTAAAAATAAATTGGTTTTACAGTCAAATTATACCCCCGAGTCTATTCTTCATAGAGAAAAACAAATCAATCAGATTGCCCCGATACTTGCGCCTTGTTTAAGAATAGAACGGCCTTCTAATTTATTTATCTATGGCCTGACCGGGACAGGAAAAACACTAGTTATACAATATTTAAGGTTACAATTATTAAAAAAAGCAGAAAAAGAAGGAATTCCTTTGTTGATACCTTTTGTTAACTGCAAATTGAGAAAGGTTGCAGATACAGAATATAGAATCTTAGTAGAGCTAATTAAGAAATTGGGGGGCAAGGTTCCTTCAACAGGTCTGCCTACAGATCAATTATACAAAAGATTTACCGAATTGATTGATTCTAGGAAGCAATCAGTCATAATTGTTCTTGATGAGATAGATCAAGCAGTAAAAAGAATTGGAGATGAGTTCTTATATAATTTTACAAGGCTCAATACCGAATTGGCTCAGGCACAGATATCTGTAATAGGTATTTCAAATGATTTGAAGTTTTTGGATTCTTTAGACCCAAGGGTCAAAAGTTCATTAAGTGAAGAAGAGATTTTCTTTTCAACTTATAACGCTCTGCAGCTGCAGGATATCTTAAAACAAAGATCTTTAGAAGCTTTCAAGGATAATGTTGTTTCTGAAGGAGTTATTGAAAAATGCGCTGCTTATGCTGCCAGAGAACATGGCGACGCTCGCCGAGCTTTAGATCTATTAAGGATTGCAGGAGAGTTAGTTGAAAGAGAAGGTAGAAAAAAGATTGCTTTGGAACATATTGATAAAGCAAAAGAAAAAATGGAGGCAGATAAAATCTTGATTGCTGTTGAAAACCAACCAAAACAATTTCAATTAGTCCTGTTAGCAATATTACAGTTATACAAAAAATATTCGGGAGAAGGAGAAAGGGAGATATTTACAGGAGATGTTTACAACCTTTACAGAGATCATTGTCTAAAAACAAATGTGGAGATTTTAACACAAAGAAGGGTTTCAGACATTATTGCTGAGTTTGATATGCTCGGCTTGATAAATGGCAGGGTAATAAGTAAAGGAAGATATGGCAGAACGCGAGAAATCAGGGTAGACTTATCAGACCAGTTGATGGAAAAAGTGACTGGGATTTTAGTCAACTCTTTAAGTTTATCATAAAAGAGTTTGGTTTAAGGGGCTGAACTTTTAATAGAATAAAATGCAGTTTGTACAAGATTGTTTAAGTAAAGGGTATTTAATGGAATCATCTCTGATTCAGATATTCAAGGATTCTGGATTATCTGAAATAGGGTTGATAGACCTAAGCAGCGCTTTAGTCAATCTTCGACCCGGAAAAATAATCTCCAAAGACTTTTTTTTAGATAACTTGAATAAATTGATGGTTTTTTCTTCAGAACCAGAAATAAAAAAATTCTTAGACTCTTTTAAGATTCCAGATGAAAGAAAAGAGGAAAAGATTATTTCTGTTTCTAAGGACGTTGAAATTATTGATGAAGTAGAGATTTTAAATAAAAAGATTGTTGTTGAAGATTTTGTTCATTATTTTCGGGACAGATATCTCACTTTAAAAGGTTTTTTTCAAGACAGGCCCCTAGAAAACCTTTGCAGTATAGGCAAATTAGCGGATCAAAAAAGAAATGTGTCAATTATTGGCTTGGTGTATGACAAGAGAGTCACAAAAAATAAGAATATCTTATTAGAATTAGAAGATTTGACTGGCAGGGTTACTGTTTTGATAAGGCAGGATAAAAAAGAACTTTTTGAAAAAGCAGATGATGTTGTTTTAGATGAAGTAATCGCAATTAAAGGCATTGGTTCAAAAGAGATTATTTTTGCAAATGAAATCTTGACCTTAGATATTGCCCAAGAAATAAAAAAATGTCCTGAAGAGATTTATGCTGCATTTGTAGCAGATCTTCATGTTGGGTCAAAAAAATTCTATGAGGAAAATTTCTTAAAATTCATTGAATGGATCAATGGAAATCTTGGTTCTGAAAAACAAAAAGAAGTTGCCATGAAAGTCAAATATCTTTTTGTTGTCGGAGACACTGTTGATGGTGTAGGCGTTTATCCTCGACAGGAATCTGAACTATTAATCAAAGATATAAGGGAGCAATACGCAAAGTTGGCTGGATTTTTAAAAAAGATAAGAAAGAACGTGACTATCATTTTATGTCCTGGCGGAAAACATGATGCTGTTGTTCAAATCGAACCGCAACCAAGATTGCCTAAAGAAATGGCCCCAGATCTTTATGATATTGAAAATTTAATTTTAGTGCCTAATCCTTCTTTTGTTAAAATTGCCCATTCTGTTAATTTTCCTGGGTTAGATGTGCTGATTTATCATGGAGATTCTTATGATTATTACATGGATAAAGTAAATTCTTTAAGAATAAACAATTCAAAACATCAACCCGATTTGATTATGCATTTTTTATTAAAAAAAAGACATCTCGCACCTTCACATACTTCAACAACTTATTATCCCTTTGAAAGAGATTTTCTTGTGATTAAGAAAATTCCAGATATCATGGTTTCAGGACATATCCATAAGAGCGCAGTTTCAAGGTATAATGGCATTCTGACAATCTCATGTTCATGTTGGCAGGCAAAAACAGCTTATCAAGAAAAATTCGGACACGAACCAGATTCCTGCAAAATCCCTTTATTAAATCTACAGACTGCAAAGGCAAGCATAATTGATTTTAGCTAAAATGATTAAATTAATAATCTCTGATTTTGACGGAACAATTGCTCAGTTGCACGGACAGTACCAAAGCAGTTGGGATAGTGTTGGGAATCTTTTAAAAAAACAAAAAAGAGAAGAGTGGTTTGCGGTTAGGGATTTTTATCTTGGCAAGATACATAAAGCTGGATCTATCACAGATAAACTTAGATTAGAGGCACAATGGTTTGCCCAAGATCTTTATTTAATGAAAGGCGAAAATGTAGAAAACCTTCTTCAAAGAATTGAAATGAATTATACAAAAGGGGCTAGAGAATTTTTTAAAGAAATGAAAAAACAAGGCAAAATAATAGGGATTTTAAGCGCTGGCGTTGATTTTATTATTGAAAAAGCTGCTAAAGAATTAGAGATGGATTTTTCTATTTGTACTAAAATTTATCATAAAAATGGAATACTAACAGGAGAAGGGGAAGATGTTGTTGATTTACAGAATAAACTAGATTGGTTCAAGAAATTAAGAAAAAAATATCATATTAGACCAAAAGAAGTGGTTTATTTGGGAGACCATTTTAATTGCATTCCTTGTTTAAAAGAGGCGGGCTTAGGAATTGCAATAAATGCAAAAACTGAGGAAGTAAAAAAAGCGGCTAAATATGCCCTAAAAGATTTTAGGGGGGCTGCTAAACTAATAGGAGATTATGAACGTGGAAACTAAGATAATTTATAGAACACCAAAAATAGAAGTTTTAGAAAAACTTCAAGAAGCAGACACTCTGGTCTTTGATTTAGATGATACTTTAACTACATTTAAAGAAAGATATCCAAATATAACTCGAGCGAATACTTGGGGCATTTTAGAGCATTTCTGTGGTTTTCGTGAAGACAAAAGATTTATTGCGCTGATAAAAGAGTATTTTGAGTTAAATGATCAAAAGGGTCAAGAGGGAAGA
>Ga0268276_1004187_pt1 | contig 10370 bp, 10 predicted proteins | sample saktaG_4_FD_190145 | JGI IMG/M metagenome (GOLD analysis project Ga0268276, IMG submission 190145) | Saline water microbial communities from Sakinaw Lake, British Columbia, Canada - sak_2010_1_5_45m | ecosystem: Environmental > Aquatic > Non-marine Saline and Alkaline > Saline ...
AATCACTCTTATTGCCACTTCAAAGGGATAAAATATTGACAAGGTGTTCCAGATTTTTTTTCACGCAAGCGTGAAAAATAAATCTGGATCTCGCTCGTCTGAATCTCGCTCGAAGTTATCCACAGTTTGCCTAAAAATTTTATTCCTTTATAATAAAGTAATTCAAAAGCCTGTTAGAGGTTTTTTAAAAGTCATTTATCCAACTTAAGAAACTTCTAACAGGCTTTTTGTCCCCAAAAACCGTCGTATTTAATGAATAAAAACCATATTATGATTCAAATTTTGGAAAAAATTCAAAAGATTCGCAAAAGAGATGGTTCTACGGTTGATTTTGAGCAGAAAAAAATTACTTCTGCCATTTTTAAAGCCTTAACTTCATCTAATGAGGGAGGAAACGAGGAGGCTGAAAAGGTTTCTAACAAGGTGGCTCAAATTTTACAAAGAAGATTCAAAGGAGGGCAAATTCCAGAGGTTGAACAAGTCCAAGATATTATTGAAGAAGCTTTGATGCTTGAAGAATTTCTTGAAGCAAGCAAAGCTTTTATTTTATATCGAGAACAAAGGCGAAGAATAAGAGAAGCTGAAGTTGTTACAGATGAAGCTGTGGAAATTTTTGAAAAATACATTAGCGAAATGGATTGGCAGGTTAAAGAAAATGCTAATATGGCTTATTCTTTGCAAGGCCTTAATCATTATGCTGTTTCGGTTTTAACAAAAAGATATTGGTTGAATAAAATTTATCCAAAATATATTAGAGATGCTTATAATGCAGGCGAAATGCACATTCATGATTTAGATTGTTTGGCTACTTACTGCAATGGATGGGATTTATATGATTTATTGCTTCGCGGGTTTGGTGGGGTGCCAGGAAAAGTAGAAACATCACCCGCCAAGCATTTTAGGGTAGCTTTGGGACAAGTTGTGAATTTTTTCTATACAATACAAGGAGAGTCAGCAGGGGCTCAAGCTTTCTCTAGCGTGGATACATTATTAGCTCCTCTTATTAGGTATGATAATTTAGATTATGCCCAAGTTAAACAAGCAATGCAGGAGTTTTTATTTAATTGCGCTGTACCAACAAGAGTGGGGTTCCAAACACCTTTTTCTAATGTTACTTTAGATATCCATCCTTCTCCTTCATTTGCTAAACAGCCAGTTATTGTTGGAGGAAAGCCTCAAAAAGAAACTTATGCTGAATTTCAAGAAGAGATGAATATGTTCAACAATGCTTTTTTTGAAGTAATGATGCAGGGTGATAAAAATGGCAGACCATTTACTTTCCCTATTCCAACAATAAATATAACCAAAGATTTTCCATGGGACGACCCAAAACTAGACTTGATGTGGCAAGCAACTGCTAAATATGGCACTAGTTATTTTACCAACTTTATTCAGTCTGATATGAAACCAGAAGATGTTAGAAGCATGTGTTGTCGGCTAAGGCTAGATAACAAAGAGCTGTATAAAAGAGGAGGTTCTCTTTTTGGTGCTAACCCGTTAACGGGTAGCATCGGAGTGGTTACAATTAATTTGCCAAGAATTGGTTATGCTACTAAAACTAAAAATGAGTATTTTGAAAAGTTAGCTAAGTTAATGGATATAGCTCGTGATTCTTTAGAAATGAAAAGAAAAGCCTTAGAAAACTTAATGAAAAAAGGCCTTTATCCTTATTCAAAAGTTTATTTAGCTGGCATTGAAAAAATGAGGGGAGCTTATCTTGGCAATCATTTTTCAACTATTGGCTTACTTGGTTTAAATGAGAGCTTACTTAATTTTATGGGCGAGGACATTGGGTCAAAAAATGGCAGAACTTTTGCTTTAGAGGTTTTGGACTTTATGAGAGAAAGGATTATTGGCTACCAACAAGAAACTGATAGTTTATTTAATTTAGAAGCCACACCAGCTGAAGGAGCAAGCCATAAGCTAGCTTTAAAAGATAAAGAAAAATGTCCTGGCATAATTCAAGCTGGCACAAGCGAAGCTCCTTATTACACAAACAGCTCTCAATTACCAGTTAATTACACAGATGATATTTTCCATACTTTAGAACTTCAAGATGAGCTTCAGTGTAAATATACGGGTGGTACTGTGCAGCATATATTTTTGGGAGAGCAAATTACTGACATTGCCAATATGAAAGCTTTAATTAAAAAGGTTTTTGAGAATTTTCATTTACCCTATATTACTTTAACGCCTACATTTTCTATTTGCCCAACTCACGGGTATTTGTCGGGTGAGCATTGGAAATGTCCAAAATGCACAATTGACCAAACCTGTGAGGTTTATTCAAGAGTGGTTGGGTACATTAGGCCGGTTGCCCAGTTTCATGTTGGGAAACAGCAAGAATTTAAAGATAGGAAGGTTTTTAATATTAAAGAACTTAAAGATACTCAAGTTAGCAGTATTGTAGAAAAGGTTTCAGCTTAACAAATATGAAAATTGGAGGGTTGCAAAAACTAACATTGATTGATTATCCAAACACCCTAGCTTGCACGGTTTTTATAAGCGGATGTAATTTTCGCTGTCCTTGGTGTTATTCACCAGAGTTAGTTTTGCCACAGCTTGTATCCCATCAACCTGAAATAAAAGAAAAAGAGTTTTTTGATTTTTTAAAAACTAAAAAAGGGCTTTTGGATGGTGTGGTTATTTGTGGAGGAGAGCCAACTATTAATGATGATTTGCCTCTTTTTTGTTCAAAAATAAAAAATGCTGGCTACAAGGTTAAGTTAGATACAAATGGGTCGTCCCCGGAAATGATGGAAAAGCTGTTTAAATTAAAATTAATAGATTATGTAGCAATGGATATAAAAGCACCAAAAGAAAAATACACTCAAGCTGTTGGTTTTGAGGGGGCAACTGGTTATTATTTGGTAGATAAAGTTCAACGAACAATTGATATTTTAAAAAATAGCAATATTGACCACGAGTTTAGAACAACTGTTGTGCCGGGGGTGCACACAAAAGAAGATATTGTTAAAATAGCTCACTGGATAAGGCCAGCTTCAAAGTATTTCTTGCAACAATTTAAAGCTGAAAAAAACTTAGACCCACTTTTTCAAGAAAGAGTTCCTTTTGAAGATAAAGAAATTTTTCAAATCAAAGAATGCATTGCCCCCTTTTTTGATGAAATTAACATTAGGTAAGATTTATTCCTTATTCTAAAATATTCTTTTTTGCAAGTCTTTCGTTTATTTTCGGCGTGTTGTTGGCCTCTTTTTTAGCAATTCCTAAATTTATAATTTGGGAGTTTTTTATTTTAGGAATTTTTTACTGTCTTTTTTTTATTATTTTAAACTTACAGCGTACAAACCACAGTAAGCACCGTAAGTTTTTAAAAGGAGTGGCTTTTGGCTTGTGTTTAATATCTTTGGGGCTGGGGTTTTTAAGAATGAGTTTGGTTCCCCCTGATGCAAAACAGAGCGATCGCTCTGTTTTGCATCAGGGGGAAATTCCGCAAGGTTTTTTTGAAAATATAAAAACAAAAATGAGAGAAGTTATTAACACTAATTTACCAAACCCACAATCGGCAATTTTGTCGGGAATTTTACTTGGGGACAAAGCTAGCTTTAGTAAAGATTGGAAACAAAAGCTATCCAACACAGGCACAAGCCATATTGTTGCGGTTTCTGGAATGAATATTGTGATGTTAAGTTCAATTTTAGTTATTTTGGGAGTGGCTTTAGGGCTTTACCGAACCCAAGCTTTGTGGTTTTCTTTAATTTTTATTTGGCTTTTTATTGCTTTAATTGGTTTTCAGGTGTCAGCTATTAGGGCTGGGGTTATGGGTTCTGTTTTAATAATTTGTCAAATATTGGGGCGAAAAGGAGCAAGCTTTAGGGCTTTGGTTTTGGCTGTTATGGTTATGCTAGTTGTTGAGCCAAGCCTTTTAAAGAATAGTTTAAGTTTTCAGCTTTCGGTTTTGGCCACTTTGGGGCTTATTCAGTTAAGTTCGGTTATTAATAAAAAAATTAAATCAGAAGCTTTTTCAGCCACAGTTGCTGCTCAAATTTTTACTTTGCCCCTTTTAATTTATAGCTTTAATAGTTTTTCTTTGGTTGGCTTGCCTGTTAATTTATTGGTTGTACCATTAATTTCTGTTGTAATGGTTTTGGGAATTACTTTTTTGATAGGGGGATTGTTAAGCACAACGCTTGGGGTTATTTTAGCTTGGCCTGTTGGGGTGTTGCTCTCTTTTATTGTTTGGGTAATTGATATTTTCTCTAAAATTCCCTTCGCTGTTTTACGGTTTTAAAGTTTTAAGGACAGAGCAAAATTTGATAAGTTTGAAAAATGTTGTATAGTGATGGCGTTACTTAAGAAATATCAAAGTAGCTGTTCGTTAAAAAGGAGGTGATAAAGTGATTTCAGACGAGAATGCCCATAGAGGGAAATTTGAAAATGAGTTTGTTAAAAACTTGTTTAAGAACAAGCCAGAAGTTTTTTACGAACTGAAACAAAAAGATAAAATATGTTGGGAGGTGATAATAAGGACATTTGGTTTAAATGGAAAAAAGCGCAAAAAAGAAAGGTTCGTTGCTCGTGATTTAAAAAATGAGCTTGGTATTGAAATAACACCAAAGCGAGTTCATTTTTATAAATGGGTTGGATTATTGTTAATTGGCTATAGCGGGGAGGCTTTAAAAAGACTTCGCAATGCTAAGTCAATTAAAAGAACCTATCAAGAAATAGAAAAGAGCTGGAGTTCTAAAAGACAGAAACAAGAACAAGGAGGAGTTAAAATGGTAGAGTTAGTAGTAGAGTTAGTAGAAGAAAAGGCACAGGTAGACAAAGACGAAGATGAAGAGGAAGTAGTTGAGGTTGAGGCAATCCAAGAAAAGCAAAACATTCAAATTTCTCAATTTCATCACGAGTTGTGGAAGTACCTTTTTGAAGAAGGTATGGCTCAGCCAGAAGCTGAAATTCAGGGTAATGCAGTGGTGGTAAAGGAGTACATTGGAATGGTTAAACAGTTTTGTGAGGACAAGTATCCATTTCACAAAAGGTCTAATACATCGTATTACCATCGCTGGGATGATCTTGAAAGGAAAAAAATAGTTGAGAGAAAAAAAATCGGTAGTTCCAAGTTTTGTTACTGCATTTTTGATTCATCTTGTTTTGATGTTGAGGAAATGCCAAATACCACAAGGATGAACAAATGGCTTTTTAGTCAGCAGGAAGTTGAAAAGCCAGTAATATCAGTGGTAGTGGAAGAACCAATCTTGAACGCTGAAAGCATGAGGCGTCCTGTGAAAAGGTTGGAGCTGGAGCTTGACCCTACAAAGATTCTTATCACAAGCGAAGCAAAACCGGAATTTTTTCAGCAACCAGAATATGAACTGTCCATTTCCATTGAAGAAGAAATTTTTTCGCAAAATACTGCTTGGATTAAGAGAATCCAAGCAGAAATTGCCAAAGAGGACAGTTCTATTTTGTCTTTAGAAAAAAAATTGGCAAATCATAATGCGAGGAAAGCTCTTCTTATTTCTCTCTTGGAATCAAGAGAGAGAGAACTAGAATTGTCAAAAAAACAACTTTAATTTTAACAAAAATCCCCTGATGAGGCAGGGGATTTATTTTGCGCAAAAAAGTCTTTAAAGTGGAAAAAAATAGGTTTTTATGATATAGTAAAAGGCGTTAGTCCTGTAGTGAGCTAGCTCTACTACGGGGCATTAAAGGTAGATAAATAAAACTTCAATATTATGAATATAAAAAATATTATTAGCGCTAGAAAACAGGCCAGTAGTTTTAGAAATTCTTTTCATGGCTTAAAAGTAGCTTTTGTTGAGGAGCAAAGTTTCAAAATTCAAGCTTTAACAGCCTTAGTTGTTTTCATTCTTATGTTTTCCTTGCCTTTGCATCCCATTGAAATGGCTATTTTAGTTTTAGCTATTATGTTTGTTTTGGGTTTGGAAATTTTAAACTCTCAACTTGAACGAGTTTTAGATACTGTTCAGTTTGACCATAATCCCAGAGTAAAAGATATAAAAGACCTATCAAGTGGAGCTGTTTTAGTGGCCTCAATAGGGGCTTTAATTGTGGGGCTTCTCATATTTATCCCTTATTTAAGATAATCTAAAAGTGCAACTTTTTTGTAATTTTTTCGTAATAAATATATGGAAACAATAACTACATTATTAAAAAATTTCAAAAATAAAATTAAAAAAGGCTTTTCTAAGCTTAATGGAGTTAAAATAGAAATTCCAAAAGTAAAATTAAACAAAGCTTCAAAAACAAATGTTAATTCTGCTTTTTTGTTTTTAGCAATTATTTTAGTTTTTGGGCTTGGGTTTTTTGGTGGTAATTTTTTTGCCAATCAGCCAACGGGGGAGCCTAGTAGCCTTGTTAATCAAATCAAAAACTTTATTCTTAATAAAGGATTTGAGCAACAAACAGCACCCTTAGTTGAGTTTATTGAAGAATACCAGCCTCAAACATCTCAAGAAGAAGCTATTATAAAAGTGGTAAAACAAGCCTCCCCAGCTGTTGTTAGCGTTGTTATTAGCAAAGATGTTCCAGTTTATGAGCAATATGTTGAAACTCAGTCTTTTGGTGATTTTTTTCAATTGCAGGTTCCTAAAACTCGTCAAATAGGAACTGAAAAGCAAATTATTGGCAGTGGAACTGGATTTATAGTTTCTAGCGATGGTATGGTTTTAACTAACAAACATGTTGTTGCAGAAAAAGACGCTTATTACGAAGTTGTCACAGCTGAAGGTAAAAAATACCCAGCTGAAGTTTTAGCTAAAGACCCTTTACAAGACTTAGCCATTATTAAAATTAAAAAAGCTACTTCAAGCCAAGAAGTTTTTCCTGTGGTGCGTTTTGGCAATTCCAACTCAGTGGTGGTTGGGCAAACCGCTATTGCCATTGGTAATGCTTTGGGAGAATTTAGCAATTCAGTTTCAGTTGGAGTTATTTCTGGGCTCTCAAGAAGTATTACAGCTTTTGGGGGTGGGGTATCGGAAAACTTAGATGATATTTTTCAAACAGATGCTGCCATTAACAAAGGAAACTCTGGTGGGCCTTTGTTAAATTTAAAGGGTGAGGTTATTGGCGTTAATGTGGCCGTGGCTGAAGGGGCCCAAAGTATTGGGTTTGCTATTCCAGTTAACAAAGCTAAAAGAGACATTAGACAGTTAAACGAGCAAGGCAAAATTTCTTATCCATTTTTGGGAATTAGGTATCTATTGGTTACTCCTGATATTCAAGAATCTGAAAAATTAACAGTTGATTATGGTGCTTTAATCACCAAAGGAGACACCGAACAAGAGTTAGCCATTGAAAAAGGCTCCTCAGCTGAAAAAGCTGGTTTAAAAGAGGGAGATGTAATTTTACAAGCTGATGGAATAAAAATTACTAAAAAAACTCCTTTAGCTAATATTATTCAAAATCAACACATTCCCGGAGACATAGTTGTTTTAAAAGTTTTACGCAAAACAAAAGAAATAGAAATTACCGTAATCCTAGGCGAAAAATCCAGCGAACTTTGAATTACCAAATGTGTCCATGTTGTCATTCTGAGGGAGTGGAGCGACCGAAGAATCCCCAGCAAATCAAAATCAATAGTAGAGATTCTTCGGGATTACCCTCAGAATGACAAGGTAGGTGCATTTCGTAATTCAAAGTGTTTGTAGTCTGAGAGGGGATGTTGCAATAAAAATGTTTTTGTTATAAATTCTCTGGGTGGTGGACGATTAGCCCTTAAGTAGCCAAAAACTATTTTTTGTAAAAGCTGTTGGTATCCGATATCAACAGACAAATATAAAGTTATGCAAACAAAAACAATTTTAGTTGTAGCTTTCGCGGTTTTATCAGTTGCTCTGGTAGGAGTTTCAGTATATCAGAATAGAGACATTATAACTGGTTCGCAAAAAATATTTTCTTGCCAAAGCGATATGGATTGTGTTTTAGCTTATACTGGAAATGAAGCTTGCGCTCCTTGCGACCAGGCAGGTGAAAGTATAAAATGCGTTTCTTCAGAGGAAGCTGAAAGATTACAACAAGAAAGAGTTAAAAAACATGGACAAGTACTGTGCGATTTGTGCGAAAGGCCTTCTGTGGAGTTTTTTTGTGTTTGTCAAAACGGTTCTTGCACTAAGATAGCAAAACAAAAGGAAAATTTATTGATAGACGAAACTATAGAGTGGAATGTCTATTCAAATTCTAATGTTAATTTTACATTTAAATATCCACAAGATTGGGAGATTAGGGAGGACAATTTTTATAAAGAATCAACGGTGCCTACAATTGTAGTTTGTAGAAAAAGTGAAGAAAAATATGTGACCGCAAATTGTGTGCAAATTAATATGCCCCAGGCTCCGCAAGGCAAGAGAGAGACAAGAATTGAAGGAAACTACATTGTTTTGTATTCCGAAGATCCTGAGTTGTTAGCAGTATACGATAAGCTCATTGCTACACTTAAGTTTATAAAATAATTTTTAGGTAGGGTATTGACATATATCTTATATGATATATACTAAAGATAGTAATTATAAAGTAAAATTTTATCTTGATAGCAAAAAGAGAAATAGCCCGGCGCTTGACTATCTTGAAAAGTTAAACCAACAAGAAAAGACGAAAATTTTAAAATATATTGAATTTTTGCGATTAAGCAATGGCTATTTAGACGAGCCGTATTCTAAACATATAAAGGGAAAGATTAGAGAATTACGAGTTGATTTTGGCCATAATAGACACAGAATTTTCTACTTTACTTTTATTAGTAGAACAATAATTTTACTTAACGGATTTTTAAAAAAGACTGAGAAAACCCCGCTTGTTGAAATAAAAAAAGTAGAAGCGTATTTAGCGGATGTTTTACAAAATAAAAAAATGTATGAATAAAAAAAATGAAATTAAGCAATTAAAAGCCATTGATTTTCAGGATTACTTGGCTAAGCAGTTGAAAAACCCCAGCATTAAAAAAGATTATGATAGATTTGGCAAGCAGTTGGAAATTGCCTATCAAATTTTGCAATTAAGAAAGAAAAAGGGTTTATCACAGAAAGATTTAGCCCAGAGAATAGGCACTCAACAGAGTGATATTGCTAGAATGGAAACAGGCCAGCAAAATTTTACCACAAACACTTTACAAAAAATTGCCGAAGTGTTTGGTTGCAACCTCAAAATAGAATTTGTGAAATAATTTAGGCCAATCAGAGGGCCACAAGCACCACCGCTAAAAGTGGTGGTTTTGTTTGTTTTTTCGTTATTTTGTGGTATTATTTGACAATAGGAATAAAAGCAAGGTTATGCCCAGCATGTGATTTACCAAAATCATGCTTGGCACTTTGCTAAGTCATATGCAAACAAAAACAATTTTAGTTATAGCTTTCGCGGTTCTGTTAGTGGTTTTGGTAGGAGCTTTGGCATACCAAAGAACAAACCAACCAGAAACAGTGCCAATGGTTGTTGACCAGCTAGAAATGATGCCGGTTGATGTTGAGCAACCAGTTGTGCAAAATCAAGATGAAACTGTTGGGTGGGAAGTGTATAGGAATGATAATTGCGAGTTTAAGTATCCAAGCGACTGGGGATATACATTGCTTGGTCCATCTTCTCAAAAAAAGGCATTTTTCGCACCAAAAAGTGTTATTCTTAAACTTGAATCTGATGAGAGCGTGAGCGATAAAGAGGTTGGATTTGTGTTGAGCGTGTATGATGACTTACTATATGATCAATCCATTATGCCGAGCAGGACGACAAATCAGTTTCTATCCTACACTTCTTCTGTAAAGGACTTAGGAGGAAATCAATTTATTTATTATATCGTTGAGCGTTCTGTAGCACGATTTGGCTATGAGAAGGGAGAGAAAACCGTTACCGCAGACTTACAAACAATCAATGGCTATTTAAATTTTGATTTGTTTAATTATAAATATTTGGATATTTTTGATAAAGTTTTATCAACATTAAAAGTTTTGAAATAATTTTTTCAGTTTATTTTTTCTTTTTTCAAATTGAGAATTATTTGAAAATTGAAAATTGAAAATTGAAAATTAACTAAATTGCCATTTGTTCAAGGAGGAGATTTTACATTTAAAGCTCAAGAGGCAATGATGAAAGCCCAATCATCTGCTCGTGAGCGAAACCAACAGCAGGTTGATGCCTTGCATCTTTTGCTTGCCTTACTTACACAAGATGAAAGCGTGGTTTTAAGCTTGTTAAGAAGTCTTCAAGCTGATGTTGATGATTTAAAAAAGAAAGTTGAATCTGCTCTAAACCAGTTAAAGCCCGTAACTCCGGGTGGGCCAACCATAATGGGTCAGTTTTATTTAACCCAAGACTTAGCTTTGGTATTAGAAAAATCTCGAGAAGAAGCTATGACAATGGGAGATGAGTTTATTTCCATTGAACATATGTTTTTAGCT
>Ga0268276_1004190_pt1 | contig 10366 bp, 9 predicted proteins | sample saktaG_4_FD_190145 | JGI IMG/M metagenome (GOLD analysis project Ga0268276, IMG submission 190145) | Saline water microbial communities from Sakinaw Lake, British Columbia, Canada - sak_2010_1_5_45m | ecosystem: Environmental > Aquatic > Non-marine Saline and Alkaline > Saline ...
AAACTTTCCGTAGCATCAAAATCCAAAGTAGAACTATCACTAACACTAATATAATCATTTGTTCCGTCAAAGTCAGCGGCGTTACTAAAAATACCCTTACTAGTTATCATTACTCCGTTTTGAGGTATCCCATTATTATTGTTGCCGGAAGAATCAATAATTGTAGTGCTGGTAGTAAAATTCGGTTCATTAAATTTCCAATAAGCTACTAATCCATCAGTAATCACATCTTCATCAACCCAGCGATTTGCCATATAGCCGTTAAAAATATAAAAAGTATTATAATCATTTAAAGAAGAACCCCAAACCCGGCCGTCTTTGGTAAAGCCTTTTAATTTTAGCCAACCGCGTTCGCCCAAACTGATAACTCGCGCCCAGCCGTCCAATTCAATTTTCGCGTCCTCCCAAATCTCTTTATTATTCCGGCCAAAAATCTTATCAACATTTTGGCAAGACCAAATAGAGACGTTGTCCAAAGAACCTTTAAAATACGTGTTCATTATTGAGGTGGCTTTTTTGGCGCCAAGATAAACTTTTTCGTTTTCATCTGTTAAAGACGACGGAATCGCGGTTGGGATGTTAGCGGCCACTTCTGAACCGTCAATAAAAATATGCACTGAAGCGGAATTGGCGCTGGTTGCAGCCACATATTTTCCTGCTATATGATGCCATTTAGTAAGGTCGACAATCGGCGCATTTTTACAAACCTCTCCAGTAATGCAATCGGCATCACTTTCGCAATAAGGCTCGCGGCAAACCCCGTCTGGACATTCGGTTGTGTTGTTATAGTAATAACAAGTCAAACCATTTCTAGTGCCGCCGTCACAAATTTTTCTATTATTTCCAACGCAAATTCCGTTTTTTTGCTTGGTATTAATTTCCATGCCATTTTCATAAAGAGAAAAATTCAATTCATTATTTACGTCAAACCAAAGTCGATATGATTTTTTCCCGGTTGACTCGTCCCATTTAGCGACAATGGTTTGTTCCCTATCAACGTCGCCTCTTTTTATCCATGCCTCAATAGTCAAATTTCCAATCACGCTTAAACTGGGACTGTCATTTATTTCAATATAATCTTCGATGCCGTCAAATTTTAAAGCATTATCAAACCGTCCCTTTATTTGGATTGGCGGAGTATTTATCGGCATTAAAACGCCAGTATTATTATTCACTTCGTCAGCAATTGTTCCAGCGCTTATATCATTTAATTTCCAATGCGCTTTTAAATGCGCGCTTTGGACACAAACGCCACTGTCAACAAAATCTTCTCCAGCATCTCCAGAACAGCCAAAAATACAAGTTCCACTTGGACAATCCGTGCTCGTACTATAACAGCTTAGCCCGTCTCTATCACCGCCGTCGCAATGCCAGCCCGCGTAACCAACGCAAGCCCAAGATAAGGGCAAGCCTTCTGGCGGTTGGCCACCGCAAACTCCACCGGGAAGACAGTTAGCGGTGCTCGTGCAAGCGGCGCCATTGTTGGTTCCTCCCAAACAAACTTGCTGGCAAGTTTCACCAAAACAAATCCAGCCAGCGTTCTCCGACCAACCCCAGCCTTTTAGTTTATCATAAGTCGTATCATATTTAACTCCATAAGTTCCGCCAGATAAGCCATAAGGACAATCCTGCAAATTCCCGCCCAGACAACAATTTTCAAAATCGCCATCGTTATCATAATCATTATAGCAATTCATAGAAATCCAACCGATATTTTCCGACCAGCCCCAGCCTCTTAAGTTGTCGCCGGAAGCGGCGTCTGCAGTTTGGATTTCTTTTTGCCAAAAAATTCCTAATTCAATTAGGGAAATAAATAAAATTCCCAGAGCAAAAAATGCGCCGGAAATTAAAAGTCTTTTTTTGATATTAAAACTCAAGGACATAAATTCCTTTCTATTTTTATTCCTTTTAACTTCCTAACAGGTCGGACCTGTTAGGAAGTTAAAAAATAAATTTCTTTTAAATTATTTTACGTGCATGACGCCGGTTTCTCCGCGACCGCGGTGACCAGGAACGTCACAGAAAAAAGTATAATCGCCTTTTTCAGGAGCATTGAAAGTAATGGCTCTGGTTTCTGCGCCAGCTACTCCAACAGCGACTCCTTGCAAACTCGCTCCGTCAAATTTAAAGACATGAGTTTTGTCTTCGGAAGTGACAGAAAGAGTGACGACTTCTCCGGCGTTCACAGTAAATTCGTTGGGAGAAAATCCAGTAGCGCTCACTGTTAATTTGACTGCTTCTTTCGGAACTTCACTTTCTTCTAAAGAGCGAGATTGTTTTGGCGCGTCAGGAGAACCAGGTAAAGCGGTATTGTCCGCCGGTTTTCCTTCCAGGGTTAAGACTTCCCCTTGTTCAGAAACGGGGCTGGCATCTGGAACGATTGTTTCCATTTGTCCTAAAACTTCTTCGCCCTGTTCAGGAATCACGCCTTCTTCTTCAGATCCTTCAGGAATCACGGTCTCTTCTCCAGGAACGGTCGTTTTAGGAGAACTTAACAAAATGATTCCCAAAATCACCAAAATGATTACCACAACGATAATCCAAATAGTGTTTTTTTTCATAAGACTTAATTTTTAAAAACTTATTAATTATTAATTATTAATTATTTTTTGAATGAATAACAACGTTGTTCTTAACAATATTTATTATATAAAAATATATAAATAATATCAATAGTATTATACTCTTTTTTTTTATTTTAGTAAACAATAAAAAAATAAATTAAAACCGAATATGTAAAATGCTGATATATTTTTACCGTGGGCGTAATGACGAGCTGGGTGCTTAGGTACTTGGGTAATTAGGAAATAACTTTTTTAAAAATTCAAATTATAAGGGATTGAGTAGATTTTTTAAGAAAAAGTTTGGGAGCTACTAAAAGTTTGGTGGCCGAGCCACCAAACTTTTAGGCTTTAATTTAATAGAAGTTTTGCGCATGGGATGTTCAAAAGGATTTTTTTCTGTTTTAATTACAAAGATAGATTAATGTGCAAATTATGAATATTCCTCATCCTTTAATTAAAATCGCCTGCTTAAAAATTAATCCTGGCTCTTGTTTTCTTGATTTTGGTTGTGGTTTAGGAAAAGATAGTATATTTATGGCAAAAAAGGGATTTAAAGTAACGGCTGTAGATAAAAATCAAAAAAAAATAGAAAAATTAAAGCAGACTATTTTTGACAAAAAATTAGGAAATAAAATAGAAGTTATTAATCAAGACATTGGGGATTTTATTATTGAAAAAGATAAATATTCATTAATCTCTTTATATAATGTTTTGCAATTTTTGCCCAAACGACATAGTTTTAAAATAATTGAACAGGTAAAAAATAGATTATTAAAACATGGCATCGTAGTAATATCTGCCTTTACTGACAATGACCCTTTATTTGAAAAAGAAAATAAAGAAAATAAAACTTTTTTTACACATCAAGAATTAAAAAAATTATTTGAAGATTTTAAAATAATTTTCTACAAAGAAAAAAGGATAACAGAAAAGGGACACATTGGATATCCTGAACCACATATTCATAATGTTGTGAGAATAATAGCTCAAAAAATTAAAAGTTAGAAATAAGTACTAAACACCTATAAAAATTTATGGATCTGGAATTTAAGGACTTATTGGGTGATATAAAAGATATAGGTTATTCATCTCATCAAGAGATTAGAAAAAAAATCAGAGAGTACTGGTCTAAAGAAAAAAATATTCAAAAAGTCATAGAAAATTTACTGAAATAAAAAATGACCAATTTTGGGACAAATTGACCTGCCTAAAACGGCGGACTAACGAAAAATTGCTCTGAAATGGTTTGTGAAAGCGGGTTTGCGAGTAACAATTTGTGGGGACAGTCCCCATTAAAAGTGGGGAGGTCTGATCTCCATAAAAAAACGGGCGTAAAAAGTCTGCTCGGAAACGCAGACTGGGAGCAGGCTGGGGAGGGCTAAAAGTTTGGTGGCTCAGCCACCAAACTTTTAGCTTCAGGTTCGTTCAGGTTCGACCTGAACGAGGCTGAACGAGGCTGAACGAACCTGGTTTTTGTTCTAACCAAAGGTGGCTTTTGTTAAATACTAATTTAACTAGTTTAAATACTAATTTTGAAAGTTTTACACAAGGGATTGACAAAACACGAAAAAAGTGCTTTAATGTATTTATAAACAAAATAAAGGAGGAGAAATTAGGCTCTTTAAAAAAATAGATGACAATAGATGATAAGGTGCAACCTTGTCAAAATTGTCAAAAACTATAAAAGTTTCAAATTTCAAAAAAACAAGGAGAAAAGCCATGAAAAAGCTCGTAATAATGATGATTCTTTCATCTCTGGTGGTTTTTTCCTGGGGTTTCTCCCAGGAAATGATCTGGGAAATCCCAGAAATTGCCACAGCCAAGTGGCCTCGGCAGATGGTTTTAACACCATCCGGCAAACTGTTTTACTCCTCTATGGGAGCAGACCAAAAAGTTTGGTTAACTAAACTCGACCTGAAACACCAAAAAATCGAATGGAGCAAAAAAGTATTTGGAGGATCCGGCCAAACCGGTCCAAAAGCATTAATTTGGTCAGAGTCTGAAAATTCTTTTTATCTCGGAGGCTCTGGTCTCTGGGATAATAAATGGCAAGGTTTCCTGGTAAAATTAGACTCGCTGGGAAATATTGTAAAAGAAATTTTTCTTGGTCAAGAATATGGAGAAAGTACCGTTAACGAAATGATTTTAAAAAACGATAAAATTTTCATTATTGGTCACGGCGGAAATGGAATAAGTTTCATTTGCTGCCTTTCCAATTCTTTCCAAGAAATCTGGAAAACAGAATTTCAAAACCAGGGATTTGAAAAAATTGTAAAATGTAAAACGGAGATCGTAATTTTTGGATATACCTTGCCCGAAGGACAAAATTATATCATGAAATTGGATCTGAGCGGTAATATAATTTGGAAAAAAAATTATAGCCCTATTTTACAAGTTTATGACGCCATACCCTCCAGTGAAGAGTTTCTGATAACAGGGAAAAGCCTTAGTGGCAGCGCTTTTCTAAAAAAGTTCGATTCCGAGGGGAATGTTATCTGGGAAAGAGAGTTTGATCTCCGACCAGGATTTGATTCCAAAGGATCATGTATTTTTGCTTTAAATGATGGATCTGGCGATTTAATTCTCGTCGGAAATATCACTGGCAATTGGACAGCCGAAACATTTGTATTTCGGATTGACTCTGAGGGATATGTCCAATGGGAAAGATATTTTCATCAAGGAGGAACTTCCACAGGAATATATAATCCAAAAACGGGAAATATTATTCTTGGGGGAGGAACTAATGAAAATATTCCCCAAATAATCGTCCTCTATCAAGATGTTACTCCAATAGATGAAGAAAAAAATTCTGTTCCAGCCGAGTTTCAGTTAGAACAGAACTACCCCAACCCATTTAACGTGGCAACCAACATCAGATTCCAGTTGACGAGAGAAGCCAATGTATCCGTGATTGTTTATAACATCCTTGGCAACAAGGTCAGAAATCTCGTCCAGAACGAGAGAAAGCAGACCGGTTACTACACTGTTAAGTGGAGTGGCGAAAACGACGCGGGGCAAATGTTGCCTTCCGGAACTTATCTGTATCACATTACAGCAAATTCATTCAGCGCCACAAAGAAGATGGTGTTGATGAAATGATAATTTTGAAACTTTTTTAAAAAAACGGGGGTGAAAAACCCTCATAACGGGGACGTCATTGACGTCCCTTTTCCTATTTGTCCCTGAGGAGGTTCAACCTGGTTTTGCCAGGTTGAACCTCAATTAATTTCGCAGAGGTCAGACCTGGTTATACCAGATCTGACCTCATATAATTTAACCCGCCGAAAATGGCGGGTTAGCTTCGCTAAGGTTTAGTCCATTCTTCAAAGGTTGCAGAATAACCCGGCTTCTTAGGAAGCATACACCAATAGCCTGCGCTCCAATTATAATCTTCCGTACAAAAGCTCGTATGCCAATAATAAGGATCACAATCTATACTTGCGGTTGAAAGAAGTTTATAACGATAATGATCAACATAATTAACGTCGCAAACTGGATCAGTGGCAGTATGCGTATCATTATACCAAATATCTGGATTCCAAGCAAATAAATTGCCGTTCCAGTCTATTTTTGCCGAATTCCAAAGCCAAAATTCGCTGTCAAATGCTCGAATTGTATTAGCGGCCAAAGTTCCATCCCGTGGATTTACTCCACAATTAGCATCTGACACGGGTACACAGAGATCTTCTCCCGTTATCTCTGGCAAAAATCCATAAGCGCCAGCAGCATAACTAGTATTATAAGTGCTAGTATCATTTACGCAAATACAAGCCCGACGACCAACCCCGGCATTTTCCGGATTATCTGATCCAAAGGGTCCAGAAACTATTTCTGACCCAGCGCGGACAATAGCGCCGCCACTTAAAGTCAAATGACCCCCTGGTTGTATTTCAACTTTATCTCCAAAAATTAAATAAGCATTTGGTCCAAGAGTAAGGTCGCCAGAAATAATAACACTCCCTGTTTCCGAACCTAAAACCTGAACTTGATTTTTAGCATAAGGCATAATTGTTCCAACAACCATGCTTTCAGTGATATTTAAATCTAAAGTTTTCGCATACATTCTAGTTTCATTAGCTTTTATTTCCGCTGAACTAATAACAGTACACTCTCCACTAACACAAATTGATCCATAAAGACAATTGTGCTGTAGGTTGTCACCATAATAAGCGCAGTAACCAGCACTACTAAGACAATCACCAGTAAAACAACCATTGGTGCCACAATTATTTAAAGGATCTAAATTCGCCGGTGTATAACTAACAGAAACATTCTCACAAGCCCCATTTTGGCAATATCGACAAGTTCCACAATCGGTATAGGGGTCAGTGCTATTGGTAACACTAACACAGACACCTGAACTATTGCATTCTTTACAACTGGCGCAATTTTGCTGGCCGGTAGTGTAATAAGCGCAATAACCCATATCATTTTTACAATCGCCGGTATAACACCCTGTGGGATTACAATTTCCCTTTGGATCTAAATTCTCTGGCGTAAGGGTGTCTATAACATTTATACAATTTCCCGACCCATCACAATATTTGCAAGTTGAACAATTAGTATAAGGATCTGTTCCGGCTGCAATATTAGTACACACGCCCGAACTATTACATTCTTTGCAAGTACCGCAAGCGCGTTGACCGGATGGATAATAAGCGCAAGCGCCAGTATTTACCCCGCAATCACCGGTATAACAACCTGTTACCCCGCAATCACCATTTGGATCGTCTCCTCCGTCATAAGCTGCGCTATTTACTTTTACACAGCTTCCGCTTTGACAATACCAACAATCACCGCAATCAGTCGCATTAGGTTCTTTATTGTCCGGGCAATCTGCAGAGGAGCCGGAACAATAATCCGCAACATCACAAGCGCCGGCATCGGCGCGACAAAGAGTGCCAGCAGTAAGATAACCGCAAGCGGCGCTACCACCGCTACAATTTGGAGATTGACAAGAAGTAGCTGACCCAGGGGAACCAGTAGTACATTGGCCCCAACGATCTTCGTTGCTAGCCTGAAGTATTGAAGTAGCTGAAGAGCCGGTACATTCCCGACAAGTACCAGCCGGTTGATATGAATTTAGTCGATAATTACAGCCATCGCAACAATCTCCTGAACTACAGGTGCAAGAGCTAACACAAGTGTAATTAGTACAAACCTGATTCACTCCGCAGTCGCTAGTACTGCAACAGTTTGACGAAGCGGAACCGACGCAGGAACTACTACAGATAATGCCATCGCTGGAAAAACCCCCTGAATTAACGTCTTTATCGCAAGAACTTTTGTTCGCGCAAGAGGACAAGGACTCATAATAATAACCTCCACTAACGCAAACCGCGCCAGTCCCGCAATTATTACTTTCAACACAAACTCCATCTGGTTCCCAGCCGCTCCCAGCCACGTCATAATCACATTGATGCGCGCCTGCATTAGTGCAATACTGACAATCTGCCCTAAATGCCGAACCATCAAAACATGCTTCATTTGTATCACAATTACCATTAGGCATACAGATTCCATCAGCACTGAAAGCGCCACTAGCAACAATATCGTCGCAAACTACCGCTGTTGAACCGGAAGCATAAAGGTTAATGCAAGAATTATAACTGCCACCATAATAACCAACATCTGTTGAATCGCAAACATGAGTAGAAAGACAATAAAGGCTGCAACATTCACTATTTGAACCAGGGCTGCTACACTCATCTCCGTCAACCATACAAGCCGCTTCTGCGGATTGAGATATTAAAAATAATGTCAAAAACAAAATACTGATTAAAAAAATTGTTGCTAAAACGCTAGTGGCTTTTTTATTTTTAAAAATTTTTTGAAAAAACATATTTATTTTATATTTTAAAATTTATTTATTATCAATAAAAACGAAGTAATCTAAATTATCGCTTTTCCCATCAATATTTTCCGCAACAAATGTTGTTAAAAATATTTCATCAACATTATGGACTTTCCAATCCGCAGCCCAAATACCCTCTTGACTATCGCCATCTACTAAACTAAGTGGAAATTCTTCTATTATTAAATTTCTATTTTTATCATCCCTGATTTTTAAAACAACATTTTTAATCCCTTTTGGATCTTTTATTTTAATTGAAATATACTGGCTATCTCCTAATTTAGGACATTTTGGATCGAGCCAGCCAGAAAGAAATTTTGGAAAGAGATCCGGAGCAGAGGAGACCTTAAATGTTCCGCCTTTATTTTGTTCCGCCCACAATTCTTTGTTTAATTCTTCTAATTCTTGTTGGGTTAAAACATAGTTTTGCTTTTCTTCAGCCTTATTTTCCACATTTTCCATTTTAACAAAACAAAAAATTATTATTAAAAGCAAAATAACTATTAAAAAAATAATAATTTTTAGTGATTTTTTTTGCATTTTATATTTTAAAAATTTATATTTTCACATTCACCATGTCAGACTACGAAAAAATACTTTTTAAGGTTCCGTCCTTAAACGGTATTTTTTCTTTTATGCTCCAATTTTTGTCTCAAATTGTCCATAAAGACAATTTTTTCTTTGGCCGATTGCTTCAATAAAATAGAACAAGTATCTTCATGTGGGCTAATAACCATTTTTAGTTTATCGTATTCATAAAGATATTTAACCAAACAATAAAAATCACCATCGCTGGAAACAATTATTGCTTTGTCATAACTATTACTATTGTAATCAACCATTTTAAGCATACTCCTTAAATTATGTTTTTAATATTTCCATGCTCCCATTCTCTAATGTTTTATTTTTATTCCTTGATTTTTTTGCCGGTTACATTTGTCAGGTCAGACCTGACAAAACCGGTATATTGACGTTAGAAATCAATTTAAATTAGGTCAATTCAGTTAGACGCCAAATTAAAAATCCCTTGACATATTTTAAAGATATTATACTATAATAATAAATTTAAATAAATAATTGTAAATAATTATTATGAATATTTATACTTTTAGAGTAATCATTGAACCCGATGGCAAAAGAGCCTTTCATGGTTTTGTTCCGACTTTATCAGGATGTCATACTTGGGGAAAAAATTTAGAAGAAACAAAAAAGAATTTAAAAGAAGCGATCAGGTGCCACGTCCAAGGAATGCTTAAAGATGGAGAAAAAATTTCTCAAGGGGAAAATTCACTGGAACTCGTTCAAACCTTTACTGAAAAAGAGCTTATTATGAATTGTTAGATTTTTTATGCCGAAATTTCCTGTCATAAAAACCGGAAAGTTGATTAAAGTCTTAAAAAAGAAGGGATTTTTTATTTATCACCGGGTTGGCAGTCACACTCAATTTAAACACGTTGACGGAAGAAGAACAACAATTCCTGTTCACGCTGGAAAAGAAATTCCTTGCGGAACACTCAGAGCAATTTTAAATGATATAAAAATTTCTCCAAAAGAATTTATTGATATTTTAAAGAAAATTTAAATTATAAAATTTTTTATTCTTTAATCGCTTAAAAGATTATCCCTCCAATTAATTTATCTGTATAACACTTTTTAAAGTTTTGTCCTTAAATGGTGTTTTTTTTTATTTTATTTTTATGCCGGTGATGGTTTGGTCAGAAGCTAAATTGGTATCTCTGGTTGGCCAATCAAATCGCGGAGCAATTAAGCGATAAGAAACCGCCACGGGCTGGGTGCCAAAAATTGTTAAAATGTTTTCTTTTTCATTGAGTTCATACCAAATTTCCGCTCGGCCTTCTGGGGTTAGATTAACCACTAAATCTTGCCAATCTTTGCCAAAAGCCGTGACTTGTTTGAAAAGCCATAAACTAGAACCCTTTTTTTCTTT
>Ga0268276_1004191_pt1 | contig 10363 bp, 13 predicted proteins | sample saktaG_4_FD_190145 | JGI IMG/M metagenome (GOLD analysis project Ga0268276, IMG submission 190145) | Saline water microbial communities from Sakinaw Lake, British Columbia, Canada - sak_2010_1_5_45m | ecosystem: Environmental > Aquatic > Non-marine Saline and Alkaline > Saline ...
ATCGTTCTTGGCGGTTTACTTTAGATAAGTTTATTAATTATTTTTTCTTAAAAGAAACATGAGAAATAAAAGAGGAAACATTGTGTCTGATTACCCTGTTTATTTTGGAATAGCAGTCTTTGTTTTTTTAATTCTTGGTTTGAGTTATTTAATTTTGAAAGGAAATCTTTCGGGTAGTTTACAATCTTTAAAAAATTTGTTTAGATTTGGAAAATGAAAGGAAAGAAAGCGGAGATTGTTTCAAATAAAACTGTAGCAATAATTATTGCTGTTTTAATTCTGGCTTCGGTTGGGGTGTTTTTATTCAAGACAGATATAAACACCTATCTTCGAAATGTTCTTCCAGGTTACCATTATGATGAAAGTGGAAAGGATGTAGATTATACTGCTAAAGACGGGCAAATAGCTTCTAATTGTAATTATAAGGTTGCAAAGATTGTTGGAACAAATATTTATTTTTGTAATAATGGAAACTGTGATGGAAGTGAAAAGGAATCCATTTTGTATATTGAAGGAACTAGACAGAGTGGTGCGATAAAAATTAAAGAAGTTTGGTGGAAGTTCAATCCGACCGTAGGAAATATTAAGAATGGATTTGTTATCTTGGAGAATGATTTAATTAATCCTTCTTACAATAAGGATATTGCTTCTAAAATCGGTGTTGAACACAATACTTTGGTTTTATTAGACGACGCATTTATTTACTTTAATGGAGCAAATAACTTTTTTTGTAAGAAGTTGAGCGCTCAAGATGATTTGTCTTCTTTGGGGATAAATACCTCTCAAGTTAATGATGTTAACCCTCCCGATATGAATCTTATTTTTTCTAATAGGATTACTGCAGAATTTGCTTGTAGTCAATTTTTTGTTCATCATCCGGAATTTGAAGCCCAAAATGTAAAAGTGTATTATCAAAAATCTCCCGAGGAAATTATTGAATCGGACTGTGTTACCATTTTTTCTGATCCTCTTTAATTTGTAAATTTTAATCTTTTATTTAAGATATAACTACTTTAGAATAACCTATTTTTTTCTCCAGCTTCTTTCAAAATCTAAACTTCCCTCTATTCTTCTTAATTCCTCTTCTCCGTCCAAGTATTTTAATCGGGGGATTACAAAAAGTAACTCGTTTTCTCTTTGGTATACTCTTTCTGAAGGAACTTCTGCTTCAAATTTCTGAACAACTTTTTCCATATCTTGATTCCCTTTCCATAATGCATTCAAAAAGATTACTCCCTCTTCTTTTCCTACAACATAAATAGTTCTTTTTCTTTTCCAGGGATTAAAACCGTCTAAAAATACTTCCTCTTCCATTTGATTATTTGAATTTACTATGAAATGCCATTTTATTTCAGCATAACTTTCGGTTTTTTTATAACTTTGAGGAAGACTCTTGGGAAACATTGAAATTCTTTGGTGGTACTTTGTGTGCGCATCTTCCCACAAAATTTTTGGATCAGGATATTCTTTTTTGGCTCCATAAAATTTACTTTCCCCCCCTTTATCGACTAGTAGTGTAAACGGGATGATTACCTTTTCATTATCTTCTGTTCTTCCGGTTATTATTACATCTCTATCAAATGTACCTTCCGTTGATTCTCTTCCCTCAAATTGGAATGTGCAAGCATAGACGCCTGAAATGTTTGTTTCTCTGAAGTCCATTGCTGTTTCATTGTGAAATCTTTCTTGAATAACTTTTGGATCCATTATTTTAAATCCTCTCGTCTTTCCGCTTAGTAATTCCCATCGAATACCGGGTTTCCCTATCAAATTTTTTAGCATTTTTTCATCTGCGAAGATATACAATTCTCCTTCGGTCTTGTATGCTTGGTCTTTTCCTCCCCACTCATCTCCCATTCTTTTTTGCATAAATCTGGTGTGTCCTCCATCTAAAACTGCACAGATATCTGCGACTTCATCTGTTGTTGTGATAACTCCCCCGTTATTTATTATCTGAGTATCACTAGCTGTAATTTCACAAGGATACATCGTTTTACTAAAAGTAACTTTCTCTCCTTCTGTCTTGAATACTTCTTCGGGAACTATCAGTTTTCCTTCTTCTAAGGTAGAATACGCTGTTTTTATTGGATCTGCGACAATTTCTTCTAAGGGGGGATTTATTTTATGTGTTGGTTCTTCATTTCTCTTGGGAATTTCTGTTGCTATTGGTGGAGCTTCTTGAACCTTTGGAGTTTCTGGAATGGGTGAAGCTTCTATTTTTCTAACTTCTTCTTTAATTATTTCTTCTAATATGGAGGGAGTTTTTCTTGTTTCTTGGATTATTTGAGTGTTTTCAGTAGAAACTATTTCTTGTGGAGCTTTAGAATATTCTAATTTCTCTGTTAAGCGAACTCCAGCATACAAAAATACGCCCAAAGCTAACGTACTCCAAACATAACTTGCTTTTTTTAAAATTTGTGAATTTTTATTCATTTTATAGTGCATCTACTTTCCATTCTTTACCCTCTAGAGTAAATCTAAACTCACAAGTTTTTTCCGCCGCTTTTTTTCTTTTTTCTGATGTCTCGTAAATCTTTTGTTTAACGGTAAAGATTACCTCTGTTCTAGAAATTTCTTTTTTTTCTAAAATCGTTTCTTCCATTCTTTGACCTGTGCGTTTTGTTAGACCTTTGATTTCTTCAATTCCCCCTGACTGTTTGACTCTTTCTAACATCGCTTCAAATTCTCTTCTATTTTCTTCATTAAGTCCTCTAGCTAATCCAAAAATATCCCCTTCTTGATAGGCTAATCTTCTTGAGTTCCATGTTGCATCTGGCGAACTATAATCTCCGGCCTTATTTGGTGCAGAAAATATTTCTATATTTCCTGATTTCACTTTCTTCTCTAAATTCTCTCCCATGCTAAAAGGTATAGATCTAAACAAAGTGCCCTTTCTATCTGATCGTTCGGATTCTAGTTTAACGAATATTACTGCTTGAGAGGGGGGTTCCCATGTATGTACTGGAATTTCTATTTTTCTTCCAAACTCTACCCCCGATGTTTTTTCTGGAGCATCGGAGAATCTTGCTGTTCCATAGAGGGGAACTTCTGTAACTCCCCAGGAAAGATCTATTTCTTTTGCCGCATCTTCTTTAGATTTTTGTACTTTGTCTGCATACCAATCTACAAATTCTCCAAATAATTTTTTTGCTAAAGGAACTTTTGATTTGCTTAGGGCCCAATCAACTACCCATCTCTCTGCTTTTAATTCAGTAGTAGCTCCGGGAGTGGTTTGAGTCAATTCTATTTCACTAGGCCCAGATGTTTTTTCTGAATAGATTGTCTGGTTAGAATTTCCTACGACTACTTCTGGAGGATGACCTACATATACCGTCGCTGTTTGATTGCTTAAATGAGTTTTTAGATGAAGTGGATCTTTTGATTCATCTTTAGGGAGTTGTAAGCGATATTCTAAAATTATTTTATCTGATTCTTGGTTTACATTTATATTTATTTCTCTTCTAAGAGGAAGAGCGGTCATAACATTTGTGTCCATTGTTCCGTATAAATCTATTTTAGCAGTTTCATTATAGATTTCTCCCGCTTTAGATATCGGAGAGAAATAAAGTGTGGTTGCGCTAACAATTCCTAATACTAATTTTTTAAGTAATCCCGAATTTTTATTTCGGTTAGAAATCTCTGTAAAATCCGGCGTATCTGTTATATACGTCTCACTTTCATCATCTCTGTCTACTTGAGATTGATTCATGAGCAATTTAATTTAGTTTTTTTCTTATTTAAAGTTTATTGTGATTTAGAGATAAATTATTAAACTATTTTTTCTTGTTTTAATTATGAAAAAGAAGGGGGATTTTAGTTCTTCAATGGTAACTACGTTTACCTGGATTATTTTAGGAGTAATTATCTTTGGGGCGGTTCGTTATTTGTGGAAGGCGTTTATAAAATGAAAAAAAAATTTTTAAAAAAAATACGAGGAGAAATAACTTCTAGTCAGTTAGTTAGTTTTATCCTAGTTCTTGTGGGATTTATCATCTTGTTATTTGTTTTTTACCAATTTGGTTTTAGCGGTCTTGTGGATAGCGAGGCGTGTCATTCGTCTGTTATTTTAAGAGCGACTGCTTCTCAGATAGTAACCTCTGCGGTTCAAGGATATGTTCCTCTAAAATGTCAAATAAAAAAATTATGTGTTACTAGTAAACTTTTCGGTTCTGGTACGTGTGATAGTTTTATAGGAACCAAAGGAGTAACTAAAGCAAAAGTTTCCGACGTGGAAGATGTTAATAGGTTAATTTCTCAAGAGGTTGTAGAATGTTGGAAAATGATGGGTGAAGGAAAAGTAGATTTATTCACTCAGACAAAAGCGAATTTTGGATTGGGGAATGTTTATCCTACTTGTGTTATTTGTAGTCGTATTGCATTTGATAAAGAAAGTTTAGCAAAAAATAATATCGATTTGTCTAAAGTTGATCCTAAGGTTTACATGGAAACACATAAAGTTCCGGATCAAGAGGTGAGTTATACAGAATATCTCTCTGGAAGTCCGGGTAAGTTTAAGATTGATACAGATTCTTTAACGGCTCCAGCTAAGATTACTATTCCTAAGGATGATAATAAAGAAGAAGTTTTTATTAACGCCGAGGTAGAAAATTCTGTTTCGGAAGAAGCAACCACCGAGGAGCTTGCAGTTTTATTTATGCAAATTAGTGCTCCTCCTGCTTCTAAGGTTTTGAAAAATCTGGGTCTTGGGGCTGCAGGTTTTGGGACTCTTGCAATTCTTAACGCCCCTAAAGCAACATGGAATATTGGAAGACTTTGTTTCACTGGGGTTGGTTCAATAGTTTGTGGAGGTATTGCAATTCTTCTTGGAGGAACTGTTGCATCAAATATCTATTCTAATCGAGAGTTAAGTGCGGGAAAATGTGAAGATGTTTTGGCTGGACAAGAAGGAAGGAATGGTTGTAGTGTTGTTAGAGTTATTCCGTATAATATGACCAATATTGCTAAATATTGCTCGGTTATCGAGGGGATTGCTTAATGAGACGATTAACTAAAAAAGGGATTCTTATGCCGGAAACTTTGAAGATTATTTTAGCTGTTCTTTCTATTTCCCTTCTTGTTTATCTTGCGGTAAGTTTATATGGAATTTTAAATGGACAACATAAATTACAACAAGCAAAGGCTACCCTTGAAAGTGTTACTAATACGATGAAAATAATGAAACAAGAGGATATTTCTGAAAGAGAAGTTTTAATTTTAAATCCTGCCGACTGGGCTTTGGTTTATGTTAAAGATGGACCTTTTAATGGAGCAGATGGAGATTCTTATGCTGTTGGCAGTTATACGGTTAGTTTGAACGTTTTTCCTTCTGATTCGTGTGGAGTTAATTGCCTGTGTATTTGTGAAACTAAGGATTCTGAAGGTCCATCTGGAGTAATGGGGGCTTCCGTTGCTAGAAAAAAAGAAATTGATTGCCGTACTTCTGGGGCGTGTGTTATCTTAAAAGACTTTGTTCTTTTACCTGATGACAAAAATATTTTGGAGAGGGGAATTCCAATAAATAAATATGCAATAAAAATAACTCGGGAAGGGGACTCTTTTTCTATTAAGCCTAGCAGTTAGTTTAGAGATAAATTATTAAAGTATTTTTATTTTAGGATTCTATGGGGGGTATTTTTTTATAGGATGGGAGAGGGGGACGAAGTTATTTTTCCGCAAGTTATTTTTATAATAGCAAATGTGATTATATTTTTCTTGTTAATTTCGTTTGTCTATCGCGCATCTAGTGGAGCTTTAGTGTATGAACAGGTTTATGCAAAAGAGATTTCTTTGATTTTGGATAATGCTAAGCCTAATACAAATGTTTCTATTGATTTTTCAAAAGGTTTTGAAATTTCTGAAAAGAATGGATGGGGGCAAGGAGATTTTAATAAGCTAGTAAATGTAAGCGATAGCAAGGTTCATGTTAGTTTAGCAAAAGAAGGAGGTTATTATTCTATGTATTTCTCTGATTTGCTCGTTGAGTTTACTTTCGATAAGGTACAAGAAAGATTAATTATTAAAATAAAATGAGGAAAATAATGAACAAACTAGGGGGAGAAAAGCTTCTTTCTATTTGGTGGTTTTTCTGTTTAGCACTAGTTTTAGTGGGAGTTATTTTTGGAGTAGTTTTATTTTACGGGGGAGAGTATGATATTCGAAGTCAAGAGGCAGGAGCACTTTATGGAAATTTTTTTAGTTGTTTTGTTAAGGATAATGCTTTTTTAGATTCAAATGTTTTGGACAAAGATTTTGATATTTTTAAAGAGTGTAAGATAAATTCTGAACTTTTTAAAAAAGAGGGTTCTAAGTTCTTTTTTAAAGTTGGGGTTTATGACGAGAGTTCTGTTCTTATTGTTGATGAAATTTTAATGGGAGATTATTCTTTAGAAAAAAATTGTGCTAATTTAGAAGGTATTGATGCGGAGGCATTTCCTAAATGTTCTGCTGGAACTGAATTTTTCTTTTATGTCGAAGATAATATGATTAAAAAAGGATACTTAAGTATTTTAACTGCTTCAAATAGTCGAGGAGGAACTTTTAAAAATGGAAACTAAACGTGCTCAATTAGGAACAACCATGACTTGGATTCCTGCAGTGGTTATTGTTTTTTTTGTGATGCTTTTATTTGTTGGTGCAAGTTTGATGTTGTCTAAATCAAAGGGAACGGGGGATGAGGCGTTAGAATCAAAAGGTACTACTGCAAATCTTTATTTAGAAAATCACCTAAGAATAAATTATTTTTTAAATTCCAAGGTAGAAAAAGACAATAATCTTTATCCAATTTTGTATTTAATTCTTAACGACTTTAGTGACAATAAGGACTTAATTCAAAAAAATTACGATATTTTTATTGCTCGTTACAATTTTCCGTCTAATTGTGAATACTTTTTTTTAGATAAATTTTATGAGAATAAGGGTTTTATTCGCCTATTTTCTGCTAGCTCTAGTGCGTCTTCTTTAACAAATAGTGGAATTGATTTATCTCTAAATTCTGATTTTTGGAAACTTAATTTAAAATTTTATTCTGGAGGATGCAAATGAATAGGCGAGGGGATGCTTCTGTTTTAGTCTTTGTAGTATTAGTTTTGTTAGTTTGTGGAATTGCTCTTTTTAGTTTTGTCTATTCCTCAAAGAGAGCTTCAATAGAAATCTTTAATTCTAATCTTATTGAGGCAGTTTATGCAGAACAGTCCGATTTAAATTTTTACATTAGAGAAAAAGTTGATTCGGTATATTTGAAAACTTACTCTGACTTTGTTTCTAATGGAAGATATTTAATTGGGGACCAGATACTTCTTCATGAAGACCGCCAATTTTTTTATTTTATTTTATTAAAAGATGACGCTTCAGTGAATTCTGAATTTAAGGCGAGTCTTAAAGATAATTTGAAATCAATTAGTTTTTCGGAAAATGAAATTTTAGATTCTCCTCAACTAAAAATTATTCAAGATAAATTTGCAAATGGAGATTTTCTACTAGACGGTCCTCTTGAAAACTTTAATATTGTATTCGCTGATATTCCTCTGAAAAGTAATTTTAAAAAAGAAAATTTGAATGTTACTTACTTAACCGATATTTCTCTTAATTATAATTTGAAAGAGTTTGGATTAGTTTCTTTTTCTTATTTGAATTCTCTTTTGGCTAGTTGTAGCAATGGATACCCCGATGAGCGTTTTAGTTGTTTAGAAAAAACTGTTCACTTTCCTTCATTTTATACAGAAGTTTTTAGAAGGAAAGATTCCAAAGGTAAGGAGTTACCCGAAGTACTAGTTCGAATGACCAGTCGTGAACAATTTTTGATTGATGGTTCAATGCAAAATATTTATATTAGATTTTTTGTGCTGTGAAAAGATTTATAAATAAATAATTCTTGAGTAGAATATGTTTGAAATAAAGAGGATGAATAAAAGAGGTCAGGTCGAATGGGGAACTTTGGTTCCAGGGCTTATTGCGTTTATTGTTTTAATTGTTGTTGTGGTTGGAATTTTTTGGTTTACTACTCGTGCTTCTGATATTGGTGCAAATGTTCCTAGTCAGATTGAAGTAATAAAAGGAACTTGTTCAGGGTTAGCTGTAGATAGGGGTGTTGAATCTTATTGTAATCAAATTAGAGAGATTGGAAAGAATAAATATGTTACTTGTCCTTATTCAGTTGAGAGAGAATCTCTTGCTATTGAGGGTAATGAACAGATGAAACCTCTTTGTGATGCTCAAAATTCTACTTATCGAAGAAGGTTAATTGAACAATGTAGAGATTTGAAATTAGGAAATAAAGTCTTATTGGATGGGAAGACTTGTTTAGACAGGTTAAAGTGTGAAACAACTGGAACTTGGACAGAGGGAATAGATGAGGATGTTTGTTCAACAAAAACATTAGTTAAAGATAATGCCAAAATTAATCCAGAAGAGTTAGTTGCGGGATTTGTCTGTTGTGCTCCTACTGCTCCTACCCCTTAAATTAATTCTAAAAATATAAAATGCTACTCTCGCAACCCCAATTTCTGAACTTTGAAATTTACCTTCGGAAGGAAATGAAATCAAAGTTGTTCTGCTCGCAACCCCAATTTCTGAACTTTGAAATTTACCTTCGGAAGGAAATGAAATCAAAGTTGCTCGAGAGATATAGAGCTCAAAATAAGAAAAAATTTATAAATCACTCTGATTTTATTTCATAATGCCACGTGGAGATTTAGAGAGGAGAAATAAAGGAAAGGATAAGCGTAAAGAGAAGAAAAAAAATCCATATAAAATTGGCGGAAGATTTAGAAGTTCTGAAATAAAGGAATAAGATTTTTTTTCTTAAGTCCTCGAACAAGTTCTGCGGGTATCCTCGCCAACTCGGACACAAAGGAAACAAAATCAATATAAGATTGGTGGAAGATTCAGAAGTTCTAAAATAAAAGAATAGTGTTTCTTCTTTCAGCTAGTGAATATTTGAAACGCTGATGATATTGAGTAAACTCAACATAAAGAAAAAAAGAAAAATCCATACAAAACGGGTGGAAGATTCAGAAGTTCTAAAATAAATGAATAGAAGAATTTAGTTTGTAGTAGTATATTGTAGAGTATAGAAAGATTTAAAGTATTTACTCGTTAGGTTTTATTATGAGAAAAGTCTTGGCTTTTGTTGTAGCAAGTTTTTTAGTAGGGGCTAATTATAAAGATTCTCCTATTTCCTATTCTTTAAGAGATTTACTTCCTTCTCAAGATAATTCTTGGCCTGTAGAAGAAGTTCCTCTTAGGGGTGTGCCTAATATGAATAGAGTCTTTAGCAGTAGGGAAGTTGCGGCGTGTGCAATAAATAATTTTTCAGCGTATTCTGATGATGCTGACTTAACAAGGGAAACAGTAAGGTATTTGAATTCAAGCGGGAACATTGTCGAACGAACTTGTTTTGATACTCTCCTAAACGAGTAATTTTTAAACTAAATTTTCTTTTAGTTATTATGTATGAAGTGATATTTTTGGTGATACTTGCATTCATTTGGATTTTAGTTGGAACTATTCAGGATTTGAGAATGAAGGAAGTTTCAAATTGGTTGAATTTCTCTTTGATTATTTTTGCTTTGGGGTTTAGATTCTTCTATTCTCTATTTGGTCAGAATGGTTTTGGGTTCTTTTATCAAGGTTTAATTGGATTGGGGATATTTTTAGTTCTAGGAAATTTGTTTTACTATTCTAGGCTCTTCGCTGGTGGAGATGCTAAAATGATGATAGCTCTTGGAGCTATTCTACCCTTCTCAGAAAATTTTTATACCAATTTAAACATTTTTTTCTGGTTCTTTATTTTGTTTGTTTTTGTAGGGGCAATTTACGGATTTGTCTGGAGTATTTTTTTAACAATAAAGAATTTTAAATTGGTTAGAAAAGAAGTAAAATACTCTTTAATAAAGAAAAAGAAATTGTTTTATTCTGTTTTGGGTATATGTATTCTTTTAATTCTATTCGGATTTTTTGATTTGTTATTTTTAGTTGCTGGTTTATTTATTCTCATTTTATCTTGTTTTTATCTCTTTGCAAATTCTATAGAAAAATGTTGTATGTTAGTTAAAATTTCGTCGAATGATTTGAGGCCTGGAGATTGGTTAGCAGAGAATATTAAAATCTCCAAAGGAAAAACTATCTTAAAAAATTGGGAAGGCCTCAACGAGAAGGAGATTAAGATGATTCAGAAAAAATATAAGTTTGTTAAAATAAAGCAAGGCATTGCGTTTATGCCAGTTTTCTTAGTTAGTTTTATCGTCCTAGTTTATCTTTGGTTTTTTAATTTACTTTGGAACTTTAGGGTATTCTAGGATTTAGCCACATTTTAGGCTCTTTAATTTCTTTAATCGGCCTTTTCTTTATTACTTTTTTTCTTGGT
>Ga0268276_1004195_pt1 | contig 10353 bp, 13 predicted proteins | sample saktaG_4_FD_190145 | JGI IMG/M metagenome (GOLD analysis project Ga0268276, IMG submission 190145) | Saline water microbial communities from Sakinaw Lake, British Columbia, Canada - sak_2010_1_5_45m | ecosystem: Environmental > Aquatic > Non-marine Saline and Alkaline > Saline ...
AGAACAAAGTAGTATAAATACCTTTTTTAGAAGGAAATAATACAGAAAAAATGTTTTTTATGAGAAAAATTCACCTTTATCCAAGCAAAATTTTTTATTTTATGCAAAAGAAGATTTGACAAATTCTTCTAAATGAATTTTTTCTTCCTCAGCTATTGAGGGAATTTGTTTTGAGTGAAATGGTTGTGTTATTCCTTCAACCGCCAAAACATATTTATAGGATTGAATTCTTTTCTCAAAAGGAAAAAACGCTTTCATAACTCTTTGTATGTTAGCTTCTTTTCTAATAAAAAAATTTATATCAGAGATATTTGCCCCCTCATTAATCCCAAGAAAATAGGTCGGAGAGATATTTGCAAGCCCAGCAACAAGTCCAGAACAATTATTACTAAAAGCTTCAACTAACTGCTCTTCAACACCCTGAAATATTTGCATGGATTGTTTGTAATCTGAAAGACTTCTAAAGTAAGTTATATTCCTTGAAAAATCAATTACTCCAATTAGTTTCTCCCAATTAGCTATCCTATCTATTCCCACAATTGGAATGTTTCTTTTGAAATTGAATGGATCATTACAAAGAATAATTTTTGCTCTAGTTCTTTTGAATAATTCATCAAAAAAATCTATGAAAAAAACTTCGTTTGTAAGCGCTGAAAAAGGCACATTAATAACACAGTAATCCGAGTAACGTTCGGCAAAGCGAACCTTCTCAATTATTTTTTCTGTGGAATCATCAAAACAGCCAATTAAAATATTTCCTCTTTGCACAATCTTTGAAACCAATTGAATAACTTTTTTTTGCTTTTCTTTATCAATATTGAAAGCTTCTCCAAGAGAACTTAAAATGAAAAAGTTTTTTACTCCCTTATTCATGAGACGCGCAGTAAGAGCTTTAAGAGAAATTTCATCAATCTCAAAATCCTCACACATCGGAGTTAAAAGAGGAACAATTAATCCATTAATATTTACCAAACCCATAAAAACACCTAATCAAACTTTTCTGAATAGTCCCCTTGTTCAATATTTTTTATTTCGTTTTGCTCTTTTTTTATTTCGTTTTGTTCCATCTTTTTTTTAATGATGGCTGAAAAATCTGTGTTACCAAGCAAAACATCTTTCATCTTATTAAAAACATATCTATCAAGCACAGAGAAATCAACCGTTGGAAAATCCAACAAAAGATTTTTTACTGAAATAAATTTAAGTGAAAAATAAGCTAATCCGCTTATTCTATCACAAGTTTTTCCCCTATCACACAAATTTTCTTCAAACAAAGCAAAATCAATTTTTGAAAAGCGTGTAGTATAATAACCATCAATCCAAATATCATCACATAAAAGCAAAGCATCTTTTTCAGTAACTTTTTCATCTTTACAAATTTTCTGAATAATTGTCTGCTTAAAGTAACCATCATTATACTCTGGATCTTTTTTGAGCGAATCCCTGTGAATTTTTTCGTCCGTATCCTGTTTTGATGAAATATATTCTTCATTAACAAAGAAAAAGTTTTTTTGTTTAAAGTACTTGGGAAGAAAACTTTCAGAAAACTTTTTTTCAGCAACATCTTTGTGAAATCCTGATAAAAGAATGAGCCTAATTTTTTTTGAATCGCAAAATTTATTTAGTTCTTTCAAAAAAGACTTTACTTTTTTTTCATTAGCAGAATAGCTCTTATCAGAAATGAGAATTCCTTCCATTTCAACAAAACAAAGCTTCTTCATAAGTTATTCTTCAAAAAGAACAATTAAAAATGCAACTAGTCCCTATATTGTTCATGACTTCAAAGGTACAAGCAGGATTATTCCTAATCGGTGTCGGTTTAGGAACAGCTCTTCCAGCTTTTCCAGGACCGCTTGAATTATTTCGCCCATGGCTTTGGATAATACTAATTATAATAGGAATAATACTTATAATAAAAAGCGGATAAATAGAAGATTAATTTTTAAGAACATTAATTTCTAAGAAAGTTAATTTTTCTTTACTAGATCGCCCAAACTAAACTTTTCTTCTTTTGCTTTCTCAGAACCAAGTGGCCACTTTACATCTGTTTCCTTTTCTTTTCGCGGGCTTCTTTTAAATTTACTTTTAATGTTTGAAAATAATTGTCCAGAATAAATTGATGAACCACCACCCCGTGAATTTGATTTTACAAACAATACAACCACAACAATCAAAATCAATGCGATTACACCAATAACAAAACCGGGGTTACTTGAACTAAAAGCTAAAAAACCAGCTACCGGAGATTTTTGTGATTCTTCACGCTCAGTTAATAGAACATCCAAATCACTTTTTATTTGTGAAACTACTTCTCCACTTGTTTTTCCATTTTGTTCTAAAAGAGAAATATTTGCTTGCAAAGAACTAATTGAGTTTGATAAAGATTCATTTTGTCTTTCCAAAGAACTAATTGTTTCATCTTTATTATTTATTTGTGTTTGCATAGAAGAAATTGTATCTTCTAAATTGTTTATTGTTGTGTTAAGAGAATCAATTTTATTTTGTAATTCTTCTTTATCAGAATAACTAATAGGTTCAAAGAAATTTATTTCAACTGATTGTTCTTCAACAACCGAATCATTGTAATAATCCGCAGCCATTATTGTATGAGTACCTGAACTCATACCTGCAAAGAAAACAGTTATTTTTTGTCCCGAAATATTATAGCTTGAAACCTTTGAAGAGCTCTCACTCCCTATTACTTGAAGGTTACCCGAATAATTCAGTGCAACCAAAACTGTTTCACCATCAACAAAGACTTTTGCTTCATTAAACACTTCTTGTGATGAAAAATCTACTGTAAAATCCCATTGGGAACCCTGTGAAATTGGATTTTCTGAATCAATTGAGAAAGCTGACGTGTATACAGATAAAAATATTATAAGCAATCCAATCCAAAGCAACTTTTTTGAAGGCATAATAGAAATACGCTCTCAGAATATTTAAATCCTTCGCCTGATTTTGTTTAAAATACTTTGGCTTCAAATTACATAGAGAAAAATGATTAAACGCTTAAAAATTGATGATAAAGAAATTATTCTTGTTGGGACAGCACATATTTCAGCAGAATCAGTAAAACTCGTTGAAGAAACAATCGAAAAAGAAAAGCCTGATGTTATCGGAGTAGAACTTGATCGAGAAAGACTTGCCCAATTATTATCTGGAAAAAAATGGCAAGAAACAAATATTATTGATGTTGTCAAAAGCGGAAAAACTTACTTGTTTTTGTTAAACACATTGCTTTCAAATATGCAAAAACAAATTGGTGCAAGTGTAGGAATAAAACCCGGTTCGGAAATGCTTGCCGCAATAAAAATTGCTTCAGAAAAAAAGATTCCCGTGCAATTACTTGACAGGGATGTTAGGATAACACTTAAAAGAGCTTTTCAGGAAATGAAATTAATTGAAAAACTAAAACTGGGTAGCTCATTATTAGCAGGTTTTTTTGGTTACGGAGAAAAAGTTACTCCACAAGTAATTGAAAGTTTGAAACAAGAAGATTTGATTAACAAGTTAATGAAAGAACTTGGACAACAAATGCCTTCAATGAAAAAAGTTCTTGTAGATGAGAGAGACGATTTCATTGCACAAATGATTAGACAGAGTCCAGGCAAAAAAATTGTTGCAGTTGTTGGAGCAGGGCACTTACACGGAATAGAAGAAACCATTAAATCAAATAAAAAAATTAATTTAGAGAAAATGAATTTTATTCCAAAGAAAAAAAATTATTTGAAGTATGTAAAGTATTTGATTCCTGCGCTATTCTTTATTTTTATTGGATATCTCTTGTATTTCAAAGGAGTAGAAACAACTATTTCTGCACTTGTAATATGGTTCCTTGCAAATGGAATACTTGCAGCAATAGGTGCACTGCTTGCACGAGCACACCCCCTAACAATACTAACTTCTTTTGTTGCAGCGCCATTTACTTCTCTTCACCCAGCAATAGCTGCAGGATGGTTTGCAGCAATAGTTGAAACCAAAGTTAATCCGCCACTAGTAATGGATTTTGAAAAACTTTCAAGCGTTTCAAGCATAGGTGGTTTTTACAAAAACAAAGTAACACACATACTCATTGTAACTGCACTAGTAAATATTGGTTCTACAATCGGAACAATAGTTGCTTTACCTTACTTTGTTGCATTACTTGCATAAGTGATAGAATGAAGAAAAAAGATAAGTGTGGCGCTCTAATCGAAAATTCAAAAAAAGAAATTCTTTTACAACTAAGAGACAACAATGATAAAATAAAGTTTCCAAATAAATGGGGGACTTTCGGCGGAGCTCTTGAGGAAAATGAAAATCCACTTGATTCTCTAAAAAGAGAATTAAAAGAAGAATTAAATTATGAATTTACTGAAGCTGAATATTTTGGTAACTTTCCTTTTGACAGCTACTCAATATTTATGTACCACATACTTGACAATAATAAATTCTTTAAAACAAAAAAAGTAAATGTATTTGAAGGACAAAGAGGCGAATTTTTTTCTTTCAAGAAAATAAGAAAACTTAATTGTGCATTTAACTGCAAGGAAATTGTTGAAGCATATTATAAAAAATATCACAACAAGTAATTGTTTTACAACATTTTACTCTAGTTTTGTTCCTTGTATTACTGAGTCATCAGCAAAAAATATTTTGTATTTGTTTTCGTTATTTTTTGCTGCAAGTATCATTGCTTCTGATTGGATTCCAGCAAGTTTAACTGGTTCAAGATTAAAAACAAAAATAGCTTTTTTTCCTTCAAGTTCACTTGTTTTGTAAAATGATTTTAGTCCAGCAACAATAGTTCTTTTTTCTTCACCAAAATCCACACTTAATTTGTAGAGCTTATCTTTTCCAGTAATTTCTTCAACGCTCTCAATTAAACCCACTCTTAAGTCAATGTTTTTCCACTCATCAAAAGAAACCAATCAAATCACCAACAAATGTGTGTTTCAAAAAAAATATAAAAGCTGTGCTTAACGCTCTTTTCTTTTCTTTATATAAGGGAGAAGCGTTCCCTTCTTTTCTGCTTCCCCAATAAGTTTTTTTGCATAAAGCATTCTTTGCAATGTACCCACTGCGGAAATAATTATTATTATGTATAAGAAATAATTAATGTAATTGAAATTAATTGCTGCCAACAACAATGCAACTAAAACAAGAACCAATTTATCTGCATGTTCCCCAATTGCAGGCCAATCCCTATTATCAGTAATTATTATCAAAGCAACTCTTGGTTTAGCGTAACTAGAAAGCATTGAGAATCCTAACGCAAGCAATGCAGGAATTTCTAAACCCGGAACAAAAACAAATGAACCAAGCATTGCAAAGTCAACGAACTTATCAATCATTGTTTCAAAATAGTTGCCCCAATTAGAAACCATTTTTAACGTACGCGCAACCTTTCCATCAATAAAATCCATTATAGGAGCAAGCACAAAAAAAACAAAGGCAATTAGCCATTGCTGTTGTGAAACAAAGTAAGCACCTATTAGTGCTAGCACCAAACCAAGAACCGAAATAGTGTTCGGAGAAATTTTTAGTTTAATAAAAGGCCAAGCCAAAATACCTTGTAGCGGAGCAATACTATTTCTTAACTTTGAAATCATATAAATACAAATAACGGAACAGAATATAAAAGTTAAGTGCCCCAGAGTTGGAAGTTAGAATCCTTTCACCGATTCGGAGCGAATTGCATGCACTACTTTTAGTAGTGCGATAACAAAATTAAATGCCTCAGAGTTGGATTAAATCATCACTAGTCAGCAGGGATTTACTTCATAAAAACCTTGAACCCTTATAGGGATTTATAAAACTCCAAAACCTTTGCTAAAACTACTTATTCATCCCTCGCGAGATTTTATTAACTAATGAATTATCTTCTCTTTCAAAGTGTAAAGCAATAGTTGCAAGACTATCCTTAATTTCACATAAATCATTTTCAATATCTACAAGTGTATCTGAAATAGTTCCACTAGCATCATTACCTTTCATTTCTTCCAGTACTTCTTTTATTCTTTCAACACTATCCTTTAATTCCACAAAACCACCCTTAAACTTTATGTGTTTTTCAGAGTTGGATTAAATCATCACGAAATCAGTAGGGATTTACTTCATCACAAAAACACAAATAATTAATGAATGAAAAACAATAAAAAGGACTTGCATTATACTCCTACTAGGCCAACACCCAGTCATTTTGCTTTGATTACTATTTCACAATATTGATACAATAAGCATTGATTAAACTTGTTAACTATTGTTTCTTTCTTATTTAGCAGTGTTCCACATTATCTTAAAATAATCTCTAAAAGAGTTAGCTACATCTTGATTGTCAATTAATATTGCGCTGGGTTCTTTTGTCCAAATTGCTAAGATTATTTTATTTCCAAATATGTTTATTGCGGTTGGAGTAGTAAGTCCTTTTGGCAAATATTTTACTTCAGTACGCTTTTCATTTTCTCTATCTTTTCCAATTGATTCCCTTAGTTCTTCACTAACTATCATTTTTACAGGTGTTTTGATTGCTTCTCTTTTTTGATGAAATTTTCCAATAAATCTCCTAAAGCGTTCTTCTATTATCGGATCAATACAGACAGAATAAATTAAATAATCATCTTTAGAGTTTAATTCTTTTAACATTATGTCAAATGCACTTTTCATTCCATTCCAACCTTCAAATATTTTTGCTGATCCTTGTTTTTCTTTAATATCCATACTTGCAAATAAATCAGGAAGTATTTCTTTTACTTTTTCTTTTTTGTCTTTGATTTCATTTTCTTTTTTATCCAAATAATCAAGAAGCCTTTTTGGGGAGGACGCTTCAAAGTATTTAATGTTATTTTTTGTTATGTGAGTAACTAATCCTTTATCAATTAAACTTTCTAAGCAAAAATAAATTGCCGATTTTTGTAGTTTTGTTTTTTTTGCTATTGTCCCTGTAGTTGTTGAACCTGTTTCAAGTAATCCAAGATATATTTTTGATTCTCCTTTTGTTAGGCCAATCTTCTCTAAATTTGATATATCCATACTATTTTTGTTAATAGAAAACCTTTAATAGTTTTCCAGTAGCTGGAATACTCGAATATATTACGTTTAGACGTAGCATTATCTTCAGGTGATAGCTTGGGGAAAATAATAATTGTAGTAGCATTAATTATAAGTGTAATATTGGTTTTTGGGTGTATCTCTGGAGACACTACTAAAAATTCAAATTTTGAAGAAAGTTCAGTTAGGCTTCCAATTCCTGTTTGGAATGCTTGGTTTGCAGGCTTTGCCTCAGCAGCAGATATGAATTATTATGCTGATGAAGGACTAAATGTTACATACAATATGGGAACTCCCACACTTAACCCAGTTAAGATGGTTGTTTCTGGAACAGACGATTTTGGTGTTCTTGGCGGACCAGACACCTTATTAGTTGCTCGTTCAAAAGGCGCCCCAATAGTAGCAATTGCAGTAATTCACCACGATAAAACATTTCCATGTATTGCCACGTTAAAAGACTCTGGACTTACTTCTGTTAAAGATTTGGAAGGCAAAAAAATAGGCATGTTTTATGGGCACATTTCTACAGACATAATTAGAGCATTAATGAAACAAGAAGGAGTTAATTATACTGAAGTTGATGTTGGGGGATATAATTATACCCCTTTAATTTCAGGACAAGTTGATGCTGAGTGGTGTTTCATTACAGATGCAGTTGTAAACTTGAAACATGAAGGAGTAGAAGTTAATGTAATTAGCCCACAAGATTACGGGATAGTTGTTGATGGATATACTTTGTTTACTAGACAAGATGTAATTGATAATAACCCGGAAAAAGTTGAAAAGTTTTTAAGAGCCACATTAAAAGGAATTACTTATGCTCTTAAAAATGAAGAAGCGACAATTGAATTTTTGAAAAAAAGAGAACCAAATTTAAATCCTGAATTAGAAAGAGAGAGATTTGCAATTGTGCATCCTGCGATTGATACTCAAAAAAGTAAAGAATTTGGAATTGGATATATGAACGAAGAAATGTTCCAAAAGGCTTATGATAGAATGAATGCGCAAGATTTAATTGAAAATCAATTTGACATAAGTGACGCCTATGACACACGGTTTTTAGAAAAAATTTATTCTAACTGAGGTGTCTGAATGTTAAAACTAGAAAATCTTAACAAAACATACATACAAGATGGAAATGATTTGTCAGTTATAGACAACATTTCTTTTGATGTTAATGAAGGAGAGTTTGTTTCAATTGTTGGGCCAAGTGGTTGTGGTAAATCAACCATTTTAAAATTAGTTTCAAATTTAGTGCTTCCGACAAGTGGAGAAATAAAATTCAAAAACAAATCTAGTGTTGGACTTGTATTTCAAAAACCCAACTTACTTGATTGGAGAACTGTTAGAGAAAATATTGTACTTCCTTTAGAAATAAAAAGAGAAGATAAATCTAATATTCAAGACTTAATAAATTTAGTTGCATTAGATGGTTTTGAAAATTACTATCCAAGTCAATTGTCTGACGGAATGCAACAAAAAGTTGCTATTGCAAGAGCACTTGCACCAAATCCAGATATTTTATTGATGGATGAACCTTTTTCAGCAATTGATGATTTTGGAAGAGAAAACTTAAATCTCACTTTACTTGACATTTTGGAAAAAACAAAAAAAACAATTTTGTTTGTTACCCATAATTTAGAAGAAGCAGTGTTTTTGTCTGACAAAGTAATTATCTTGGGCGAGCGACCTGCTATGGTAAAAGAAATAATTCCAATAAACTTGGGCAGACCAAGAACGCCAGATATAAAACAATCACAAAAGTTTCAGGGGTATATCCGATGGATAAAAGAAACAGCATCAAAATAAAGGACTTGCTTTATCCAGGCATAGTTTTTTTATTATTTTTTGCTTTTTGGGAAATGTTGGTTATTCTTTTTGGGATTAATCCAATTATTCTACCTGCACCAAGTAATATTCTTATTACAAGCATAGAAAATATAAATTATCTTATAGCAAATTTTTTGATTACATTATTTGAATCAGTGGTTGGATTTGCTTTAGCCTTTGTCGTTTCGTTTATTCTCTCAATAACTTTTGTTTATTCTAAAAATACAAAAACTGCATTTTACCCATTTGCAATTGCTCTTAAAGCAACTCCATTAGTTGCAATTGCTCCACTAATTGTATTGTGGTTTGGAGCAAACATGCTTCCTATGATTATTATGGCTGCATTAGTTGCATTTTTTCCAATATTAGTTAATAGTGTTGAAGGATTTGAACAAGTGGAACAAGAGAAAATTGATTTATTCAAAATTTACAAAGCTAGTAGTTTAAGAGAATTTTTTAAATTGCGTTTGCCAATCGCGATGCCTTTTATTTTTTCAGCACTTAAAATATCTTCAACCTTGGCTGTTGTTGGGGCAATTATTGGGGAGATGACTGGTTCAGGAGCAGGTTTAGGATTTGTGATAGTAAATGCTTCCTATTATCTTGATGTGCCTTTAATGTTTGCTGCAATATTATTTTCTTCAGTTTGGGGGATAATATTTTTCCTAATTGTTGCATTAATGGAGAAAAAAGCAATATTCTTTCAAAGATTGTCAACAAAATTATAGCTGAGAGACTTTTATAAATCCCTATAAGGGTTCCAGGGATTTACTTCATCACGGGCCATGAAATTATAAATATTTATATTTTTAAAGATGCTGTTTGACAAACCAATCATTAGTTAACTTAACCATCACATCAACATGATTAATAAAGTCATGATCCGCACCCACAACAATTTCTAGATTAGAATCTTTAGATAATAATTTTATTGCATTTTCTGAGTCAACAATTGGAACACTTAAATCATTAGTGCCTTGAATAATTAACACTGGACAAGATACTCCGCTAAGTAGTTCTTTTTGATTAACTAATTCTCTTTCCCTAAGCATTTTTTTATCAATGTGGTATACTAAACGAACTGCATTTGTTCGAGTTCTTGTATAATACCCTTTTTCATTAAGCTCTTCTAATTGCCCTTTTGATAATTTATCTTCCCATTTATATTTTACTTTATTTGTAATAGGTGACCAAAGCACCATTGTTTTTATTTCAGAAGAATAACATCTCAGTGATACTAGCGCACCGATACTGTGTCCAAATAAACCAATTTTTTTATAGCCTTTTGATTTTACAAAATCAATTGCAGATTTTAAATCATCAACTTCTTTTTCAATGGTCAACGTGTCATCATCACTTTCACCACAACCACTAAAATCAAAAGCTAAAACACCAAAACCAGATCCATTAAGTTTTTCTGCAACAGCATCTAATTTACCCCGCTCTGATTTATCATTTGCTAAAGCATGAGAAAGAATTACAATTGATTTT
>Ga0268276_1004197_pt1 | contig 10349 bp, 11 predicted proteins | sample saktaG_4_FD_190145 | JGI IMG/M metagenome (GOLD analysis project Ga0268276, IMG submission 190145) | Saline water microbial communities from Sakinaw Lake, British Columbia, Canada - sak_2010_1_5_45m | ecosystem: Environmental > Aquatic > Non-marine Saline and Alkaline > Saline ...
AGGAATTGGTTGAAAACTTGGTTCGATTGGGAATTAAAATACAATAATCAAGGTATCATGGTAGCTGGTGCTTGATAATAACTTTTTCAGGAAACCCTAATTAACCCTTGTCATTGATAATAAGGTGTAATTTTTCCAAAGTAATGCCCTTGGCAGAATCCGAAGAACCAGCCGATACTGCAATGACCTCTTTGGGCAATTCCCTTAAAGACTTTGTGAGCGTGAATTCGACGATTATGGCAGACTCTTGGAGGGCTGGAATCCACAAATAAAATTCCGGTGCATTCTCCGACAGATTGCTTTTTTGGCTTAATGTTGAATACGTGAGCGGAATTGTGTGGAGCTGCTGTTCATCGTCAATGGTCATACTTCGAGGGTGATATTCGCGGGATTGTAACGAGAGGGACAAATGAACAGATCGCCGCGCCGTCCCGGTAAACCGCGATGCCTCGCGATGACTGGTAAGAGACGTAGAGGCTCAGGGTTTTGCGCCCGTAATGGATATCCGGTAAACTGACTGACCGTTACCGTTAAATTCCAAATTTCAAACAAGGATTGCCGAGTCGTTCGCCGTTTGGGTCATTGGATATTGGAATTTTGATATTGTTTGCTATTTTGTGCTTGAATATTGGTATTTTGAAGTTGACGATGAAAAATCTCAAATCGCAAACGTTGGTAAGGCTTAGATCAAATGTGCAATTCCACCACATCACCGTCATACAGGATGTAATCTCTGCCAACCATTTGGCCGTCGTAGACATTCTTTCCCCAGACCCGGGCTGTTTTCAGGTTTTTCAGAAAATCCCGGTGGACTTTTACAGCAAAATCTTCCACCATGGCCCCTGTTTTCAGTACATAGGGCTGACTCATGTCCGGTTCTTTCCCCGGTGGTTTTGAAAAAATACGCATCAGTTTCATCATTTCCAGGCAGCGTTCACCCATCGTGTCCAGATTATATTGATTTTGGATGGAAACCGGAATTACCGGCCAGTCCGCCTGCTCAAGTTCACAAAACGTATCAAAATCTGCCTGAAGTTGTTGGTTATCGACTTTATTAACTACAATCATCGTCGGCATAATTATCATTGAATCGGAATCTTCGATTTTGTCCTTTAAAAATTCCGTGACAATCCGATGGTTCACCAGCATTTCAATCGAGTCATCAAATTGCTGAATCGGAAATGCCCGGATATCGAGCATCAGAAGCAGAAGATCAGAAGTTCGGATGAGATCAAACAACTCCGGTTTTGTGTAATTATTGCTTAGTGGAGGGGTGTCGATTAACTGCAAATGAACGTCCTTTATATTCATCATGCCGGGAGTTGACCCCCAGGTTGTATAGGGCGATTCCGACACCTTCGGGGTGGCATGCGTTAGTTGGGCGATCAGGGAAGATTTGCCGACATTAGTAGGCCCGATGACTACAATCCGCCCGGCACCTTCTTTTTCGATGTGATATTCCGATTCGTGCCGGCTGATACTTTTCCTTTTATGTTGTTCCGATTTTAATCTGGATAGCTTCCGGCGCAGTTCGGCTCGCAGATGATCGGTTCCTTTGTGTTTTGGGACGGTGCTGATCAACTCTTCCAGACAGGCAATCTTCGCGGATGTTGATTCTGCTGTCCGGTACTTTTCTTCGGTTGCAAAATAATCGGGTGGTAAATTAGCCGGCATAATAAACTGTAAGCCTAAGTGAGTAAATTATCCGGTAATTATTTGTCCGGAAATGCCTTCAGAACATCGGCGACCAGTTCATCCATATCCCAGGCGTCCCGGTTGCGGGATAATCCTAGCCGGACAAAGACCAGATCGTACGAAGGAATGATGACAACCCGCTGACCGTCATGACCATTGGCATAGAACAGGTCATCCGGTAAATCCGGGTACTCCCGGTTTTGCGAATGACGGGGATTGCCGGCATTCAGCCAGAAATGGGCGCCGTATTCACCCTGAGGCGCTTTGGGAGTCGGCGTCACGGAATAATCCACCCAGCCATCCGGTAAAATCCGGCTGCCGTTCCAGACTCCGTCCTGCAAATATAAAAGACCGAAACGAGCCCAGTCCCGGGCGCTCGCGAACATAAATGATGAACCGATCAGGATACCGGTGGCATCGGGTTCAAAAAGAACACTGGTCATATTCAGTGGTTTAAATAGTTCCTCCCGATAGAAACGGTGATAATCCTCCAGTGATCCGCCGACATAGTGCCGAATAGCACGGGACAAAATATTAGCGGTTCCGCTGGAATAATACCAGACGCTATCGGGTTCGGCGATGAGAGATTCATTAGCCGCGAAAGCGGCTTTATCCCGGGTATCGTAGAGCATTTTGGTAACGCCGTATTTTAGCTCGTACTCTTCAACAAAATGCAACCCGCTGCTCATGCGCAATAGATGGTCGATGGTAATATTATGCCGGGGATCTTCGGGATCGTTCCATTCCGGTACGGGTGCAATATCATCCACCGACAATTTTCCCTGCCGGACTAAGATACCAATCAGGGCATTAATCACACTTTTACTCATTGACCAGCCCAGAAACTTCGTATCCTGATTATAACCCGGCGCATAGCGTTCTGCAATGATCTGGCCATTATGAACGATAATGACAGCGCGGGTACGTTTGGGATTTTCCGGACTCGTCTCGGTAAAAGCATTATTAACTGCTTGCCGGAGTAAGTCCGGATCAATTTTATCGGAAATATTATCCAAATCAACATGATCGCCGGCCGGCCAGGGCAGCTTGGCAGAGGCACTATTATCCCATTCAGGGATTTCTGGCAATTTGACGAGTTCACCTTTGCGGGGAACCAGCGTGATTCCATAACCGTCCCGGAATACGGCCTTCCGTTTGGCGGCGCCGGCCAGGGACGCGATAACAGTCTTTTTATCGTAATCGACCTTGAACCTCAACAGACCTTTGATCGGATTATCGGGAAAATCGGTCCAGGCCTCCGCGGGACTTTGACCGGCCACAAATATTCCGGACCCGATCATCTTGGCCGTATATCCGGTCGCGACCGGTCCGATAGTGGCGGACACATATAAAAATGCGGCGACGATCAGTACAAGTGGAATGCCCAAAATATATACTGAGCGTTTTATCCAAACCTTCATTATGACCTCCTCATAAACAACATTGCCTTGTCCGCAATTTCGTCATCTATTAGCGGATTTTCAATGCTAATTTTTAATATGGGAATTATTTATGGGACGAGAATTTGTTATCCGAACAAGAATTCGAGGTCGTTTTGAATGCCCAACCGACGGGCCAATTTCAGAGTAATTCCGAAAATATCCTGGACATCCAGAGGCTTGTACAGATAATCATATGCCCCGGCTTTTAACGCTCTTTCCAGCATATCTTCATTTCGAAAACCGGAAATCATGACGGCAATCAACTCGGGATCTTGTTCCCTTAACCGGATCATCGTGTCCAGTCCGTCCATATCGGGCATATACAGATCGATGAAGGCAATATGGAAATGTTGCCTGCTGAATTGTTCAATGGCGCTTTTACCGCTGTCCGCAACAGAGATCTGGAAACCGGTATTTTCGAAAATTGCTTTAAAGGAGTCTAAAATTTCCTTGTCATCATCGATAACGATAATATTCAATGAGTTTGGATTAGGCATGATAAACACTCCTGTATTTCAAATGGTTAATTCATTTTGAGCGGGACAATTGTGCTCATAAGGATTTCTTTAACATTCAGCGGCTTGAACAGATAGTTTTCCGCACCACTGTTTATAGCTGCTTCCAGCATGTGAGGATTGCGAAAACCGGAAATCATAGTTGCAACCAGACTTGGACACAGTTCTTTCAATCGCAGCATTGTCTCCATTCCGTTCATGACCGGCATATAGAGATCAATGAACGCGATGTGATAGGGCTGTTGTTTTAATTCCTCAATCGCGGAAATGGAACTTTTGGTAAGAAACAGGTGGGCGCCGGATTTTTCAAAAATCGATTTAAAGCAGTCGAGAATCTCGGGATCGTCATCAATGACCATAATTTTTAAAGTGTTTTTTGAGTTCATGAGCGACTCCTATTTTTTATTGTTGATTTTTAGTTCCTTGTAATTTATTCAATTTTTTAACGGCATCGTCGGACAGGTGTTTTTCCGGAGCTAATTCAGATTCCGCCAGATCGTCACTCATAATCCTGGGCGTAATAAAGATGACCAGTTCGGTTTTCTCTTTTTTGACTATCTTGCTGCGAAACAGAGCGCCCAGCAGGGGAATTGATCCCAGTATAGGAACTTTGCTGATGGTTTGAACATCCGAGTTCCGCATGAGTCCCCCGATAATAATCGTTTTGCCATTGCCTACCTTTACCTGGGTGCTGGCTTTCCGGGTGGCAATAATTGGAATACCGTCCGGCGTCTGTCCGTTCTGGAAATCTGCATTCGGTTTTATTTCGATGGTGATCGTACTGTCGTTATTAATATGAGGTCTTATCAATAGTTTTACAGTCGCCGATTTGAATTCGTATGATGTTATTCCATATTGACTTAAAACTTTATATGGGATTTGGTCGCCAACCTCAATAGACGCCTCCTGGTTATCAAGAGTCACTAAATGCGGGCGGGAGAGAATATTCAGATCGTAGTCGGTCTGAATGGCGTGAATAACCGCATCAATATGAATGTTTATGATTCCGATTCCAAGCCCCTGGCCAATAGGCAGCCCTAATGGAAAAGGATTGCCCTCGCCGTCCAAATATTGGGACTGACCACCAGCAGAACCGCCGCCGGTTTGGCGTAAGTCAAACTTTGTTCCAACCCTGTCGGTGGAACTCGCCAGGTTTGGGTCTTTCCACAACCATTCGAGTCCCGCTTCATTGTTTTTTGTCAAAGATATTTCGGCGATTGCCGCCTGAATATATATCTGTGGCGTCGGTTTGTCTAATTCACCGATTAGCGCTTCCAATCTATCAATTACTTCCGGATTTTCTTTGATGATCAGCGAATTCGTCCGCTCGTCCGCCAGCACTGCTCCGATTCCCGGCGTAACGATTTTATTTAAAATATCCCGCAATTTCACGGCTTCGGCAAACTGACATGAAACTCTTTTCACTACGGTGCGGGACATTATTTTGCTCAAATCACTGACCATATAAACATCCACGCCCTCTATACTTCGATAACCAAGCCCGTTTGATTCCATGATGACCGAAATTGCGTCATCGGCTAACACATCGTTAATGTTTACGGTGATTCTACGGTCTTGAATAGCCGGGTCAACGACGAATTTAATGCCGGTTTTTTCTCCCAACACCTTTAAAACATTATTGATGGACGCCTCTTTGAGATTTATTGAGATAGTTGAATTCTGAGCGAATTTTGGCAAAGTTTGAGCGTAAATTATGTTTGTAGTAAAAATCAAAATAATAATCAGCAGCGCTGAATATTTTCTAAATAGTATTTTTTTTGTCATTGTTTTTACCCTAATCAAATGATTTTTTGTTAAGCTTATTTATAGAAATCTCAATCCTCGGGATCTCGATTCTGTTTTTTCCTTTTACCAGTATAATTCTGTTGGAGTCATATTCTGCAACTTTATTATTCAGGAAGACGTCTCCTTTTTTTATTTGTCCGTCTGTAGCGGGGAGTAATTCCTTAAGAGAAAGTTCCGGATTTATTTTACCTGAAACCATATCAAGTTTATCTTTAAAAAGGCGTTTAAGGTTTATATTGCGATGAACGGATTCGGTGTTTTTCGAGATCGTTATGGATTCGAAAATGAGAATGGGAACGATGCTGAGCGTTATAAAAAAGAGCGAAAATTTGAGCCATAATATTTTCTTTGATGTCATTTTATCACCGTCAGTTAAACTCCGGCGCTTTTAAATAGAGCTGGTTGTTTTTTGAGACCAATTTGACGCCGTCTTTTGTAATACGCACGACTCGAAAACCTTCGATTAAATCTCCTTCTCGATAAACTTCTCCGTTTATTATCGCCATGGGATTATTTTCGTCAAAGAAAATGCCCACAAGCAGGAATTTAGGTATGTCATTCTCAGGCTTAACTTTTGGTTCACCTTGTTTCACATCGGTTTTTTGCTTTTTCACGGCTATTATGCTTTTGGAATCCGGCGTCCAGGCTTTAGCAAAAGTAAACGGGTCTCTCAGTTGTTCAAAACTTTTATCTTTGCTGGCAATTGAATCTAAATGCGATTCGTCGATTTCCTTTAATCCTTCGTCTAAAATTTCTTTTATAATATTTTCGACCTGGTTGAAGTCATTTTCCTGATCGTAGACGATTTGTACCATGTGTGCGTTAAATTCCTGTTTTCCAGTTCTGCTTAATTGGAAAATTCCCAGGAGGATTAAAGATAGCGCCAGCGCTATTAAAATAATGATCTTGATTTTTTTGTTTTCCATTTAAATCACTATTGAAAAAATTACAACATCAAAGTTATAGTTCGCCGGATCCCGGGAATCGGGCGATATGCTGAATGAATCGATCAGCAGCCAATAACGGGACTTTTCAAGATTATTCAGAAAAGATAAAAATCTCGAGTAAGAACCGTGGAATTTGATATTGATCGGTTGCTTGTAATATTTGCCGAATATTTTCTCGCCTTTTTTCATAGGAGCGATGGAATTGAGACGGAGTTCTGATTTCTTTACTATGTAGTTCAATTCACCGAGCAGAGCGGAAAAATCTTTTTCATTTGCAATGCGGGATTCAAACGAACTTTTGAGTGACTGACAAATTTTCAATTCCGTGTCGAGATTAGTTAAAGCCTGTTCGATGTCCGTAGAGCGGATTTTGAGATAAATATTATCAAGATTATTCTTCTGTTCCTTTAGATCATTGTATCTTATCAATTGTGGCTTGATGATGAAAAAATTACTGACGGCAATAGTGCCCGAATAGACGAATATTGCCAGCAACATCCAGTGAATCCCGAATAGATTTTTCAGCAATGACGTCTTTTTTAACCGGCTTTTATCCATCGTTTCCCTATCTCTTTCATCTTGGCGGATTGCAAACACTACAAGGACCATAAGCCGAAACAGCATCCTTTAGAGCAATCGGAATTTGGCTTTTTGAAAGGTAGCGGCAACCTACTTTATGATACTTCTTTCCTGTTTTGGTGATATAGACTATTTCATCATCTTCCGAGGAAGATTGTTGAGAATAAGTCACGACTTTTTGAGAATTGCTTAGAGTCCAGAGCCCCCTGCTATCCTCGCGGGCTTCTCGTTCTAGTCGGGTAAACTTCTCAATATACTTAACATTTGGGGCATAGGTGGAAATATTCGCATAACCTTGTCTGAGAAGCTCAGCATTGAGAAATGTACCATCTTCAAGGTAAACGTAGGCAAGCAAACGACCGTATTTATCTCTCTTTTGGACATCGAATTCAATCTTGACTCGTTTGCCCTCTACCATTCTCTTTGTGAATTCACCGGCTTCCTTGCCGTAATATTCCACTGCCTTTGAAGGATGAACAGTCTCAGGAGTATCAATACCAATTAGGCGTATTCTTTCCCCGTTCTCAAGTTTAATCGTGTCGCCGTCAATAACTCTTTTGATCTTATAAGTCTCTTGCGAAAATAAAACTAAGCTTATAAAGATCATGCAGAATAAGGCAAAGAAGAATGTTTTTGTTAAAACTTTCGTTTTCATTGCAAATTCTCACCAAATGATAAATGGCACATATCTAATAGATCCCTATCGTAAAGGACATAATTGGATCGTTGCCCTTTTGTCCTATTTGATTTTCCAATATATCTACTCTTTTAAAGTCTTCCATGAATCTATCTTGTTTCTCAATTGCCTGTTTAAATATATTCAACTGGTTTTGATTCTGTTCATCGGTATTAATGAGAGTATATCCGGTTAACTTCATTTTCTCACTTTTACTTTTTGCCGGATTGGTATTTACGACAATTTGCTCTAATCGGATGTTACCGGGAATTGCATTGGAAAGAAATACCATTTTACTTAACCAGTTGCCGGGTCTGTGATAACTTTGAAGGTAGAATCTTTTTTTTGAATCGATCTCTTTTTTCTCTTTATATAGTTTTTTTATGCGCTCAAGTTTCGGGCTTTGCAATTCTACTTCCGTTGCGATTTTATTGATCTCTTTTTGATATACCGAAGAGATAAATAAATTTGTCTTGTGGGTATAAAAAAGACTGAGCAGAGAAAAAAACCAGACCACTCCATAGAGAATAGTGATGAGATATCTAATCCTTTTCTGCTTTTTTCTAATTGTGGCTTTTCCGAGAAGATCTACCGTTATCATTTTCATAGTTCATCTCGCAATGCAAGTCCTAACGAGGTGGCAAAGTGCAGCCCTAACTCGTCAATATTTTCGATTTCCTGCTTGCACTCAAGTTTTTCCGACTTTAACGGATTCCAGAGAGCTACAGGAACTTTCACAGCGTTTGCCAACAAGTAATCGAGGTTTTTTAATTTCGCGCCTCCACCGGTTAGATAAATGCGCTGAAGCCCCTCTTCACCGTATAAAATTTGGTAATAAATATCCGCTTTCTTGAGATCTTCCGCTAATTTTGCGACCATCGAAAGCAGGACCCCTTTCCAGCCGATCTCTTTATAATTGTTAGTATTATCAGTAGTATCTGCCTGTGCGTTGCCTGACTGCGTCCCGAGTTTCGGGACAGGCAGGCGTCCTCGCTCAGGCAGGCACGCAGACAGGTGGGATGCTTGGCGGCTCATTTCAATTTTCTGTTGTTCCGCGTCTATAAATGAGATATGCAGCGTACTTTTGATAGCCCGGGTAAGCGTATTTCCGCCGATTGCGATAGAATTGAAAAGGGGATCATGGTCCGGGTGCATGATAATCAATGTGGTACACGCGGCGCCAATATTAAGTATTGCAACGGTTTTATCGGGATGCAAATCCTGCAGAGTAATAAAACAGTTGTAAATTGCCAGTGAATCGATCTCCACGATTTCCGGTTCAAGATTTGCCCTTGTTAGGATGTCCAGATGCTTCTTCATTTTATTCGCGGGAACTATTCCGACAAGAACAGTCTGCATATTGCTGCTTTTATTGGTGTTCAGCACCTGGAAGTCGAATTCCACATCATCGATATCAAAAGGAATAGTACTCGCGAGTTTCCATTTGATTGCAGATTGAATTTCACTGTTGGATAAATTTGGTAATTCCATGCTGCGCACCAGGGCGTCCTGCCCGGAAACGCTTGTCTTGACTTTTTTTACACCGCCCTTTATTTCGCTGATTAATCCACGAATTACCTGGACTAAAAGCGTGTCGCTTAAATCTTCGGGTCGTCTAACATTTTTGCTCATATATAGGTCTGTCAGCTTCATGAATTCGATCCTGATCTTCTTTTTTCGGCGTAATCCGATTATTTTGATCACGTTGCTTCCGATGTCGACGCCCACCGATTTTTTTTCTTTGATCAACATATCTGCTCAGTCGCTGCTTACCCAGCTGCCTTTTTTAATATATTTTTCCCAATCATAAATATCCGGGCCTAAGAATCCGGGCGGATATTTGTAATATTTTTCATCTCCGAAATCGGTGATTACCACGCCGCTTTTGAGCACCACTTTGTTTGCCACAATCGGTCCGGTGAGGGTATCTCCTTTGAAATTCACAAAGCCTGTCGAGAATACCGCCCCTTTTATTATCAGCAGGGGAGTCCCGAGTATATCCGTCTCAGCAGTATCGCCGACAACGATCGCGGGGTAGTAGAGCGAACTATCGGGCATCTGTTGCGCCTGTATGGAAACGGTTCCCAGAAACTTTATGCTGCCTGTTACGAAGAGAGTGCCAAATAAACTGCTGCCGTTTTTCATGGTTACGTTGCCGTCTATAAAGTGAATTCCAGTATCTATTGGAGCGCTAAAACTTGTGTCCCCAACATGATGAAAACCGTAAATAGACGCAATAGAATCATAATATGCGTTATTGACTTCAGGCAGCGGATCGAAATGACTGATCCCGTGATCTTTTAGATGATTTAAAGTATAATTGCTGGTATCCAACTGAGTCTGGTAGGAAACGATATGGTTAAACGGATTGTCCCGCCACAGCTCCACGGATACCGTTTTAGATACTGTAGCCGATGTTCCGGTTGACGTCAGAATTTGGGCAACCGAATCGTAAGTAACCGACATCGAACCGTTTGAGAAAGTTCCCTGGGAATCGGGTCCGTGATTTAAACGCCACAACCCGATATTTATTCCACTCTCGGCGGACGCCAAAGCCTGTGTTCTTTGCACGTTTTGTATACTTAATTTTCCTTCCTGCGCAGCCATGGAGAGAAAGGCGGTGCCGATAATGGTCAGAATAAGGAAGAAAATCATGACCATGCCCAAAATGCTGCCGTCTTCGGATTTG
>Ga0268276_1004198_pt1 | contig 10348 bp, 11 predicted proteins | sample saktaG_4_FD_190145 | JGI IMG/M metagenome (GOLD analysis project Ga0268276, IMG submission 190145) | Saline water microbial communities from Sakinaw Lake, British Columbia, Canada - sak_2010_1_5_45m | ecosystem: Environmental > Aquatic > Non-marine Saline and Alkaline > Saline ...
CTCATCTTGCATAGAAACAAAATCAATCCCCCATTCTTTTAATTGTTCAATTGTTGTAACCAGGTCCATTAAACTTCTTGAAAATCTATCTAATTTGTAGATAAAAATAGCGGAGAACTTCTTTACTTCAGCATCTTTTAGCATCTGTTGCATCTCTGGCCTGTGAGTCAAATCTTTTCCAGATTTACCTTCATCCCTATAAATTTTAAATGTTTCGTAGCCAAGAGCTTTAGAATAATTTATTAGGGCTGCTTCCTGAGCAGCCAAAGAAGTACCATGTTTAGCTTGATCTTCTGTTGAAACTCTTATGTAGATTGCTGCCAGGGGTTTTGCTTGATCGTTCATTTTTCTAAATTTTTTATAAATTTAAGGTTTATTTCTTTCAATGAATTAATAATGATGTCTGGATTTTCTTTTTCTAGAACCTTTTTTCCAAAAGTATTAGTGATTGCAATAACTTTCATTCCAGCTGCCTTAGCAGATTTTATTCCATTAATTGTGTCTTCAATGACAATGCATTCTTCTGGTTTGAGCTTTAACCTAGTGGCAGTTGATAAATAGGGTTCTGGATGAGGTTTGGTATTTTTTACTTCTTCGCCTGTAACCTCAACCTCAAATATGCCTTTTTGCTCTGGAAAGATCTCTTCAACAATTTCCCTGGTTTTTCTTCTAACAGAAGTGGTTAATGCAATTTTGTATTTCTTTTTGATTAGCTTAATTAGTCTATAAAATCCTGGAAAAATTTTCAAGTCTTGTTTTGCCAATTCTTCCCAAATCTTTCTGTTTTCATTAATTAACTCTTCAATGGTTTGATTGATTTTCCTATCCTTTAAGACTTCTTCAAGAAGGTCTCTTAAATTTCTTCCCTGAAATTTTTTATGCTCTTCTTTTGAAAAGGGGATATTGTGTTTTTTAAGTAATATTCTTACTGATTCATAATGTAAGGGTTCGGAATCTATAATTACACCATCTTGATCAAAAATTATCGCTTTTATCATTTTTCCCACCTGATTTCTAAACTTTCGAAATCTCCTCTTAATTTAGTATTAAATTTTATAACTGAGAAATGTAAATGGGGGCCAAAAGAAAACCCTGTATTTCCACTATACCCTACTAAATCTCCTTTTTTGACTTTCTGCCCCATTTTAACTACAGCTTTACTCAAATGAGCATAATGAGAGAACTCATCAGCTTTATGCTTGATTAATATAAAATTACCTGCATCATTCATGTCTTTTGTTGTTTCTGTCTTGTTATCAATTATTTGGACAACTTCCCCATCAAAAGCTACATGAACCTTTGTTCCTTCCTTGCATAAAAAGTCTATTGCCTGCTTCAATCTCCCTTCATGGGCTAGGGAGGAAGTATCTAGTCTAATAATCTCTTTTTTATCTAAAGGTAACTGATAAATATTTTTTGTTTTCATTTTATTTCAACGCCTAGCTTCTTTAAATCTTTGATAAATTGTTTATTGTTCTTGAACAAAATTGTTTTCATACCTAGTTTTTCAGCGGGGATAAGATTGCAATCTAGGTTATCAATGAAAACGCATTGGGAAGGAGCTAACCTTAACTTTGAAAGAATCTTCTTATAAATTCCGTTGTTAGGTTTTCTTACCCCTACCTTATGTGAGAAAACCATTACATCAAAAGCAGAAGCTACTTGTTTTGTGATTAGGATTTTGTAAGGTAAAAACCATTGATCTGAAAGAATTGCAGTTTTGTAGGCCTTTTTCAATTTTTTGATTAAAACTAATAAGGGTTTGTTTAGGATAAATCTTTTTCTGATTCCTTGTTTCCAAATTTGTCTTAACCTCTTTTTTGAAACATCTAAACTTTGGGCCATTAAACCAAGACCTTTTTCATTCTTTATTTTTCCTATAAGTAATTTTTCCCAAACAAAGCCTATTTTTTTAAAATATTTTTCAATAGGAATTTCTAATGTCTGATAGACTTCTTCATGAGATTTTTCATCTCCGATATGCAATACGCCACCAATATCAAAAATAATTGCTTTAATCCTCTCTTGACTTTTTGTTTTCATTTTACCTCCTTTTGAACTTTATCTAGTTCTTGTTGATTTAACATATGAAATATATTCGTTTCGTGAATTTGACATTTTTTATAGAGTTCATCTTCAAATTCTCTAGGTTGTAGGTTTATATGAAGATGTTCTACTTTTATTCCCCCATTTTTCTGGAAAGGCCTAAAATTCTGCCTGATATCACAACCCTTAAACTTTTTCAATAGTTTTTCTTCAAATTTAATTACTTGATTGAATAACTCGATTCTTTCTTCTTGATTCAGTTCTGAAAGTTTTTGAATATGTTTTTTAGGAATAACTAAAAGATGACTAGGAACAAGAACTGGATTACTGATAAGAACAAATGTGTTTTTGGTTTCATCTAGGATTCTAGTTCTTTTCAAATCAATATTACAAAATGGACATTTTTCGGTTTTCATTTTACCTCCTTCTTCTTCCTAATTAAAAGTATTAGCAAGCTTATGGCTATGAAAAGGACTGAAAACCCAAACATTATCCAGTTGTAGGAAATTGCATGTTGATTACTTGCAATTTTCCAAATGTCTATTAAGCTCATTAAGCCAATTCCAATCCAAAAAGCAATTGCCAGCTCAAAAACTTTTTTTGTTTTCATTTTACCTTTACCTCCTTATTGAGAGATCTTTTAAAATTGCTATGAATTAGATGAAACGCTAATCTTCCATCTTTATACCTTATTGGAGAACCAATAATTTGACCACACGAACAAGTAAGATTTTTCAAGTCTTTTGTTTCTTTAATATTGGGATCCTTTTTTAGTTTTGAAAATTGTTCAGGTTCTATAATTCTATTAAGATAACATCTTTTCAAACTACCTGGCCCATCTTTTTGATAAACAAAAATTAATTTTCCACATTTCACACAAGAGACATTAACTATCTTTGTTGTTCCGCCCCTTTCTCTTAAAAATCTATCTTTCTTTATTTTCAACTTTTCTTCAGTCATTTTACCTCCTTTTTCTTTTTCTTCTATTTTTTGTGTGAGTTCACGAGTTTTGTGCACTTGCTTTTCTCTCATGCCCTTAGTGCACAAAATCAATTTTTTATGGTTTTTATTTTTTGGAAATCTGCTTAAAACTTTTAAGCGAACTTTTTTAATAAAGTCTTGGAAAAGTTTTACCTGATCTCTTTTTTCTTTTTTTCTTAATTTGCATCAAAACTTACTTAATCGACGTAAATACCTGCACTTAGGGCTTTATCGACGTGGTGAACGGTCTTCACAGGCACCCTTAGTATATAAATTTTGCGTTTTTCGAAGAGAAAATGAAATAAATTAGAGTTTTAAATGAACTTTTTTACTATTTTTTAGAAATTTTTAGAAATTTTCTTCTTGTTAAAACTTACTAGCAATGCGCAGAAGTTTTGCTTTTGGTTGTGACCTTCCAACCGCATCCAATTTCTAGAGGAACTGAATTAAATGCTGAAGTGACAATTGAAGTCAGTATTAAATGATGTAATGCTAAAGAATCGTCTGCTAAGCCTTTCGCAGGATAACATAATTCAAATGTATCGTCACCAAAATATCCTATTCTTTTTTCTGGATCTTTTTTTAAAACAACATGACTTAAATCCCCTATTTCATACATCTGAGAATTTTGGATATTATATAACATTACAGACATCTCTTCTTGGCCTAATGCCTCAAAAATCGTTTGATATTTTAACATTTGTGATTCAGATTATTATCATTTATAATCTTTATTGTGATTTTTAGTCTGTTTTTTTTCTATTTTTTATGTTTTTCTTCATGCTAAAACTTACTAGCAATGCGCAGAAGTTTTGCGTTTTGTTTGTTTTTTCTATTGAAAAATAAAAAAAGTAATTCGTTTAAACGAATTAATTCTTAGATCTTGTTTTTGTTAATCATTGGACTAGGGCCCATTTATATTTGTTTAATATTATCGTCTAATTTATCAAAACTTATTGTTTTTTATTGCTAAATTAAATCTCACGCAACTCTCACTTATTGGTCATTTTTACACTTTTTTCTTGTTTTTTTATTGATTTTTGTTGTTCCCTAACTGCCTTTGATGCCCTTAAAATTGCCTTTTTTGATCTAATTTTTCTGATTTTGTGATATTTTTATTTTCTTTTTTTACTGTTTTTTTGCTGATTTTTTTCTATTTTTTATGAATTTTTTTATGATTTCTATTTTTTAAATCTGCAAAAAAATGAAAAAAATTTCGATTTTTTCGGATTTTTTTATGATTTTTTATGATTTTTTCTGAAATTTTACGAAAGATTTAAAAAGCAAAAAACTCACTATTTAATATGAGTTTTTTGTGGTTCGGCAAAAAAAGAGATGAGTTGATTAGTGATGAAATTAAGAATTCTTTTGAAAATGTAAAGGGGGATATTGATAAAATTTCTGCTTGGATCAATCATTTGCACACCCAAGATAATAAACACAACACCAAAATTGAACAGGTTTATGATGAAATTCTCAAAATTAAGGAAGATATCGACGGTATAAAATCTTTCATTTCTTTCTTCGATTCTTCACTTTCCAAGGGGGTGTTTAAACACCCATCAACAGGTGTTTATAAACAACCAGCTGTTGAAGGTGTGCAAACACGTGTGCAAACACGTGTGCAAACACCCATTTTTAACCACTTTTTAAAGAATTTAAGCTCAACAGAAAGGACTATTGTATGGATTGTTTTGAACTCTGAATTAAAATTAAGCTGTGATGACATTGCCGCATTGCTTGGAAAAGATAGGGCAACTGTACGTGGACAATTGAATAGCATAAAAAGGAAAAATGAGAATTTGATTTTAGAACATGTTGAGAAAAATGGAAAAAAGAGATATTATGTTGATCCAAGGATAAAAGAGGGTTTGTTAAAACAACTAAAAAACAAGGTAAAAAAGAAGAAAAGTGAGCCTTTTTTTGTTCAAGAAGAGAGTAGTTTAGACTAGGGTTTTGAGTCAAAAAAGAGGTAAAAAATATGAAAGAAAGTAGGGGAAAAACGACTAGAAATAAGCTGAAAAAGGGAAAAGTGAGAGTTCATACTGGATAAATAGTTCGCATAATAGGGTTTATTCATATTTTTTATGATCTAAAACCCTTTAAAAGAGCAAAAGTGAGAGTTGGCAGATAAGGGAAAAACCAGAAAAAACGAAAAAAGATCAGAAAAACAAGAAAAAGAGAGAAAGTTAAACACAAGGGGATTGGGGAATATGTAAAAAGGAGGGTTAAACCTAAAGAAACAAAAAATAAAATAAGGAATTAGGTAAAAGTTACAGTAAGTAAAATAAAGAAAAAAATAACAGATTAGGGAAAAAGATAGACTAATAGCTAAAATGATTAATTAAGGCTTATATCTTTATGATAATAGCGATTTAGCTTTTTAGATATATGCCCAATAGATATTCGGTGAGCCGATGAATGCTAGAGAGAAAACTGATAAATGCCCTTATTTCTTAAGTTTTGTTAAATTATCTAAAGTAGTTATATTCTTGAGCTCGTCTGGAATCCTGATAACGACGAGCTTATTGTTTCTCTTTTCTTTAATCAATGGAATGCCTTTATGCTCAAGTCTTGAGACATAATCTCGAATAGAACCCTCTGTAAGATTAGCTTTCAGAGCAATGTCCTTATAGCTCACTTCAGGGATCTCCTCATTAAGAGTATAGATTATGGAAAATACTAAAATCTCTTGATTAGTTAGATTTTTGAACTTTTGCTTGAGATCTTTCTTTAGTTTTTCAAGAATAACTGGAAGATTATCCAACCTAATTTCTTCGGGTTTTGGCCCAGGGGGAAGTCTTGTTTCTTCTTGTTTTAGGCTTTCTTGTTTAGGATAGCGAAGATCTATTTGAGGAATTTGGGGTTCATCGTCGAGAGAATCTTGACTTATCGACGAGATGGATTCTTGGGGATTTTCATGTGTTGGTTGTCTGCTGACTGTCTGTTGACTGTCTGCTGGAACCCCCCCATTTCCTATGGAGAATGTGGAAATAGGGCTTATTTCTCTATTATAAGGTGGATTATCTGCTGGATTTTTGGTTTTCTGCTGCATGCCTACTGAAGATGTGTCGGGATTGACTTTTTGGCTTTGAATCTCTTGACTTAAATCATAGAGGGTGGATTTTATTTGACTCAATTGTTCTCCAAGATCAAGCATCTGATTATAGAGAAAAAGCATTTCCTCTTTTATTTTCTTAAATGATCTTGAGATTGACTCTTTTTCTTTGACATTCATTTTAATAATATTCTTTGAGATTGATGGAGGTATTGATTAATGAACATTTGGGTTCTTTAAATAGATTATGAAACTAAGAATATAGATTTTAAAAGGGTTATTTTAAAGTCAATATGTTGGGGGGTTGTATAGACAATGGTGGTTGTTGGCCTGGTTGCATCTGTTTATACATCATGTAAGCCTTGTCTGCAAGTCTCCAACGCATTCTTTTCTTATAGTCTATTCCTTCATGATTCTTCTTCACAGAAACTACTAACTTCTTAATCTCTAGATCTTGAAGAAGTTTTTTTGTGTATTCTTCGTCTCTAGCTAATTCTTGGGAGATATGTGCGGTGAATAATGATTTTGGAGAGTTCTGGAACAAGAATAATAAGATAGACTCCTTGATTTTTTCCTCTTTTTTTGAACTTATCTGTGGCATGAATTTCTGAGAAACACTATATTTATAAAGTTTTTCGGTTTGTGAAATATATGAAAAAGAGGTTTAGTTTAAACTCTGTTATTTCTACTAGTATCTTATTCGGAAGTTTGGTGTTTGGTTTTAATTTAGCAAGAGCACAACCCATTCATTCACCTGTTCCTTCTTTAGAAGATAGTTTAAATAAGATTTGGGAAAAACCTCCTGTTAATAATTCGGCGATTATCCCGGATGACAGCTGGGACAGATATTGCGACAGTGTAATTAGAGATTATATGAATGTACCATTGTATTTATCTTATAAGGAGTCTATCCCTCTGTTAGACAGGACTGATACTGTAGCTTATTTTATGATATATTCTGGTTTTCGTGATTCAACTGAACAAAATCTTGATGTTTTTACTGGTTTTGTAGGAACAGGAGAATCTTCAAGAGGCTATTTAAAAAGATTAAGCCAGGGGGTAACTAGAGTTATTGTTATTTATAATGAAGGAGTTTATCCTGAACAAGAAGAAGAATGGTGCAAAGAACAGACTTGTTTTGGCCAAGATATGAGAAATGACTCACTTTACAAATCTAATTTATTAGGCACTTACCAGACAAAATTGATAAAACTTGGTACAGATATTGAAAAAAAGCTTTTTAGTTCGACTACAGGCTTACTTCATATAGCAAAATCATTGATTGACTTGCCCCTGGATATAGTCAATTTTGCAACAAGAGGGAATTTCCCTGGAGAACTTGAAACAGAATATGGGAGCCAGTATAAAGAGCCTATAACGGCAGAAGAAATCTGGATATATCCGATGCTTGGTTTTATGAAGACGTATGGTATCAAAGCAAGAGATACAAGGGTTGCATGGAAGAGCACAAGAAGAAGAAGACCTTTGAAAATTTATATAGAAACAAAATTGCAAAGGACTTGGATCCATGAGGGTTTGTTAAAATATGCTGATTTTGGTTTAGGAAAGCCGATTGTAAGAACACTCGATGTCCCACAAAGATCAGAAACAGAATAAAAGCAGAATAATTGTTTTCTAGTTACATATACCTGTAGAAAGTCTTATATACTGAGAAAGCTTTTTGGCAAAATTAACTTAAATTTTTGAAAGTCAACTTCTCGGTAAGTGCTGATACTTGGGGTTAATTGTTGAATTCAGGAAAAAGTAAAGAAATTGAATAAAATAAAACAACAAACAAACATGACAAACATAAAATTTATAGAAAAACCAAATACTGAAAAAGAAGTACAGGATTCTTTAAATCCTTTAGTGTCAACTTGGTTCAAGAACAAGTTTGGGACTTTTTCAGAATCGCAGCGGTTTACTATAATCCCTGTCAGAGACAGAAAAAATCTTTTATTAAGCTCTCCTACTGGTTCTGGTAAAACATTAAGTGCATTTGCTTCTATTTTGAGTTATTTAATCACTTTAGATGAAAAGAAAGAACTTGAAAATAAGGTTTATTGCATTTACATTTCGCCTTTGAAGGCACTTTCAAGGGATATTGAAGTTAATCTGAACAATCCCTTGAAAGAAATGGAAAAAATAGCAGGTAGAGAGTTTGGAATTAGAGTCAGTGTAAGAACAGGAGACACAACTGCCCAAGAAAAACAAAAAATGTTGAAAAAAGTCCCACATATTCTAGTGACTACGCCCGAAAGCTTAGCTATTTTATTATGCAGCAAGAAGTTTTCTGAAAAAATGAATGCTATAGAGTTTGTTATTATTGATGAAATCCATTCAATGGCAAATAAAAGAGGAACTCATCTAAGTTTGAGTCTAGAAAGACTTGATGAACTGTCTTTAATCAAGCCAGTAAGAATAGGTTTGAGTGCGACAATTGCCCCAATTGAAGAGATTGCTAAATTCTTAGTGGGATATGAACTTAAGAATAAAGAATGGAAAGAAAAAGAATGTTTGATAGCTGATGTACAGTATCTAAAGAAAATGGATTTACAAGTTTTAAGTCCTTTGAAAGATCTTATTAATACTACTGCTGCAGAAACTAGAGAGGGGCTTTATAATCTTTTAGACAAACTGATTCAAGAACATAAGACTACCTTGATTTTCACTAATACTAGAAGTGCTACTGAAAGAGTAGTCAATCATCTTAAAGAAATGTTTCCGGGAAATTATGAAGAAGTTGAAGAGACAATAGGAGCACATCATTCTTCTTTAAGCAAAGAATATAGGTTCTCTATTGAACAAAGATTAAGAGAAGGAAAATTAAAATGTGTTGTAACTTCCACTTCCTTAGAGTTGGGAATTGATATTGGTTATGTTGATTTAGTTATTTTATTAGGAAGTCCAAAAGGAGTTGCAAGAGCTTTGCAAAGAATTGGCAGAGCAGGACATAAACTGCATAATGTAAGTGAAGGAAGAATGATTGTCCTGGATAGAGATGACCTTGTTGAATGTGCTGTTTTATTAAAAGAAGGTATTGAAAAGAAGATTGATAGGGTTTCTATTCCAAAAAATTGTCTAGATGTTCTGAGCCAACATATTTATGGTATGGCTATCCAAAAAATTTGGAATATTGGGGAAGTTTTCACTTTAATCAAGAAAAGTTATTGTTATAATACTCTTACTAGAGAAGACTTTTTCTCAGTAATAAGCTATCTGACTGGGGAATATGCGGGATTAGAATCAAAAAGTGTGTATGCAAAGATATGGTATGATGAAAAAACAAAACAAATCGGCAAAAAAGGGAAAATGGCTAGAGTAATCTACATGACAAACATAGGGACAATACCTGATGAGAGTTTTGCAAATGTCATAATAGCTAGTCCTGGTTCAAGGAAGAACGAGCATGTTGGTATGATTGATGAATCTTTTCTAGAAAGAATGAAAAAAGGAGATGTTTTTGTTCTTGGAGGAAATAAATACCAGTTCCTTTATTCAAGAGGAATGCAGGTTTATGTAAATGCCTCTGTTTCAAGGCCCCCAACAATACCTTCTTGGGCTTCTGAGATGCTTCCATTGAGTTTTGATTTAGCTTTAGCTATACAGCACTTTAGATATTTGATGGAAGATAAGTTCAAAGCTAAAAAAACAAAAGCAGAAATCAAGAAGTTTATACTAGATTATGTTTATGTTGATGAAAATGCTGCTGAAGCAATTTACAGTTATTTTTATGCACAGTTCAATTATAGCTTAATTCCTGGTGAAAGAAGATTGTTGATTGAAACGTATATTGATGAAACTGAAAAAAGATACTATATCTTCCATTCTTTGTATGGACGAAGAGTCAACGACGCTCTGTCAAGAGCAATTGCATACATAGCAAGCAATAAAACAGATCTTGAAATCGGAATAAATGACAATGGTTTTTTCATTGCTTCTCAACAGCCATTGCAAGTTGAAAAAGCCCTGAAACTTTTAGCAGCAAAACCAGAAGAGTTAAGAAGAATTTTAGAAGAAGCTGTTGAAAAAACAGAAACTTTTAGAAGAAGATTCAGACATTGCGCTGCAAGAAGCTTAATGATTATAAAGAATTACAAAGGAAGAACTAAATCAGTTGGAAGACAGCAAGTCAAATCAGATGTGCTTTATTATGCTGTAAGGAAGATTTCTTCAGATTTTCCTATTTTGAAAGAAGCTAGGAGGGAGATATTGGAAGATCTGATGAATATTCATGAAGCTCAACAAGTTTTGAACTGGATA
>Ga0268276_1004199_pt1 | contig 10347 bp, 8 predicted proteins | sample saktaG_4_FD_190145 | JGI IMG/M metagenome (GOLD analysis project Ga0268276, IMG submission 190145) | Saline water microbial communities from Sakinaw Lake, British Columbia, Canada - sak_2010_1_5_45m | ecosystem: Environmental > Aquatic > Non-marine Saline and Alkaline > Saline ...
AGGCGGGGCATTTTGAGAAACAAGGAGGGGGATTGCATCCCCATTACCCCTGCCCCGCATTTATCCCCGCCATAATGGCGGGGTATTCTGCGGTGTTTTCATAAAGTAGATTATGCACATTTACTAGTTAATATAACCTAATGGAGGTGTTTGAAATGAATTTTAGTCCCGACCTTGGTAGCCCGATTACCAATACCCATTTGCGGAATCCCGGCCATGTCGCCGATGTTTCCGGTATGTGCGCTGTCTGTACCGCCGATTGCGTCGGCCCTTGCGAGATCGGCCTTTCGGCGGTACGCGGTGCGGAAGCTATTCTGCCCTTCTCGGCTGATAAAAACCAGTTCGCTTCCGAGAAGCGCTATCCCCTCGACTTTTCCCATTTCAATATTAACGGAAGGGTATTTGGGGCGATTGGTCTTCCTTCCGATCCATACGAAGCAAGTTACCCGAACGCCGATATCTCTTCTTCTTTTGGCGTTGTTCACGCGGTTCCCGTCAATGCCCCTTTTATCCTTCCGGCTATGGCCAAATTGGCCTGGAAAGAATACTTCGCAGGAGCCGCAGTTTTCGGCGTGCCCGTGGTCATCGGTGAGGATGTCATCGCAAAGGACAAAGGACTTATTGTCAACGGTCATAAGGTTATCAAGGCACCGTTAATAGACGAGATGGTTTCTACATTCAGGCGTTATGAGCATGGCTTCGGCGATATCATCCTTCAGGCGAACTTTGATGATGAATATCACGGGGTACTTGAGTACGCTATTGAACAGCTTGACATCAAATCCGTAGAACTGAAATTCGGCCAGGCCGCCAAAGGGATCCAGGGCATGGGTCAAGTCCCGAAAATCGAAGACGCGCTTCGCTTTAAAGCTCTCGGTTACATCGTTCTGCCAGATCCGACAGACGCCACAGTCGCCGAGGCCTATGCAAGAGGAGTCGGACCCGTGTTCGAAAAAATCGGCAAGCTTCCGATGTGGACTTCCGAAGATCTCGTACAGCGGGTCGCAGAACTGCGGAGGTTAGGCGCCGAACGCATCTGTTTCAAGACAGGCCCTTTTGACCCTCGGGACATCGCCACTATTCTCGAGATCGCGTCGGAAACTGGTGTCGATCTGGTAACACTCGACGGAGCAGGCGGTGGAACCGGCCATAGTCCAGCCAAAATGATGAACGAATGGGGCATGCCAACGGTAACGCTTGAGGCCATTATTTACCGTATTCTGAGCGGATTTGAAAAGGCCGGAAAGCCGTTGCCGCCGATAGCGATGGCTGGTGGTTTCGCGACCGAGGATCAGGTCTACAAAGGCCTGGCGCTCGGAGCGCCATACGTTCGCATGATAGCCATTGGCCGCGCTGCCATGGCTGCCGCTACAGTTGGACGGCAAGTAGGAGAGGCACTCCGGAACGGTTCCGTACCCAAAGAATATGCCCGCTTTGGTTCGAGCGTCGATGAAATATTCGCTGACTTTCGCCTACTCAAGGCTGAATATGGCGACGAGACGTTGAATATCCCGACGGGGGCTTTAGGGCTTTATTCTTATCTGAACCGAGTATCCGTCGGCCTCAAGCAGTTCATGGCCCTAAATCGAAAATTCGCGCTTCGGTATATCGACCGGGAGGATATTGTGCCCCTTACTGAAATTGCCGCGAAGACAACCGGCCTATCTACTTATGACGAACTTCTAAACACACCATGAAAAAGGAGGATAAAGAAAAAACATCGAACAAATTAATCCAGAAGACGGCTTACAGCCGCCGCTGATTATTACGTGTGTGCCGGGCATGGCACAGAACTAGCGGGGTGAAAGTCCCCGTGCCAGGTGTTCGCAGAGCCGAAGGCTAGGAAAAGGGCAAGGGCGTCATCGTGAGGTGAGGTTTGGAGGAGGCCCAATCCAAAAGCGCGGGGCGACGAACAGGGACCGGATCTGAGGTGTGGTACGTTCGGGGCGAGCGGGCACGTGACCGCAAAGCCCTCCATCTGCGATTGGGGCGTGCTTTATAAATCCGGCGTTTACGCGCGGCAAGCCCGGAAGGCGTGTAAGGAACTCTGGCAGGTGGAGCATGTTTTCAGGGACATGAAGTCCATTCTTGAGACCATACCCGTATTCAACCAGAAGGATGAAACAATAAGAGGGCATGTGTTCTGTAGCTTTCTTGCATTGACACTCAGAAAGGAACTACAGCAGAGACTGGAAGCAGCGGGAAACCACTTCGAGTGGTCTGAAATCAAGCAGGATCTCAAATCGCTTCAGGAGATCGAAATAGAAGACAACGGGGAATCCCTAACTGTAAAAAGTGAATGCAAGAGTGTCTGTGGCAAGGTTTTTCAATTTGTTGGCGTTGCCATACCACCCACGATCAGAGAGATGTGAAGTTGCTTTATGAACCTTTCAAAGAACAATATGTGGTGCCAAGAACTTTTTAGGGATATCTATGCGCCCGATATCGAACAACTATATTTGTGCAACTGTTGAAGATGAGTTAGGGAGAATTGCATGAAAGTGCTCAGTTAAAATTGACTGGGTACGGAGATTGAGGAGAATAGAAATGAAGATTATGGCAATAGTTCCCGGTGCCCTTTCTGCACAGGAAATCGCTGCTCGGGAGGATTATCTAAGGACTTTGTGTTCCCCGAGTACACATTTGATCGTGGTCCCTACTGAGTCAGGTCCTGCGGCAGAAGACGGTGCAGCTCTAGGAGTCGTGATTACGGGCATATTAGAGAGGGTGAGACAAGCGAACGAAGAGAGATACGATGCGATAATGTTGCATTGTTTTGCTGATCCCGGACTCGAGGCAGCCAAAACCATCTCGGATATACCATTTGTGGCTCCTGGGGAAGCAAATTACCACGTGGCGTCGTTACTGGGAGACAAATTTGGCTTAATTACACTTACACGTGAGTTTGTTCCCATAATGTGGAGAAGAGCAAAGATTTATGGCGTGGCTGATAGAATCGTGTCAATAAAGACACTTGATATACCCCTTTTGGAATTTAAGGAAAGGAAAAGGGAACTTGAAGAGAAATTTCGTGAACTTGGGAAGGGTCTGATTGGTGAGGGAGCGCATGTGATAATTTCGGCGTGTTTGGCTACCTTGCCAGCGTTAGGAACGGGCTCTTCCAATCGAATCGGAAAAGATTTGGGGATCCCAGTCCTCGATAGCAACGCTGTGACCTTGAGAGTGGCTGAGATGCTGGTTAGTTTGAAAGTATCCCAGAGCAATGCGGCTTTCCCCAGACTGGGCCATGCAGCAAAAACTTAAGGGCGAATTCCTAAGGGGAGTGAAATGCCAGAGAAAAAGGCAGGAGGTTAAGAATGAAGCGTTTTGTAAACATTATAGATCGTATTTCAACTACATCGGGTTACATATCAGCTGCACTGGGGGTTTTCCTCTTCATGCTGATTTTGGCTGAGATATGTTCGCGGACGTTTTTTTCGACATCGTTGCTCTTGACTCTGCAGGTATCCAGTTGGTTGTTAATTGGACTAGTTTTCATGGGCGGCGGCTGGACGCTGAAGGCGGGGGGGCACGTTCAGGTTAACTTATTTTTTTCACGGTTGACAACTGGGGGGCAAAATCTTACGAACTTATGTCTTGCCAGCCTAGGTACAGTGGCATTTGGCTTTTTTGCTGTGTACGCATGTTTCAGGCTAGTGGAGCTTTTTGTAGGTGGGATGGTTGGTGAAACGGTTTATCGCCTACCCAAGTGGTGGCCTTGGGCACCGGTGGTGATAGGATCGGTCACCATGTGCACGCAGTATATTGGAATGATAGTTGAAAGTGCTCAGGCCCTTAAGAACGACGAACGAGTTAGTGTACGGGACGTTATACCTTCTGTTCTTATTGGTTTGGTTTTTGGCGTGACATTGATAGCAGAGGTTTTCTTCGCCCCTTTTTCCGTGGGCGATCCCATAGTGATTCTCATTGTCATACTTGCTATCTTATTTACATTCATCGGTAGCGGCCTTTGGATTTTTCTCTCCTTAGCTCTGACAGGTCTACTTGGATTAATGTTGTTTACCGAGTATCCTCTCGGAGAAATTGTTGTACAAGTTGCCTTTTCGGCAAATAGAAATTTCATAATGACATGTCTACCTCTTTTTGTCTTCATGGGGGAGTTGCTTTTTGTGTCGGGAGCCAGCAGGGATCTGTATTCAGGACTGAGTGCTTGTGTATCGGGTGTGCCAGGAAGGCTGCTACATTCTAATGTCTTATCGTGTACTATATTCGCAGCTGTGTCTGGGTCTAGTGCAGTCACTGCTGCTACCATTGGTTCTGTTGCAGTTCCGGAACTGAAAAAACTTGGCTATGATGAAGGGCTTACTATAGGATCTTTGGCGGGCGCGGGTACCCTAGGGCTTCTTATTCCTCCAAGCATAGCCATGATTGTTTATGGGTCTATTACTGAGCAGTCCATAGGGCAGCTTTTCATTGCTGGTGTGTTCCCGGGTTTGCTACTCTCCGCCCTTTTTATGTCTTATATAGCTATACGCGCCATCAGGAATCCCTCTATAGCACCTGTTAGCGAGACTTTTACATGGAAGGAGAGGATTAAACGCACGGCAAAGATTGCGCCCATAATATCTGTAATTATTCTGGTGCTGGGATTGATCTATACCGGTATCGCGACACCTACCGAAGCAGGGGCCATCGGGACATTAGGCGCTTTGGTTGTGACCCTGGGGTATAATAGGTCCCTGTTTTGGGAGAATTTTGTAAAAGCTGCTATGGCTACGGTTCGAACCACCTGCATGATAATGTTTATAGTGACTGGTGCCGCTGTCCTATCAAGTGCGCTTGCCTACCTAAGAATTCCACAACAACTCGCTGTGATCATTACATCCTCCGGATTGCCTAATTACGTGATATTTGGGATTCTGTGTGTAATATACCTCGGTTTGGGCTGTATCTTTGAAGGGATCTCAATGATGGTCCTTACATTGCCTGTAGTCTATCCGTTGATCTTGAAAATGGGGTTTGATGGTGTCTGGTTTGGAGTTGTGCTTGTCATGCTTATTGAGGTCGCTCAGATCACTCCGCCTGTAGGATTCAACCTTTACGTGCTCCAGAACATTGCAAAAGTAGATATTGGGGTTGTTGTGAGACATACAATTCCGTTTTTCCTTATTATGTTAATTGCTTTGGTGATTGTCATTTGTTTCCCGAATGTAGCTCTATTTCTTCCGAGACTAATGATTAGTTGAAGTAAGGCTGCATCCACAGCAATTACGATAGAAAAGGAGATTGCTCTTTTTAAAATAGTCATTAACGTTGCTTGACACAAAAACAAAATAAAAAAGGAGAAGGTCATGAGCCAGAAGAGTTTGGCTGATGAAGATTTGGCGATACTGAGTCCAAAGGAATTAGTAACGTTCAAAAGTTGTGGCACGGGAATTTTTTGTCATTTTCCCATTGCTCATATACAAATGTTGTTCATGGCTATGTGATAGCACATGGGGCTTTTCTGCGGCAAATCAGCAACATATAGCTTTTCAATGCTCGAATTACGTAACAAATATACTTTTTATTTGATTGAATCATGAATTATACTCCTTATGACTGAAGGCAAATGGAAGCCCTACAAAAGAGAACGTGTCTTAACCGTTTAGCGTGAATATTTTTAAATGCCACAACTTTTGAACGTTACCAAGGAATTTCGTGAGATTATCAGAAGGGAGGATTGGAAAGACATAACGCTACACGCCTGTCCCGGTTATGGGCAAGAGAATTTGGTGTTAAATAATAGCAAAGATTTTTGGGGTTTAGGTCTTGTTAGTTGCACAGTACGTTCTTGAGGTCTATGTCAAGGAAATGCGGCAGTTGTTTTGTTAGTTAAATTCAACCATTGAAAGGAGAAAAACAATGGCAGTAGCAACAGCGTGGGATTCGGCACAGGAGAATCTCGAAGAAGCCGCTAAGATTGCTGGTTTACATCCAGATGTCTTGGCTATGCTCAAAACTCATCAAAGGGTTTTTATGGCAACCTTTCCCGTTCGAATGGACGACGGATCACTGAGGTTTTTTACCGGATATCGGATCCATCATAATCATGCTCTTGGACCGATCCGCGGGGGAACGCGCTTTCATCCGGAAGAGACCTTGGATGACATGAAGGCCCTCTCGCTTTGGATGTCGGTTAAAAACGCCATTAACGGTGTTCCCGCCGGAGGGGGTAAGGGAGGTGTCATATGCGATCCTGGAGCACTTTCCGATGCTGAGTTGCAGAGATTGTGCCGGGCCTACATTCGGGGAATTGCTCCAATGATAGGGGCGCAGGTCGATTTTCCAGGAGCCGATGTAGGGACCAGTTCAAAAACTCAAAGCTGGATGATGGATGAATGGGAGCAGATGCATGCCATGAGGCATGATCCGGCAGCCATCAGTGGCAAGGAAATCGGTATAGGCGGTTCCGAAGCCAGAGCCGCTGCGACGGGTTATGGGGTTATGCTTTCTGTAAGAGAAACCTGTAAAGCCCGGGGTCTTGATATGACCCAACAGACGATTGCTATTCAAGGGTTCGGTAAAGTCGGTTCCTGGGCATCGCGTTTGATCCATGATCAAGGAGCTAAAATTGTTGCAATAGGTGATGTCTATGGAGCAATTGCAAATCGAGACGGGATTAATCCTCATGAGCTTTTTGACCATGTGGAAAAAACCGGTAAGATTCCTGGCTTTGCCAATGCAGAGGCCATAAGCAATGCAGAGCTTCTTGCCTTTGATTCTGATTTTCTGATTCCTGCGGCATTGCAGAATGTCATTACGGAAGAAAATGCCAACGATGTCAAAGCCAAGATCGTCGTGGAGGCGGCTAATGGTCCAGTCACGCCAAAGGCGGCCAACATGCTGATCGCGAAAGATATTTTCCTGGTTCCTGATATCCTTGCAAATGGTGGAGGAACAACCATTGCCCACCTGGAGAGAGTCCAGTGCTTGTGTGATGACTTCTGGAGTGAAGATGAGGTGAACAAACGCTATGAGGGTATGTTTATCAAGGCTTATAGCGAGGTTTATCAAATGGCCAAGGAAGAAAAGATTACGATGCGTATGGCGGCGTGGGTGCAAGCCCTCAGAAAGATTGAAAGGGCTATAATCGATCGGGGATGGATCTAAATGCTTCATTTAATCTAAAGGTATCGAGAGGGATGCGCGCTATACACGCCTTCCTCTTGATACCTAAAGCCGAAAAGCATAGAAGCGGGCAATTTTCAAATGAGAAAAATTTGTAGCCCTTATGAACGCAGAAGTTTGAAGGTGTAGACATTTTAGAATTTTTGATTTGATGTAAAATGGATCATTTTTAATTCCAGCGAGGAACCCCCGTCCGTAAGGGCGGGGGTGAGGGCAATGTCCAGTAGTCTTTCGTCCATATGAAAGGGTGCTGGATAAGTGAAGCTTGAATCAGAAGATACCACATCCGTAAAGGCGTGGAGATTCGTAATGTAAGGGTGAAGTTCCCCCAAAGTGATGGACACACCGAAAAGTTAGGGTTGTATTCTGTAATTGAGGAGAAAAGCGATGGTTAATATTACGAGCAACTTTGAGGGAATCCATAAAAAAACTGATTTGGATGTTCAAAATACCATGCTCTATGTACATATGAATTTAGATACCCCACATTCTACTGCTCCACTTCTTGTTGAAAAAGGAGAGGAGAAATTTCTTTTGGTGAAAGATATTGAGCGGGGGAACTTTGATGAAGAGCAGATCTCAGCTGAAGTAAAGTATTACAATAAATACATGACGTTTGATACGGATGACAAAGTGCTGCCGTCTGATTGGCTTGAAATCTGTGAAGAAATAGCTGGAAATGATGTGGTGGAAATTGATGACGACATATATACGTCGGCTTATTGGAAACTATCTAAAGCACTGAAAAGCAAGTTGAAAAAGACAGGGAACTGGTTTCGCACCTTTGTGTACGAATTAAACAGAGAAGATGTGCAGCGTGCTTTTGCGGTTGGTGGTGAGGCTGGCTGTCAAGATGCCTTGAAACTCATATCACATCTTAAGCAGGAAAGAGAGATCGCCGAATTATTAGGGAATCAACCTGTTGATTCCAGATTCACTCTGTTGGATGACTTTCTCCGGGATGCAGACTTGGATGCGTTATTGATTAGTTCACCGTTGAATATGCAGGAAATTACGGGGCTTCCGTATGAATACTGCAAGTTGAATGATTTACTGGTCATGTATTGTCCCAAGGGATCAATTTGGGTGTGGAGTAATCGTCCCATTGATTACCCGTGGTTTCGGCTAAAAAAAATCTATCAGGAGATTTATGAGCTCTCTCGGAAAAGCGAAGTTCGAGAATTTGACGCCATCGGTATTGAAGAAGATCACCTTCCTTATAAGTATTTTCAGGCCCTTGGCTTAACTGGGAAAAAAGTGGTTGGCATGAGCATGGATTTGCGTCGCTGGCGTGAGGTTCGTGCATCTGAAGAACTTTCCTTCTATGTTGTGGCCGCCCAAGCCACAATTAGCGGAATTGATGCCGCACTGGAGTTTGCTCAGGAGCAGTTCAACGCAGGTAACGTTTTGACAGAATCTGACGTACAGAGTCGGCTATATAGTCATTACGCTCAATACAGTCTTGATCATAACCTTCAAGTGCGGATCGTGCCGTATTTCATCGTGTTGCATGCGGGGTATCGAACGAGGCGGCCCAACCTTCCGTCGTTCGAACCATTGAATAAGGAACATACAAAAACGATGAAACTGGATTGTGGCGTCTTGATTATCGATCAAAAAGGATTAGTCCGAGCATGTTCTGACCTCTGTCGAACATTAGCTCGGAATCCTGAAGCGAAGCAGATGTATCAGTACCTCAACCAGACCATGATTACAAATGCTATTCCGGCTGCGCTTCCCGGTAAAACGGGAAAGGAAGTCTACCATGCAGGTGTGTTTGCTATGTTGGACAGTGATGATCATAAATGGGTTGATATGGGTCTTCTGCCGCAGAGAGGATTAGAAGGTAAGTTTGAACGTGATATTGGACATGTTCTAGGTAAACAGGAACCGGTCAGCTTAGGTTTTAAAAAAGGAGACAATGGAGTGCTGCGGAACGGGATGGTTTGTTGTGTGGAATATCAATGGCCCTATGATCGGTATGCAATTGGTGTAGAAGACATGTTTGTTGTGACTTCAAAAGGTCCGGTCAATTTAACGAGGTAAAGGTATCGGAAAAACATACCTATATCTAAAAAATGCACGGAACAATGAGGTGTATAGTAACTTGCAAAAGCATAAAGGAGGAAAAGACGAGATGCGCAATCTGCAGTGATTTCCGGTCAGTGAAAGGGGAGTGAATGTGATGTTTAATATCGGTCTTATTGGAACTGGAAAAATAGCGAATAGTAAGCTTGCCCCGGCCGTGGCGTGTGCCACGGGCGCACAGCTCTGGAGTGTTTTGAGTCGTGACTCGTCGCGTGCGGTACAATTTGCTGAGCGTCATAATGCACAATCTCCACAACCGGTCTTTACGAACCTTCATGAGATGCTCTCCGATCCATACCTGCATGGTGTCATAATTGCGACTCCGGATAAACTCCACGCTGAACAGGCAATTATGTCGCTTCAGGCCGGTAAGCATGTTCTTGTCGAAAAACCGATGGCTGCCGATGTCGAGTCGGCATCGGCTATGGCAAAGGCAGCCCGGGAGGCCGATCGGTGTTTGGCAGTTGCCTATCACCTGAGGTGGCACGCCGGTCATCGCCGGATGCGAGAGGAAATTCTGAGGGGAGATATCGGCACGCTTCGTCATATGCGGGTTCAATGGACCTTAAAAGCGCCGAACGGAGATAATTGGAGAACCTCTCCAGAAGTCGGTCAATGGTGGAGTATGGCAGCAGTGGGAACACACTGCCTGGATTTGATTCGCTGGTTCATGTGTGAGATATGTGGAGAAATCGAATCTGTAAAATCAACGATCTCCTCGGCGGTGTGGAATCAACCCCATGATGAAACTGCTCTGATTTCCTTTAAATTCGAATCGGGTGCCACGGCTGAGATGTGTTCTTCCGTGCTCTTTGAGTCACCGTATCGTGTCGAAATTTACGGAGATAAGGGGTTTGTGATATGTGAGAACACGCTCGGAGCCGAAGGCGCTGGAACAATCACTACCCACGCCGGTATGGTAGAGTTTACTGTCTCTGACCCCTTTACGGGAGAGGTTGTTAATTTTGTCGAGTCGGCATCTACAGGTATTCCTCCGGAAGTAGACGCAGAAGAAGGGCTCCGCAATGTCGAAATTCTCACAATTGCGGCTCGTGAGAGCGAACTGCTACACCGTGCCACCTGACATAAAATGGTTACATCTTAAATATGTTAGAGCTTAGTGCCAAG
>Ga0268276_1004200_pt1 | contig 10346 bp, 13 predicted proteins | sample saktaG_4_FD_190145 | JGI IMG/M metagenome (GOLD analysis project Ga0268276, IMG submission 190145) | Saline water microbial communities from Sakinaw Lake, British Columbia, Canada - sak_2010_1_5_45m | ecosystem: Environmental > Aquatic > Non-marine Saline and Alkaline > Saline ...
GGTTGAATCACTAGTAAAGATACACCTTTAATATCTTTGATCTTGACTGTTGATGTCACAGTACCGATCACTTTTGCCATTTGCATAGTATCACTCCCTATTGCTTAAAATTCTTTTTTCGATTTCTAAAATACTCTTTACACGTTGTAAATTTCTTTCACCTTCAAATTTGGTACTTAGGAATGTTTTAATGATTTCTTTTGCGACACCTTCACCTATAACATAGCTACCCAATGTTAAAACGTTAGCTCCGTTATGTTCGCGACTATTATGTGCTGTATAGACTTCATTTGCACATGCAGCAAGTACGCCAGGTACTTTGTTTGCCATCATGGAAGAACCAATACCAGCGCCATCAATCATGATGCCGAAATCACATTTTTTAAGTGAAACTGCAGAAGCAACCAAAAATGCATAGTCTGGATAATCACATCTATTTTTATTATAGGTGCCAAAATCTTGTACTTGCATTTTTAATTCTTCTGTAATATATTTTTTTGCTTTTTCCTTTAATTCATAACCACCATGGTCACAACCAATAGCAATTTTCATTGTTACATCTCCTTATATAATATGCAAAAATTGCATATTAATCTTCATTTTGAATCTGATGATTTGTCTTAATTTATTTTGAACCTACTTCTGGTTGTTTTTTATTTTTACTGAAGACATTTTTACCTTCAATATCGACATAATCAACAATTGCCATAATCGTTGCATCAGTAGGTTTATTTTGTGTAAGTTCAGTGAGTCTTGCAGAACTACCAGCTACAACTAAAACAATTTCTGAATCACCAGCTCCAACAGCATCAATTGCTACTGCAGGTTTACCCTCATCTTTAAAGGTAATGATGTTAACAGGTTGTACAACCTGCATCTTTAAACTGTTCATACTTGGATCCTTTTGCGTACACACAACAGTTCCAATAATTCTCGCAGCATACATATAATTTCCTCTTTTCTAGGTATTAATAAGTACCAGTCGCAGGCTTAGAGCCCTTAATGATATTTATTCCTGAACTTGTTCCAATTCTTGTAGCACCAGCAGCAATCATTGCTCTCGCAGTTTCAGTATCACGAACACCACCAGAAGCTTTAACACCCATATGTGGTCCTACAACTTTACGCATTAATGTAATATCTTCGATTGTTGCTCCACCTTTATTAAATCCAGTTGAGGTTTTGACAAAATCAGCACCAGCCATTTTAGCAATTGTACAAGCTCTTATTTTTTCTTCATCAGTTAATAATGATGTTTCCAAAATAACTTTAACTATCGCCCGACCTCTTGCTACATTGACAACACCTTCAATATCACTTTTGACAATATTCCAATTGCCAGATTTAAGTGCACCAATATTGATAACCATATCGATTTCATGTGCACCACTCTTAATCGCATCACTAGTTTCATCTACTTTAGCTCTTGTAGTCATCGCACCTAATGGGAATCCTACAACACCACAAGTTAAAACACTAGATCCAGCCAAAAGACGTGAAACTAAAGCAACATAGTGTGTGTTTACACAAACAGATTTAAACTTATATTGTAATGCTTCTTCACAAACCTTCTTAATATCTTCTTCTGTTGCTTCTGGTTTCAACAATGTATGATCAATCATTTTAGCAAGATCACTATTGTCATTTACTTTAATGCTTGATGAACCATTGTCTTCTTTTGCGATTTTGCTATAGATTTCATTAGCAATTCTTTCTATTAATTTATCTAATTCCATAATTTCAGCTCTTTTCACTTTATCTTTTTATTTCTTTAATAATTCTTCAACATCTGCATGTGGTCTTGGAATAACATGTACGGAAACAAGCTCACCGACACGGCGAGCTGCTTCAGCTCCAGCTTGAGTAGCTGCCTTGACGGCACCTACATCACCACGAACCATAACTGCGACTAACCCACTGCCTGATTTTTCTTTTCCAATGAGTCTTACATTTGCAGCTTTGACCATTGCGTCTGCAGCTTCGACGGCACTAACAAATCCTCTAGTTTCGATCAAACCTAATGCTTCTACCATTTTGTTTTCTCCTTTCTGTATAGATTTATTCACAAATTATTGTCAAAAAATTATTTTGCTACTTTGACGACTTTTGCAGGTGATTCTTTAAGCGCACTTAATAATTCTTCTACATCTGCATGTGGACTTGGAATAACATGTACTGATACTAATTCGCCAACTCTGCGAGCTGCTTCAGCGCCAGCTTCAGTTGCTGCCTTGACGGCACCGACATCACCACGAACCATCATAGCTACTAATCCACTACCTGACTTTTCTTTTCCGATAAGTCTTACATTTGCAGCCTTAACCATTGCGTCTGCTGCTTCAATTGCTGCGACAAAACCTCTAGTTTCGATTAATCCTAATGCTTCTTTCATTTTCTTTCTCCTTTTTTATAGATTGTTGAGTAATTCTTCAACATCTGCATGTGGTCTTGGGATCACATGAACTGATACTAATTCTCCAACTCTACGCGCTGCTTCAGCGCCAGCTTCTGTTGCTGCCTTGACGGCACCGACATCTCCACGAACCATCATAGCAACTAATCCACTACCTGATTTTTCTCTGCCAATTAGTTTAACATTTGCTGCTTTGACCATTGCATCTGCAGCTTCAATTGCTGCAACAAATCCTCTTGTTTCAATTAATCCTAATGCTTCTTTCATAATTTTAATTCTCCTATTCTAATCTATTTTTTTAAAGCTTACTAAGCAAGTCTTCTACATCTGCATGTGGTCTAGGGATCACATGAACTGATACTAATTCTCCAACTCTACGTGCTGCTTCAGCACCAGCTTCAGTTGCTGCTTTGACGGCACCAACATCACCACGAACCATAATTGCGACTAATCCACTACCTGATTTTTCTTTTCCAACAAGTTTAACATTTGCTGCTTTAACCATTGCATCTGCAGCTTCAATAGCTCCTACAAATCCTCTTGTTTCGATTAATCCTAATGCTTCAACTACCATTTTCTTATTCTCCCTTATTTTATTTTTAAATCAATGTTTGTAACATTTCCTTGCTAATTCTTGGAATTACTGCTGTATGGGCTAAAAGTCCATCATTTTTACTGGCAATAACAGCTGCTTCAACTGCGGCTTTGACGCTACTCACATCACCAGTCAAAACGGTAAATGCTTTTCCACCAAGTCCACGTCCTAATCTAATCTCCAATAACTCAACGCTTGCCGCCTTAACGGCAGCATCAGATATTAAGACAGCTGTTGCGAGTGAATAGGTTTCTATAATACCAACTGCACCTTTTGGATCAATTTCTGTTGTACAGTTTAATGCTGAAAATACTTGATCATGTATATTTGCTATCACGATATCTTTAATCAGTGATTTACCTGCGATGATAGCTCCAGCTTGAATGGCACTTTTTACAGCAGCAACCTCACCTCTTATCATCACAACAAATTTACCAGGACAAGCTGCATAAGCACCAATTAATTTAACATTAGCAGTTTTAATCGCAGTATCTCCAGCTTCAATACCTCGTGCAATACTATTTAGTTCGAGCATGCCTAATGCTTCCATAACATAGTTCCTCCTTATGCATGTATTTCTATATACTTATCAGTAATATCTGTAATGCGCCCATCGATGCTCGCATGAACATTAGCACCTAATTTATCATAACAAGTTGCAATTAATGTACCTTTCGTAACAGTATCACCAATCTTTTTAATTGGTGTTGCATCAACACCAATATGTTGCTTTAATAAAACCTTTACAGCCTTTGTCTCAAATATATTGAAATTCAAGGGAGCTGCAACATTATAATCTAATAATTCTAGTCTTGCAATAAGCCTTTTTGTTGGGACCTTCTTGCTATCTCTTAAGGGATCAACTTCATAAGGAATGACCTTTTCGGTTTTAGCACCTTTTCTAAGTAAGCTCTGCTTAACCAAATTCGTTATTTTACCTGGATCTAAATCCATTGGACATGCATAGATGCTGCATAATCCACAGTCACAACAAGACACGACTGAACCGATAGCACCTAATGTCGATGGATCTTCATTGGCAAGTCCTCTCATAACCTTATGGGGTTCTGTATTGAGTCCGATGATATTCCTTGGACACATCTCGGTACATAATGAACACTGGCAACAAATCGCTTTTGTTAACTGAAGATCGGTTTCGGTTTTTCTTGTCTTTTTAACAATCACATATTGATCATTTGGCAGGACAATGATTCCACCAGTTACTTTTGATACGGGTGTATCCCAATTGGATTCAACTTTTCCCATCATAGGTCCTCCAACAACGATACTAAAGTTCTTTTCGTCAGTAGGGCCTTCACATGCTTCAATCAATTCACGAAATGGTGTTCCCACAGGAACAATTAACGTTTGTGGTTTCTTCACTACTCCAGTGACTGTAACAACTCTTTCAGTAACTGGCTTATTGCGCGCAATATTAATTGCTGTTAGTACATTAATGACAACAGCACCCACATCAAGTGGAATACCCATGAGTGGAACAACTCTCTTGGTGACTTCATAAACAAGTTGTTGTTCATCGCCAGCGGGATAATAGTCACCTATAATCTTGATCTCTATTGAACTTTCATCTTTAATCAGTTCTTCGAGTTTCAAGATTGCAGTTTTATACTTTCCCTTTAAGCCAATCACACCTTGAGATGCTCCAGTTTGAGCCATTGCAATTTTTAATCCAGCTATAACATCTTGGGGATAAAATTCCATCAATTGTTGATCAACTCTAAGCAGAGGCTCGCATTCAGCACCATTGATAATGACAATTTTAGCTTTACTGTTTAATTTGACGTGTGTTGGAAAACCAGCACCACCAGCTCCGACAACCCCTATTTCTTTGATTCTTTGGATATAATCAATAGACATATTATCCACTCCTATTTTTCATTAAATAATTCTAAATCCGCCTGATAAAGTACATCTTCTAATTCTTGTAAAACTTCTAGCTGAGGTTAAACCTTCACCTGTTGGGGTTGCAATGGTTAAGGTTGTGAAACCTTCTCCTTCGATACCTAATCCAGCAAATGATGGTGCATTTTTCACAAAAATTGTTGTGTCTAATGCGCGTGCGGCTTTTGTAAGGTTCGTAACGCTTTCTGAATGCATCATGGCTGAGTGATGTCTTCCAGCTTCAGCAGCTACTGCTTTTTCAATAGCTTCATCAACCGAATAGACTCTGACTAATGCCAATACTGGCATCAACATTTCTATATTTACAAATGGATGAGAATCATCAACTTCAGCAAGAATCAACTTAACATCTTGATTCACTGGAATCTTACACGCTTTTAAAATCTCTGAAGCATTTTTGCCAACATATTTTCTGTTAACTACTGTTTCACCTTGATTATTCTTGATGAACACTTCTTTTGTGACGATATCTATTTCATGGTGCTTTAGTTCATAAGCTCCAAGTCTAATCATTTCATTTCTAAGCTCATTAAATACGCTATTAAGAATAAAGGCTTCTTTTTCTGCAGTACACAAGATATTGTTATCAAAGCTTGAACCTCTTAGGATATCATTAGCAGCTTTCTTAATATTTGCTGTTTCATCAACAATCACTGGAGGATTACCTGGACCAGCAGCAATGACTTTCTTACCGCTTCTCATAGCAACTTCAACAACTGCTTCACCACCAGTAACAGCTAACATTCTAATGTCTTTATGCGTCATGATGACCTTGCTGGTTTCCATGGTTGGATCAATGGGTGCAGTCAAAAGTTCTTTAGGTCCACCCACTTTATGGATGGCTTGATTGAGGATAGAAATCGTCTCAAGCGTCACTTTTTTAGCACTTGGATGAGGATTGAATACGACACCATTACCTGCTGCAACCATGCTAATACTGTTATTAATGATTGTTGAACTAGGGTTAGTAGATGGCGTAATAGAGCCAATAACTCCGAATGGTGCCATTTCAACTAAAGTCATACCATCATCACCAGTGTATGCGCGAGATCTGAGATCTTCAGTGCCTGGTGTTTTTTCTGCTGCTAAAATATTTTTGATAATTTTATCAGCAACTCTACCAAATCCGGTTTCTTCATGTGCCATCACTGCTAGTTTTTCAGCATTATCTAAACTTGCTTTTCTCATCGCTGCAATGATTTCGTTACGCTTTTTCATGGAGAGTTCCATCAATTGTTCTTGTGATGCTTTTGCTGCTGCAATAGCATCCAATACATTTTCATAACATCCAAGTCTTCCTACATTGATAGCTTCACGAGGTGTTGTTGTATTTGTTGACTTATTTCCATATTTTTCTTCCATTTCTGCTCTAAGTCTTTCAATTAGATCTTGTGTGCTCATGATTTTGCCTCCTCTATATATTTGATATCTATTTTATATTCTCTTAATTTATCTTTTGCAAGTGGCGTAATTAAATGTTTCTTATCAAGAATCATTGTTCTAACTCCTCTGCCTTTAAGTTTTAACACATAACTTTCTGTAATCAATTCATTTTTTGATGGTATGAGTACATCGTTTGATTCTTTAAAAGGATTGAGTTGACATTCTTTTTCCAACTTAGAAGATGCTGTATATAATTTTTCAGGTGCAATCTTTGTTGCTATCGCCCATGATCTATCTGGTTCCTGTTGAGAATTTAAATGATGTGTCTTTTCAATTTCTACATTTGAAACAATTGAAGAAGCTTTCACTTGATGGATGTTAGTTACATAAACTCCCATATGTCTTAAATCAGTAACAATATTTTTTAGTTTACTAAAGATATGTTCATTTGCGTTCATCATCACGTTGACTTGTTTATTTGCGAGAAGTCCCTCTAGGATGAGTTGATTCACATCATCTTCGTCATCAGTTTTAATGATAGATTTCATTTGATTGATTTTCAATCCTAAGACAATGATATTTTCAACTGAATCTAAGAGATGAATGAATTTTTGGTTTTTCATATCAAATTCAAGTGTTTTGATGTTTTTAAAATCTCCAACATTCGCTCCATTTTCTCTTGATGCTAAATAAAGTTCGTATCCTTGATAGTGTTCAATGATGTATTCGATATATTCTTTCATCCCCAGTCCCATATTTGGTATTAGAATGAAACAGGATTTATGATTGATGTTGCCATATGTAGTTTTTAAATCCAGTTTATCTAAAATATTTGCTGCGACTTTGTCGACAAGTCGATCGATATTTTTGATTTCCATATTCTTCTACCTTTCTATAGGATTTTTTAATGAACAACTATTATTTTCCGTTTAGGATATTGCTTATCTCAATGAATGTTTGAGCGTTTAAGCTTGCTCCACCAATTAAGAATCCAGAAACACTTTCTGCAAGTGCAAGCTCCTTAACATTTTTGGCATTAACACTTCCACCATATAATAAAGGAATTTCTTTTCCAATTTCAGATCCATATTGTTGAACTAAAAACTTTCTTAAATGCATATGTATTTCTTCAACTTGTTCTGGTGTTGCTGTCTCTCCAGTACCGATCGCCCAAATTGGTTCGTAGGCAATAATGACTTGACTTAAATCTTTTCCTTCAACGCGGTCCAAAGATCTTTTGAGTTGATCAATTAAAAACTGTTTATAATCTGTTGTTTGTCTTTGATCTAGATTTTCACCAATGCATAAAATTGGTTTAATTTGATTTTCTAAACAACTTCTCACTTTTTTAGCAGTAAATGCATCACATTCCATAAATATATCTCTTCTTTCGGAATGTCCTGCAAGTGCAAACTTACATCCAAAATCTTTCATCATGTCTACTGAAAATTCTCCTGTAAATGCACCGTTTTCTTTTGGATAGAAATTTTGAGTTCCGTATAGTACTTTACTAAATCTCAGTTTATCTTCAAATAGATAAAGATAAGCACTTGGAGGTAGAATGACAACCGTATTTTTATCACCAAAATCATGATTAGCAATATCGTCTAAAAAAGCATTGACTTCAACTTTTGTTTTATTCATTTTCCAATTACCCACAATCAAGAATTCTTGAGATTCTAGAATGCTCGTAACGAGTTCATCTCTCACGATTTGTTTGATGTCGTTAATTTCCATATTGTTTACTCCTTATTTTTTAACTAATTTTTCTGAACCTCTTAAAACAAGTTTGGTTTCTAGCAATACTTCCTTAATGGATGTATGCTTCTCTTGTTTATGATCTACTAGTTCAAATAGCATTTCAGCAGCGACAATACCCATTAATTCAGTTGGTCTTGATACTGTTGAAATATTGAGATTCATAATTTCAAACATGTCAACATCATCGAAGCTAATAAATGACATATCTTTTGGAATTGATAATTTGTTTTCAACTAAAGCTTTTATACATCCTTGAGCCATCATATTGTTTGCTGCAAAAATAGCAGTCGGTCTATGTTCAAGATTCAGAATTTTTTTGGTTATTTCATAACCACTTTGTAGCTTAAAATCACCAAAGAAGATATAATCTTTATTCACTGGTAGATTATTGTTTTTCAAGGCGTTTTCATAACCATAGAATCTTTCACGTCCTGGTTTGGATGACATCGGTCCTGAAATTATTGCAATATTTTTGTGGCCTTCATTAATCAAAGCATTGATTGCATCAAAAGAACCTGATGTATTGTTGACGAAAACCGAATTAAAATGAGATAAATTGATACCGCGATCTAATAAGACAATAGGAACCCCTAATCCTTCAAGCTGATATAAGTATTTTGAATTATAAACACCTTGGTCTGTTTTTGGAGTGATAATTAAGCCTTTGATGTTATTTGTCTTAAACAGTTCTAGATACTTAATTTCCTTATCTAGTTGTTCTTCTGTGTTGCAGACTAACAAACTAGCGGAGTGTTGATCAGCTATGCTTGATATACCCTTGATGACCTCACCAAAAAAAGGATTTGAAATATCCGGAACAACAACACCTATGAGATTGGTTTTTCCATTTGCTATCGATTGAACTAAAAGCTGATCGTCATTGACCAGTTCATTGAATGCTTTGAGCACCAAATCCTTAGTTTCATCTTTGACATAACCACTTTGATTCATCACTCTAGAAACAGTAGCAACAGAAACCCCAGATCGTATCGCGATATCTTTATTTTTTATCACTAATCGCACCTCTTTGTTGTATTGAGTAATTTTCTTTCATATATTCACGTCTATATTTGGCTTAATTATATCATTTTTCACAGTATTGTCAACCTTTCTATGAAATATTAATAAAATGTGTGGAATTTTCATTCATATTGGAATATTTAATTACATATATAAATAAAAAAACCTTCATACCAAATAGAGTATGAAAGTATCTTAAATAAAACTTATTTATCCTTTAATGTTTAGTTTCCGTGAAGTACATAAACAGTATCTAAAGTAATCATATTAAGAAGCATCTTAATATCAGCAATTGTTACTTTATTTAGTGCATTGAGTCTTTCTTCAATGGTTTCATCATGATTGAGTAACTCGCGTATGAATGCTCTTTTTGTTAAAAAAGACTGATTGTCAAGGCTACTCATTATTTGATGTGTATAATATGCTTTTGCATGCAATAACTCTTCTTCTGAAACGCCTTTGAGAATCATGTCTAAAACTAAATTTTTGATTGCTTCCAAAGCCATATCTTTTTGAATAAGATCAACACCACTACTAATCATGATGACGCCTTTATAGTAATCATAGTTAGAAGATATATCATAACACAATCCATCTTTTTCTCGAATCTCTTGAAAAAGCCTGCTTTCTGGATAACCTCCTAAAATGGTATCTAACAAAATAGCTGCATGGTAGTGTTCATCTTCTCTGAAAATAGGAAAATGATAACCCAGTTTAAGAATTGCTTGTTTCATTTGAGTTTCTTCTTCGATAAAAAGTAGCGGTCTTACAGGTCTAAATGATGTTACAAATGGATGCTTATTCTCTAAATCATGAGCCATCATTTTTTCAAGTTTAAGTTGATCTTCCCGACTCACTCTACCATTTACCACGAATTTCTTTGTATTTTTCAAAAATACTTCTTTATAATATTTTTCTAGTTTTTGTACGTTTAATTTTTTTATGTCCTCTAGACTACCTGAAAGAGGTGTTCCGTAGGCATCACCTTTGAAGAAATGTTCATAAAATTTAGTTTGTGCATACAATCTTTTCTTATCATGAAGCGTTTCCCATTGTTCAATCACCATTCTTTTTTCTTCAAGGAAAAGATCCTTATCAAAAGTATCATGATCGTAAAGAACTTGATTAAAAAGTTCAATTGCTTGATTCATCAACTGTTCATCTTCAACTATTAAAGGATCCACAATGGTTAAGATAATGCTTACAACAGAAAAATTGCCTACACGTTCAACGCGTGATTTGAAGTAGGCA
>Ga0268276_1004202_pt1 | contig 10343 bp, 7 predicted proteins | sample saktaG_4_FD_190145 | JGI IMG/M metagenome (GOLD analysis project Ga0268276, IMG submission 190145) | Saline water microbial communities from Sakinaw Lake, British Columbia, Canada - sak_2010_1_5_45m | ecosystem: Environmental > Aquatic > Non-marine Saline and Alkaline > Saline ...
CTGTTTTCGGTAAAAGTAAATGCCCAATCGGTAAAAGTAAATGACCCTATGCGCCATGATGACCCGCTTTTAGAAGCATTTACTTTGACAGGTGACCCTTTTCTTACGGGGCCGCAAATCACCCGGGCTCAGGCAGAAGCGCCGGCAGCCGTGCCAGAGGCCGCCGCAGAGCAGACTAATGCCGAGCCGCCAGCCCAGCCCGTCATACCAGACCAGCCGATTGTGCACGTGACCGACGCGCCAGTCGCTGGTGACGAAGCGCTTGTCTCGATGTCCTTCGATGAAACCCCGCTAACTGACGTTATCAAAGCGTTCCGCGACGCCACCGGCGCCAATATAATCTCCGGCGGAACCAATCTGCACGCAACCATCAGCGTCAGTCTGGATAACGTGCCATGGCGCAAAGGCCTGTCCTCCATCCTCGACCCGCACGGCTTGCAGTTGCTCGAACAGCCGATCGGCTCGAAAATCTACGTTGTCGCCACAAAGACAGTCATTATACCCCGCGTCACCAAGACCTTTATACTCGAGTACGCCAAAGCCAGCGACGTGTCCGAGCTGTTTGTCACCTTCATCGGCAAGACCGGCGGTGACGTGACCTCTTTCAAAGAGTCCAACGCCATCATCCTTACCGCTACCGCACAACAGATCGCCGAGTGCGAGGAGATCTTGAAATCTATCGACAAGCCATCGCCCCAGGTCTACATCGAAGTCCGCTTCGTCGAGCTTACCGCCAGAGCCAGCAAGCAACTCGGCATGAAATGGGACAGCCTGAAAGGCTGGACCGTCAGCACCAAAAACATCGCGGGCGGCATGGAGTACACCAAGTCCAAACTGCAGAAATGGCAAACCGGCACAACCATGACAGCCGCCACCCCCCCCGAAGAGGTCGCGGCCTTCCTTATTCCCGGGGAATATACCGACGCGCCGAAAGCCGGCCTGCTTTCCGACGACCTGACCTGGCGGCAGGCGCGCGGCATCGGCGGACAGATGACCGCGCAGGACTTCAGCCTGACTCTCAGCGCCTTCGAACAAATGGACGGCGTGTCCATCTTCTCAAACCCGAAAATCATCGTCGCCAATGAAAAAGAGGCGCTCGTCGATATGACCACCAAAGAACCCAACCTCAGCGTCACATCGTCACGAACCGGAACCGCCGGCGACCAGCTCGACATCTCTGCCAAACTGGAAGTCATCCCCGGCGACAAGGGCGACAAGGACGGAAAGGGACGCGGGTTGTTCGCGGGCGAGGTCTTCTTCAGCTACGGCCTCAGTCTTAAGGTAACCCCTCGCATCAGCCCCACCGGACTGATAACCCTGAATGTTGAGCCCTCTATCAGCAATCTGGAGAGATATTATGAGTTTTCGGGCGTAAACGCCACAGAGTCGCCTACCCCGAAGTATCCGATCATTTACATGCAGCGCCTGCAGACCGTGTTTTCCATGCAGAGCGGCTCCACAGCCGTTATAGGCGGCCTGACAAAAACCAAAGAGAGTAACATCGATTCCGGCATCCCTTTCCTGCGTGAGATACCCTGGGTCGGACCGCGTATTTTCGGCTGGAAGAGCCGCGACAAGGAACAAATAGAGATCATCATATTCGTCACAGTCGGCATCGCCAACCCCATCGATATGCCGGAAAATGTCGGCTTGCCTAAAAACGCCATCCTGGGCCGTGATATTCTGACCGGCGAGTTGAAAGAACCCGGCGACCGCACCAAAGCCGATTTGTTCAACCTTGACGACAACCGCACATACTCACCCGCAGTCAACCCCGGTTCGGACGAGACTGCGACCGAGGCCACCCTGAAAAACTGAACTTTGCGTCCTGTCTTATGCCAGCAATAGACCGTTACCTTATACTACTCATTTCCGGACAGGGCAGCGACCTGCATTTGACCGCAGGCCGCCCGCCCTATATACGTGTGCACGGCAACCTGCTGCCACTCGCACACGAAAATACATTGTCCAGTCCGCAGATATTTGATCTTCTTAAAGAGTTAATGCCGGAAAAGAATATCGCGCAACTTGAAGCCGAGTGGGATACGGACTGCGCCTATAAGATACCCGGCACCGCGCGTTTCCGCGTAAACGGCTTTCGCGACATATCAGGCTATGGCGCGGTCATACGCGTGATACCGGAACAGATACCAAGTTTCGAGGAGCTCAACCTGCCGGAAATAATGCGTACCTTCTGCATGCTCTCCAAGGGTCTTGTGGTGATTACCGGGCCGACCGGCAGCGGCAAGTCAACCACGCTTGCCGCCTTGATCGACTATATCAACCGCAACCGTAACGAGCATATAATCACGATTGAGGATCCCATAGAATTCGTGCATACGCCTAAAGCGTGCATCATCAACCAGCGCGAGGTACACCGCGACACCAAGAGTTTCGCCCATGCTTTGCGAGCAGCTTTGCGCGAAGACCCCGACATCGTGCTCGTCGGCGAAATCCGCGATCTTGAGACCATGGAGAACGCCATCGAAACCGCCGAAACCGGACACTTGGTTTTCGCGACGCTGCATACCAACACTGCCGCCACCACCGTCGAACGCATGATCGACAAATTCCCGTCCGAACGTCAGAACCAGATCCGCTCGATGTTGGCCGACACCTTAAAGGGCGTCGTGGCACAAACCCTGTGCAAAAAAACCGATGGCGGCCGTATAGCCGCCTTCGAGGTGCTCTTGGTGAACACCGCTGTCTCCGCCCTGATCCGCGAAGCAAAAACCCACATGCTGGGATCGGTGATGCAGACCGGCAAAGCACAAGGCATGCAGACCTTCAGCGACGAGCTGATCAGACTGGCCAGCAAGGGCATCATATCCACCGAAGACGCTTACATCAAAGCTATTGACAAAGCTGAAATCGAGACCAAGCTGCATCTGGCTGGTCTTAATATGGACTTCAGGAAAAAAGGCGAAGAAAACGTGCGCCTTTCGCGCATGGCCAAGCCCCGTGAATTGCTTAAGACCGCTCTCGATACTCTGGAACATGACCCAAAAAACACCGATGCCCTATGCGAAGCGTCTTGGATCATGGCCGCTTCGCCTTTCCCGGAACTACGTAACGGGCGCGAGGCTCTTAAAATGGCTGAGAAAGCCTGCTCCCTGCTGAAAAACAAGGATTCAAGGGCACTGGAGGTGCTGGGGGTCGCACAGGCCGAGAACAACTCTTTCCGGCGCGCGCTGGACGCCACACGCAGATCGATTGCCATCTACACGCAGGAAGGCCAGGAGGTCAAAGCCGCAGCGCTTAACAGCCGCCTCACTCGGTTTGAGAAAGGCCAGCCGTACCGCGACGAATAAGGGCATGTCAAAAATGCTTCAGTCTCGGCTACGATGGCTTGCTACGCGGCTAGGATCGGGAATGTCGAGAGCCGACTTCATAATCGCCGCGCTGCCTGCTGTATCGACATCATGCCTATATCTGCATGATCGACCCGGCTACACCGGTGACGGCTTGTCCGTTCTGCACGGGAACCAAGGCGATGTCAAGTGTCAGATGCGTATTATCAGGCAACACAATCTGTATCTTGTCGCGTATCTTCTCGCCGCAGGCTGCGCGCAGAAAGATTCGTGATCCGTCAGGCAGCAAGTCTACAAACCGTATGGCTTTGGCATGCTCCGCGTCCGGTATTGAAAAAATCTCCAGGAACGCCTGGTTAACCAATACGAAACAGCCATCGGTGTCACTCACGAATGCCGGAGCTAACGCCGTCTCAAAAGCTATATGGCTCTTCCGCAACTCATCCATAGCTTTCTTTCGGCGCTCCACATTACGTATCATGAATATCAAGTTGTCGCCATGCGTTAGAGAGAAAACGCTGACACCCACCTCGGCCGTGAATGACGTGCCGTCCTTTCTGAAACACCGGGCATCCAGAATAATATGGTGGTTCTCCAACAGATTGCGTTTCAGGTGTCCCAGCATCTGGCTGGTCATGCCGGCAATGATCTTGTCGATCGGCATGTCCCACGAGTCTTCACGCGCATATCCGAGAATGTCTGTAAACCTGGTGTTGCAGTCAACGACATAACCTTTATCATCAAGAATCAGAATCGCATCGTATAAGCCGTTCATCAACTGGTAATACAATGCGCGCTGATCCGGCTTGGGCCGCACAGGGATCCCTTCCGATTCGAGTACCGCCCGTCCTTTTTCCGGAAGTTTAGCCTCAGCCTTCTGAATATCATCAGTGCCTGTCTTGTCGCCGCTGTCATCGCCAGACTTTAGACCCGTTTCAGGAACCTTGCCGGAAGCATTCATGACCGCATCAATTTTCTTTGCGGGTGCCTGACGTTCCGCAGCCGCAAGTGCAGCCAGACCCGCGCCCTGCGCTTTGGTTTTCAGGCTTATGATCGGACGAATCCTTTGGGCTCCGGAATTTGTCGGCACCACCGCCCTCAGAACCGGGCTTGGAGGTGCGGTCTGCGAGGTGTCCGTTACGCCCGCATCTGCTTTGTCATCTGACGACTCGTTGCTTTCAACGGACTTAGCCTCATCGTCAGGCACAGACTTGCCCGCGTCCGGTTTTATAGACGCTGCCCCCTCGCCACTCTCGATTGACGTCAAATCCGGCTTAACTTCCTGCTGAACGTCATTCTTTGTGGCGCTGGTCTCGTCCGCATTTTCTTTTTTTCTAAACCAGAATTTCATCTGCGTTTTCCAATTATTCACAACTTCATTTGTAATTTAGCAGAAACAGTGCCAAACACAAACAAAATAACCGCGCCGCCGCACCCCCCTTCATTCATGAAAACCGCCATGGCATGCAAACTGCTTATTTATTAGAAAAGCATTAACCGCATATCGGGCAAGAAAATGAAAGAAAAGCGCTATAACAAAACCACTCTGGTGAGAGAATTAGCTTTTAACACCGGGATTACGCAGAAAAAAACACGCTCTGTTTTGGACGCTTTATGTCAAATAGTATACCGCGAGGCCCATGATCAAGGCATTACCATCCCCGGAATATGCCGTCTTGACGTTATCAGTCGCAAGGCACGCAAGATGAAAAATCCGCAAACGGGAGAATCTATTCTCATTGCTGAACATGATTCACTGAGGGTGCGGATCCTCAAGAAGGCGCGCAATATAGTCACGCCGCCCCCTGAAAACATGGTAACCGTCTTGAAAACGCCGGAAAACCCGCGCGTTTTGGATGATTTCTCCACTGCCGTCTCCTTCTGCTGCAAGAAATGCGGTCAGGAGATCGAGGCGCCTTTGTCTGCCGCCGGCATCTCCGCGGAATGCCCGGCCTGCGGCGCTAGCGTAACCATCCCTTCCGAATCTGAACCTGGCACACTGCACGGGCCGCCTGTAGCCGCACAGCCGCCGCCCGTCCCGGCCAGCCCGACAACCACCAGTCCCGGCATACAGATGCCTCGCGCCTCCGCCACTGAAGCGAATTCCAGCATGCCACCGCCCCACCCCGGCCTGAAAAACAAATCCCAAACCATACGTATCGATCTGGCGGCCCTTGATTTTGACAAAAACCCCAACGCCACCCAGAAGCCCGCACCGAGCAAGCGCATGCTCTCATTCTTCTGCAAAAAATGTAGCCAGGAGATCGAAGCTCCCGCTGACATGGCCGGCAGTGCCACAGAGTGCCCGTCTTGCGGAGTAAGTTTCGAAGTGCCTTTCTTCTCGGATCCGGGCACTCTGCACGGCAGTGACTTGGAACATCAACAAATAGATAACGAGAGCCTCAAGAACATCAAGAACCGGACAATCCGAATCGAAGTTCCTGACGACTTATAGCCCTGATGCGGACGTGGCTCGCAACCCAGACAGGGGAGGCGTCCCTACCATGCCGTCCGCGTGTGCCTGGTAGGGATGGTTCCCCGAACCGTCCGCCGAATCGCGGTATGCGGAGCGAAATCCTTTAGACGCTTGAAAAGGAGCACCGAACAGATGTATGATTCCAGCAACCATCAACACTAGAACAGAAGGAAAGGATCACTCTTATGCAGAACTTTTCACGTCGTGATTTTCTAAAGGCCGGCGCAGCCGGAGTTGCCCTGACAGCTCTCTCCCCCTCGGCGAACGCCAGTGCCATCATCGGCAAATCCGCAAAACCAAAGGTCGGCGTACAACTCTACTCCGTACGCGAACTGTGCCAGCAAGACCTGGTCGGCACCTTAAAGGCCATCAAAGAGATCGGTTATACGGGTGTCGAGTTCGCGGGCTATTACAGCAAGAGCGCCAAGGAAATGCGCCAGATACTTGACGATATCGGACTGGTCGCCTGCGGCACACACACCGGCCTGACAACCATTGGACCCGACCAGATCGCCTCCACCATCGAGTACAACCAGGAGTTGGGTAACAAATACCTGATGGTGCCCGGTATTAACGGACCGGACGCGCAAAAATGGATAGAGCTGGCGCAGCAATTCTCCGTGGCGGCCGCGACCGCCAAGAAATCAGGCATGTATGTCGGATATCACAACCACCAGCATGAGTTTAAGGACAAGTTCGGCGGCAAATGCAAATGGGAGATCTTTTTCGACAACGCCGCTCCCGACGTCTGCCAGCAGTTGGATGTGGGGCATGTGGTTTCGGCCGGCGCAGATCCGGTTTACTGGTTGAAAAAATACCCCAACCGCACACGCACGCTGCACGCCAAAGAGATCTATCCCGGGCCGGGCATCCTAGGACAGGTTCCCGAAGGCAAGACCGGCGTGGACTGGAATGCCGTGTTCGCGGCGGCCGAGGCGGACGTAACCGAGTGGTATATCGTGGAAACCGAAGCCGACCCCAAGTCGATTGAGAACGTGCGCGGCTGCTTCGAGTTCCTCAAGTCCAAAGGACGCGCCTGAGTCAGCGGATGATCCCGTGCGGGCTGTCAGAGCAGCCCGCGCCGGATCATGGCTTCGGCGATCTGCACAGCGTTCTGCGCGGCGCCCTTGCGGATGTTGTCGCCGCAACACCATAAAGCCAAGCCGTTCTCGACACTGGTATCTACCCGGACGCGCCCGACATTGACAACATCCCCGCCTGCGGTTAAGAGCGGCGTCGGGTATCGGCTCGCCGCCAGATCGTCAATCACCGCCACACCCTCGCTCGCCGCCAAGATCCGCCGCGCCTCATCCGGCGCAAGCGGCTGACGGAACGCAGCGTGTATCGCCACCGAATGAGCGTAAAAAACCGGCACCCTGACACAGGTGGCCGCGATCTTGAGCCCGGGACAACCGAGAATCTTACGCGACTCAAAAGTCAACTTGGCCTCTTCGCTGGTGAACCCGGGCATCTCTTTCTTCTCGCCGCCGATCTGCGGCAGAACGTTCAGCGCGATCTGGTGCGGATAGGCCTTGACCTCCATCTCCGCGCCACTCCCGTAGGATCGCATCTGCTGATCCAACTCCTCAATCGCCGACCGTCCGGTTCCGCTGACCGACTGGAAAGTCACTGCCGTCATGTGCTCAATATGCGCCCGCTTGTGCAACGGCGCTATTCCCATCAGCGTGATGATCGTGCTGCAGTTGGGGTTGGCGATGAATCCCTGATGCTTATCCAGCGCCTCGGGGTTGATCTCCGGAATAACCAGCGGCACCCGCTCGTCCATGCGGTAGTCGTCGCCGTTGTCGATGACCACGCAGCCGCGTTTGACCGCTTCCCAGCCGAACAGCCTGGAGGCGCCTTTAGACCCCTCGGTGCCGGCAAACAACACAATGTCCAGTCCGTCGAAAGCCTCTGGTTTGGCTTCCAGCACATGAAATGTCTCGCCCGCCACCTCTTCTTCACGCTCGCGCGTAGCCATGATGCGTATCTCGCTGGCCGGGAATTTGCGCTGCCGTAAAACCTTGACCATCTCCGTGCCGACCGCCCCGATGCCCACCAAACCCACTTTGTACTGCTTCATGTGCGAAACCTCCTGCTTGCTTTTGAAAACGGCGCGGAATGATACCAAAAAGACCGGCCGCCGCAATGCGTTAACTTTTACAGGTCTTTGATCCGGATATTGCGGAAGAATATGGCGGCAGCCCCATGTTTGCCCTGAAACCCGATACGCCCTTTGGTCGGCAGCTCCGCCTTCGGGCGGCTCAGCCAAGACGGGATATCTGTGCCGTCGGGATTCTTCTTGGCGCTGGTCCACTGCGACAGGTCGGTGTCCACCGTGATCTCGCCGTTGACTGCGACCTTAACGCGCTTGCCCTGTGCCGTCACCGTCATGCGGTTCCACTCACCAGCAGGCTTGACGTTGTTCACTTTAGGCGGCAGGTGGCCATACAGCCCGCCATTCTTGGCGAAGGGCTTCTCCTTAGCCCAGTGCGGATTGTTGTCGTCGAGAATCTGCACCTCGACCGTGTTCGGTATCCAGTTGGCCATATCACTGCAGTAGATCAGCACACCGCTGTTGGCCGCCTGGTCGAAAGTGTACTCCAGATCGAGGATGAAGTTTTCATAATCCCGGTCCGTCCAGATCGCCTCGTCCTTATTGGCGGTCAGATCACCGCGCTCGTTGAGGAACCAGACCCCTTTATTGAACACAGCGTTGTCAAGATTGAGATTGAACAGTGACCGCCAGTTGCGCGAATCAGGATGCGGGGCTTCATCCGCCTGCAACGGACATGTAGCACAACAAGACCGCGTCGCGCAAACAGGCGCGCTGTCGCCCTTGTCTGAACATATCATACCACAGCCTATCGTCAATCCCAGCATGGACAAAACTATACCCTGCATCATTGTCATTGCCATCTCCTTTGAGTTTCTAAAAATCCATTAGCCTACCGACCGAGCATCGCTAATACAATAACAAATATCGCATCCCCTCATTGCTTGTTCCCATGCTTTAAACGCCTGCGGCCAATCAGGGACGCCAAAAGGTAGACCGCCAACGCCAATTCCACAATCGTCGCTCCGGGCGGCCACCCGGGCGCGTAACTGACAGCCAATCCGCCTACGCCAACCGCTATGCCTATCAACACAGCAACCGCCATCATGCGGTCAAGGCGCCGCGCCAGCAAGCCTGCAGCGGCCGCAGGCAGGGTCAACAGTGCCACGGCCAACACAATGCCGGTCACGCGGACCAGCAATACAACGGTCAGAGCGACCATAAGATGATAAACCGTTTCGTAAAACGCCGTGTTCAAACCTCGCAAACGCGCCAGCCCCTCGTCAAAAGCAATCGCCAGAAACCGGTTGTAGCAAATCAGCATCACCGCAATAATCAAGATGTTCAGTGCTGTCATCCACAACAGGTCACCGCCGCTTACCAGCAAGATGGAACCGAAAAGATAGCTCATGAGGTCATCCTGATATCCTGGCGTGGCCGCCACAAAGGAGACGCCCAAAGCCATGCCGCCGGTCCAGACAGCGCTCAGAACCGTGTCGGATCTGTGGCGCCCGTGCTCGGCGAGACGCGCCATCAGCAAGGCCACTCCCACAGCCACCAGCACCGCCCCGCCCATCGGGGTCAGCCACTCTACCCCGAAGCGGCGCTGCAGTAGCCGGGCCAAGCCCAGCCCCGCCAAGACACTGTGCGAGATTGCCCCCGCCAGATAGGTCGAACGCCGCACCACCACCAGACTGCCCGTCAGGCCGGCTGCCACCGCCGCCAGCACGGCCGCCAAGACCGCATTGACCAAGAACGGATACTCCGGCAAATCTTTAAAAAAGGTAACCATACTTGTCTGTCAGCTCTCACACGACTAGTGAAGCTGCGCCTCAAACTGATAAGTAACGCATAGCGTTACTGGTTGATAGTTGATGGTTGATAGTTGATGGTTGATAGTCGATGGTTTCTCTAATGCTCTGGACTCAGGACGCAAGACCCAGCCGCGCACCGATCACCGATTACCTCCGTCCCATCCTTCTCTTCTTCACTCTTTCTCTCTTTCTCTCTTATCTAGTTCTCCATGATGCGGCGCGTGCATCGCGGAAGAAGGGTCCAGCACATGGCAGTCAGCCTCATGCCTGATGGCCGTAAGGCTGCCGCCAAAAGCCTCGGTGAAAGTCTGCGAAGCCAGCTCGCCGATGGCATGCAGCCCGGCCGTACGGTTCACGCACAAAATCTGCGTGGCATGTACCGTCACCACCCCCAGATTGTGCGAGACCATCAGCACCGTAACCCCTTCGGATGTCAGCGCTTTGAAAAGGTTGTACAACTGGCTGGCATGCTCGGAGTCGACATTGGCGACCGGTTCGTCGAAAAGCAGCATTTCCGAACCGCCCGCCAAGGATTGCGCGATCATCACCCGCTGGCGCTCCCCGCCTGAGATCTCCGCGAAAGCGCGGCCGGAGAACCCAGACATGCCGACCTTCTCCAGCGCCGCCTCCGCCGCCGCACGGTCAGCCTTTCCGTAAAGCCCCAGCCTGGCTTGGCCACCCTGCCC